>Ga0247841_10004642_pt1 | contig 23284 bp, 23 predicted proteins | sample LaCruzMarch2015__2_FD_192410 | JGI IMG/M metagenome (GOLD analysis project Ga0247841, IMG submission 192410) | Freshwater microbial communities from meromictic Lake La Cruz, Castile-La Mancha, Spain - LaCruzMarch2015_18m | ecosystem: Environmental > Aquatic > Freshwater > Lake | place: Spain... | reverse complement strand
AAATCTCGCAACGTGAGGAACTCCTCCACATCTATCATCCACATGACCCCTGGTTTTCAATCCCAGGGATTGGCAGGTGGACAATTTTATCCCGCCACTATTGGACACTTTTAGTCCGCCATTGACAGAGAGCTGAGAATAGACCTTTTGGATCGCGCAAAAGAGCGTTTCATGGATCGATAGGCGAGGTCTTCCCATGGTCTGCTCCGGCTCAGGAATTGCCTTAACCAAGTCCTTTAGCAGCTCATCAAATAGCTTGATCTCTGCCTTCTGGGCTTCGTTGTAGGCGTTCCATGCCTGAGTATAGGTTAAGTGTACCTTTTCGGTAACGGTTCCGGTTGGCGTGTCCTTCTCGATTTCAAGATAGTATCGCGTGGCCTGGATGTGCTTGCACTTTCCACCGCGATAGACGAAATCGGGGCAATCGCAGGTCATCCCTGTCTTGGTACTTTTAACCTCGTAGAAGCCACCGCCTGATTGAGACTTTACCTTGAAGGAGTTGTCATTTACTTTCTTGATCTGGTTGCCTTGATCCGCTATTGCTTTGCCTCGGAATTCGCGAGAGTTAAGAGTATTTTGCATGGTAACTACTATAGCACCTATGGTAGTTATAAGTTACTATTGGTAAACTATAGGTGCCATTCGCAATCTATTTAAACAATCAATACACCATTGGTTACCATGCAAGAACCAGATCGTCCAAAGAGAATAGCGGTATCGCTGCCTGAAGATGCTAGAGTGTTTCTCGAAAATGAAGCGAAGGAAACTGGGGTGCCTATGAGCAATTTGCTAAGTTATATAGCTGTGAATTATGTAAGGGAGGAAAAGAAGAAGAGATCTATTCGTTAAAATCCGCCTAGCTCTATTTTTGATATCACGCGTTTTGATCTTTTAAGGACCTCGATAGTCATCTTTTCCAGCTTTTCTATCTTATCGACATAATCCCAATAATCCACTCTTTTTCTATCAATGCGCATCCTATCGAGGTCTTTCCCAAGACTGTATCGCGTACCATCTAGATCATCAGTTTTGCTTTCGTCGGCCTCTCCTTTGTAGTATTGAACTAGATACGTGTGCTCTCCAATGTTTCCAGGAAAGTTATTGCCGTCATGATTAAACATATAGTTTCTGGCATTACAAAAGGCTGCATAGTAGGCTCTGCTGATAGAAGCCCTTAGTTTGGCTTCATCAGTATTGCTTTTGGCCAAATCCTCGGCCAAATCCAAGTAGTGTTTCCAGCAAAAATCTACTGGTACTGCAGTTTCACACATATATTGATATAAGGATCATTTGAATCCTTATTCCATCTGACATCTTCGACTTTATCCAAACGTTCAATGGCTTCATCCACCGATAATGTGGTTGCTACCGAAACCACTATGTCCTTTTCACTAGAATGCGGTGAATCTGGAAACACCTCAAGAATTATCCTTTCTGATGGGAATTCCTTTCTTATCTTCGAATATATAGAGGACAGCATTTTTATTAGGGTATTGTTGCCACTAAGAAACGATTTAACTTCGTCTGGTTTTCGAAAATTATAATGCCCATCGAGCCAGGCGATCGCGTCATGGATCGCTGTCCCTACCTCGTTATCTATAAACACGTCTTTTCCGATGTTCTGATGAGGCATTGCGTGTATCCGTCTTACCAAATCTGTCCCGGATGTTTTGTCTCGTTGAACGTTGATGTTTTTTTCACACGGATTTAGATTTTGCTTAACCTTAACTTGGTCGCCAAGTGGTGTCCATCCCACGTCACCCGAAGGAAATACTCGATTTTCAGTATCCATTGGATGGAATGCCCCTATGAAAACTTCATCCCGATCGTGACCGCAATCAAATTGAGCATTCATGTTTATCACCCTGGTTAGACCTCTTAGCATCTGCCTCTTCGATCTCCTTTACCTTATCGTTGAGCAATCGTGCTAGATCTTTTGCAAACGAAACATTTATTATAATTCCAAATTTAACATCCCGTGTGTAAGTTCCAGGATCTTGAAAGGGAGAAAGATTTGCACTTCCACTGCCGTCCGGTATAGCCACTTGTTCAGTGGGCATGTCTCTGGACTCAAAATGGAGATTGCAGATAATTTCGCCGCGAGGAGTTACGTTACTAAGTGCACCATTTATGAATTCTAGCCTATAATCAGGCGACCTAATTGAAGTGAATTTGTATTGGGATGGCTTACCACTCACATCGGATTTACTCACGTCGTCCCCCATATCAATCTCCTCTTGGTGTCATACACAGTTATAATACCGAGTATTTACACCTTGTGATATTGAGGGCTTTACCTAATTTATATTTATTACCAAAGTTGGCTAAATTGCTTATCAAAGAATGTAACCAATTCATTGATCATATCAGTCACTTTAGTTGCAAGATTTGGACTTTAGTTGCAGAATTGACTTTAGATGCAAAGCCGCTGCAACCGCAAGCTTTTTACACCATATGCAGGCAAGCAGTGGCCGTCCTACGAGCGATCCGCATGCAAGGTCGCTTCGTCGTGGAGGGAGAATATGGCATTCAAAGTTCCCGCTGATATTGCCAAGGCAGCCATTGCTACCGGATGCACTAAATGCAACATAACGGCACAAAAGCTACTGGTCTTGGGCTTTTTAGCCGGAGCCTACATCGCCTTTGGAGCCCTTTTGAGCGAGATTGTGGCAGGGGGCCTCTCCAACGGCACCATCACCGCCCCGGACGGCGGCATCTGGAAGATTGCTCTCCCAGCCGGCCTGATTAAGTTCGCCGCCGGAGCGGTGTTTCCCGTGGGCCTGATGTTGGTCGTAATCGCGGGCTCGGAGCTGTTCACGGGAAACTGCATGTTTGCGCCCATCAGCATTCTTAACGGCGAGGCCACCGTCAAGGGATTGATAAAAAATTGGTCGCTGGTTTATGTGGGCAATTTTCTGGGATCTATCTTCGTGGCCTTTTTCCTGGCATACCTTTGCGGATTTTTCGATAATATGCCCTGGGCGGGATGGGCGGCAACTGTAGCCAATACTAAATGCGGCCTGGACTTCGAGACTGCCTTCCTTCGCGGCGTAGGCTGCAACTGGCTGGTCTGCCTCGCCGTCTGGCTGGCCATAAGCTCGGAAGATGTAATCAGCAAGATATTTGCCTGTTGGTTTCCCATCATGGCATTCGTCGCCATCGGCTTTGAGCACAGCGTGGCCAATATGTTCTTCATTCCCCTGGGCATCTTTGCCGCTAACAATCCGGCCATTGCTGTCAAGCTGGCCACGGCCAATGTGGCCACGGCAAACCTGGCCGGAAGCAATGGGTGGTACAACTTCTTTGTGACAAACCTCATCCCTGTCACCCTCGGCAACATCGTGGGAGCTGCCCTCTTCGTGGCGGCACTCTACTGGTATGTCTACCTCCGGGGACCGCTGTGCGTGCTCAAAACCAGAGAAGACTGCCAAGAAATAAGATCTTCTCCTTGAGCCCCACCTGGAAGGCGAGGAGTGAGGAGCCAGGCTCCTTATCATTTCAGTCATGCATAATTTACGTTTTCCTGAGAAGCTCAGCTACTTCTTCCAGGGAATTTTTCTCTCGCAAAGCGGTCAGGGCAGGAGGCGATTCCTGGAACAGTTCCAGTGCATTGAAGAATCTGTCCAGCACATCTCCGCTGTAGGTAGGAACCAGGAAGATGTGGGTATGTGGTATTCTCCTGCCCCGGGCGTACATGCAGACAAAGTCGGGCTTCAAGGCCTTCATCATCTTCTCAGCCACGATCTTCGCCACTCGAAAGAGGCTGGCATTCTCCTCCTCGGAGAGCTCATGCCACCAGGGCACGTGCCTCTTGGGAATGACCAGGCAATGCCCTCTTGAGAAGGGGTTGATATCGAGTATGGCTAAAGAGAGTTCATCCTCATAGATCTTGCAACAAGGTGTTTTGTCTCCAATAATGTCGCAGAAAATACAACCGTTCTTTGTGTCTTCGACCATAAAGCCCATCCCTAGGAATAATAAAGCTATCATTCATGATTAATCCTTTTCCCTGCGGGGTCATAATTTTAGCTCGCCAAGGCCATTATGACCGCAAGGAGATATTTCCTTGGCATCGGTTCCTGCAGATGCGAAAGAACTATGATCCATGCAGCAGATAGACATTAATCTGAGGTCCCAATCAGCCTTGAATCGCCAAAGAGGTGAAAACAATTTGCCTGATAGATGAAATCAAAAAGAATGTTTGCGAGCGCAATTATCGGCTGACATTCCACGCCCGCGCCAGGATGTTTGAAAGGCGCATCTCCAACAGAGACCTGGTAGACTTAATAATGAATGGAGAGATAATAGAGGAATATCCGGACAAGGAGCCGTGTCCAGCAGTTCTCATGCTGGGGTTCGTGTCCGGCCGTCAGTGTCATGCAGTTGTGGCCTGCTGCCTGGACCACTTGCGTATCATTACAGTATATTGGCCTGATGAAGAGAGATGGATAAATTACTGCTTGAGGAAAAAAGAATGATTCCAGATACTTGCGGTTGCTGCAGGGGCAAGCTGCACGAAGGAAAAAAAGAATTTGTTGTTAAAGTAAAGAATGAAGTAGTAGTCATCCGAGACGTTCCTGCCCTTGTGTGTGATTGCTGCGATGAGGCTTATATCACTCCTGAAATCTCTGAAAAGATAGATGAGGTTATGGAAGAATTTTTCGCTGGAAAGCTCCTGGCAAAGCCTTTAGCGGCGGGAGAAGTGGCGCTAAAGGCATGAGCTTAATTCAAGCGATGCGAATGCCCGTGCGGCCCGCCCGCCTGCGCGTGCGTGGTGCACGGGTGCGGGAGTACGCGAGATGAGCAGGCCTGCCATCAAAGCGGCAAATCCTCGAAAGTCATCTCGTCCAACTGGAAAGAGCCGTTGATGGCCTTCATAGTAACGGAATAGTCCCCTTCCGGAAAGCCGGTCGTGTTGAGGCTGAGGTTGAAGGGGCCGCTCACAATGACCTTCTTGACCAGGGTCATGGTCAGGTTCACCTGGGTGGCGTTCTCTGCGGCGTCGCCGAAGATTTTGACGTGGTAGATGCCGGGGGAGAGCAGGTCGCTGATAGTAGTAGCCAAGCCCTTTTCATTCGCCACGACCTGGGTGGTGATCCATATCCTCTCATAAGAGCCCTGTAATTTCTTCAGACCAATGTTGAGGTTTTTTACTCCCTGGACGGCGACAGTGAAATTGTTGGGCTTGTCCGGCATATGTATTCCAGGAAGATCGTAGCTGTAACCTGTCTTTGCGCCTGTTACTTTCCAGGGCGTCGTGATTGGCGGGATGCTGATGTCTTGCAGGTCATAGTTGTAGCTGCCGGAGAATGCGGGGGAAGAATCATTGATCTCTATGGTCAGAAGCAGCTCACCCGATCCGGATCCAGATAAATAATAATCGGATGCAGATCCTATCAATGAAGATGAAGAGCCGGCCAGCAAGACCAAGACTACCGAGCAGATCTCCCTAAACAGAGCACTTAAATTTCTACACATAACAAATCCTCTTAGCATTTATCCCCAATCCCACTGAATGAATGCATTTTCAGGAGTTTCGGGAGACCGAGAATTCCATCGAAAGAGTGGACTCGGATGGATGCCATGCTCGCAGGCAATCTGAGCAAGCGGTTTGCTTCTATTAGGTCCAGATACTACTGATTTCTTGAAGTCTAGGCTGTAGTGCCCCCCCGTCTTCTTCATGCACTTCCCTCCAGGAATTGGCTTCGCTTAACTATTTGTCCATTATCAGGGGTGCAGTCCAAAGATTTCACTCTGTAAATTTATCAGTGATTCACGAGCATTAATAATTAGGCCAATGCCGTTCCGCATTTCAATTCACATATTGCATTCTGAAGGCAGCACACACATTGGCATGATTGGCTAGATGGATTTGATGAACCGAATGTGCATCCCTTGCATGCTTCGTCTAAAGTGCTTTTCAAATCCTTTAAATCATCTTGTGCAGCCTGAAGTTGGTTTTTCGCATTTCTTTCCAAAAAAATGGCTATATTTAATGATATTCTTTTGCTAACTAGGTCAGAATCTGCATTGAATTTTTCTTTCTCTTTTGCATCTCGTTCTTCAGTTGCTGAATCGAGATTTTTTCTTTTGGCTTGCACATCGAGGTATGCGTTCTTCATGTCACTGGATGCATCACATGAAAGTTCAAATAATTTTTCTAATTTATCTCTTAGAAATTCGTAGGTTGCCCAAGTGGAAATAGAATCTTTTAATAATGCTATAAGTACAGCCCTACTTCCACCAGCTATCGCGGCACTTATAGGAGCATAGCCTAAAGAAATTCCTGCAAGAGTAAAAATTGCTGCTATCGAAATTACACATCCCTTGAAGAATTCTTCTTTTATTATGTATTCAGCTTTACTAATACTAAGCTGTTTGCTTGCAGTATCATAATTGTCTTTTGCTATTTGGAGCTGTAGCTTCGCCATTTCTGCTTTGCGTTCTAGTTTTTGAACATCCTTTTCTAACCCTTCCCGATCTTTCTGCGCCTCTTCGACTACTTGATTTGCTTTGGCAACTCTCTCTTCAGCATTTTGCATCGCTTTTATTGCATCTGAGCAATTCTGAGGCGATTGCGATACAGCTGGCCCTAGGGAAAGGGTAATCATCATCAGGCATATAAAATAGGCTAGGCTTTTTTTAATCATTTCCATGCGCCCCTCGATGCCTCTTCAGCCAAGCTTCTTACAGTCCGAGCAAGTGATGATTTAGGGTCCAGTTTAATGGCCTGATCATAGCTTTCAAGGGATTCATTATACCTGCCTACAGATAATAGGGCATTTCCTCGGTTAATCCAAGCGATCGATGATTTAGGATCCAGTTCAATAGCCTGATCATAGTTTTCAAGGGATTCATTGTACCTGCCTACAGATAATAGAGCGTCTCCTCTGCCGATCCAAGCGAGCGATGAATTAGGATCCAATTTAATAGCCTGATTATAGATTTCAATGGATTCATTATACTCACCTGCAAAAAAATGCTCCTGGCCCTCCATTAACAAGTTCAGTGACAGGGATGCATTAATAGCATGTGACGAATTTTCCATGTTGTCTCCATTAATTGGCTTAATAAAAAATATCAGAATTAATGAAACGACAACGATTAGCGTTTTCTTTGAAATCCTAATATAGTTGCACATTTTATTCATTTCCTCTGTCCCTAATTCGTTTTATCGACTTTTGGTAAACTTAAATCCGAGTAATTATAAAAATTATATATTATAATTAACCCTATCTGCACCCATGTGGTCCAAATTCTTCCCGCGAGATCCGCGCATCATGTCTTATTTCAGATATACTATAATCAGATACAAATCCGACTAATGAAGACGAAGTGCGGACTAGTAATACCAAGTCTACTGAGCATATCTCTATAAACTGAGCACTTAAATTTCTGAACATAAATACGCTCTATGTTGTATTTCCCACTAGCTCTCGAAGTCCGAGAAGTTATACGCCGAGGTTACATATGCGTTTTGAATATAATCGCATACACTTAATGTGGTATCCGACGATCCCGGCATTAAGGTAAGATCAGTAATACGAAATTGTCCATTTAATTTCATTTTATTGATAGATTTACCGTCGAAGAACAAGTGCATGAGATGATATCCTTTAGAAAAATTATTGTGATCTATTGACCAAATGGTCTCATTGCTGGAATCGCAGAGTTCTCCCATGATGCTGTATTCTCCGGCACTTTCAACTTGCACACCCACATCCAGTGCAAGCACCTCGTACAGACCATTTTTATTCGTGTCGATGCCATAATCGCTATAATTCCTGGCTATATTGGCATTGACACCTTGAATTGAAGTAACAGAGTCTACACAATTAATAACAAAAATATATAATATAATTATTATTAATATACTCTCTCGCCTCATGTATCTAAAAATTTGAAAGTTTAATCGGTTCAGGCGGCTATTCATTCTACCATGACTCCAACAACCAAGACTTGTTCGCAGCCGAGCCAGCGAGACTCTGAATATCACTCCAGAAAACAGGGTTGAATCTAATTGCAAGACCTACTATAATGTCGTTATTTACGTAAACAGCAACCTCTGTATTTATGTCTTGACAATTTTGGCAGGATAGATACCCACTTCCCTCAGAGCTACAACTTGTTGCCGCACAAACGGTGATGCAGTTCCGAAATAGAACTACATTCGTAAAATCTGGGACAAAGCTTAACGATTCAGGCGATTCTTCTATATCCTTTTTGATCTCGGCAAACATATCATTCCCAGTTACAGCACCCTTTTTCCACGGCGATAGCATATTTCCAGCACCAGCTTTACGCTGGCTGCATTCTTTTTTTCCGGTCTTTTCGCAGTGTTTGCATACCGTGGTGTCTGCTAAAACCTCTCCTGTAATCGGATCGATAACGTTAACGTACCACAAAAAATCTAAGTTCTCAAGAATCTCGCGAGTTGCGTTATCAACGTATATGCTCTGTACGACGAGCTTTGGTTCTGTGGCATTTGGGAAAATTGGCATCTCTTTCGCAAGTACTTTGTATTTATGGTCGATATCAATCGCCTTAGTCCAGCATTCTTTGGCTTCATCATATCTCTCTACAGAGGCTAGCATATTGCCTTTGTAGAAGTATGCAGGGGCATAAGACGGATCGGCTTTGGTAGCGTTATCGTAGCAGTTGAGAGCTTCGTCATACCTTTTCAAGATATCATACATCATGCCTTTTGATAGCCAACCTGGAGCAAAAGACGGATTTATTTGAGTGGCATTGTCGAAACAATCAAATGAATCTTCGTATCGCTTCATTTCAGAGAGGATCAGACCTTTAGTAACCCAGAAAGCTGCCTCGGATGAATTCAGTTCTACGGCTTTATCTATGCTCAGGAGAGATTCATTTAAGCGATCTTCGCTGAATAAAATTAGGCACTTAGTACTCCAGGAAGGTGCGGAATTGGGATCGATATCTATGGCTCGATCTATGCTTACCTCTGCATCATGATACTTTTTGGCAGTGAAGAGGCTGAGGCTTTTCGCTCGCCAAAGATCAGCAGATGATGGGTTGATGTTGATTGCTAATTGGTAGCTTTTGGCGGCTTTTTCGCATTGGTCCCTGGACGCATCTTGAATTCCTTTTGATAATTGGCTGTTACCTTGATCAATCCAAAATTTTCCAAGGTTTTGTAAATCGGATGCGCCCTGACAAAGGTCAGAAGATACTATTATGAACATACATACATACATACATACATACATACATACGTTTCATGAAACCCCTCTCTCGCACAGAATGCAACCAAGAACATATTCGGCAATTGCTCCGAAGTCATTCCTAAGTCGCAGATATTCGGCCAATGAATCGCTAAACATCCTACCTCTGCCTACCTGATGAATATTCCTCCTGTTAATTCATGATATATATATTACTATTGCTACCTATTTAAAGCAGATATCCCTTCGATAGCCAGAAGCTTCTCTCTTAGCGCTAATTACCACTGTAACCTACAAAGTCCATTTTAGAGAACACCCTGCGACAGGTCTCCAAAATCGCAAATGCATTGCCCGCCATTCGCCCGGCCTTTGGCTCCGGACCGCGCGAGATCTTTTGCACCATGACCGGGACCTCCCTTCGGTTCTTCTCTTTATAGAGTTGATAATATAATAATCGTAGTTCTCCGTCCGTTCGTCCTCCGTGTGCTCTGTGCTTATATTCCATAACCCTGGGTCTAATTATCGTTACCATCTGTGGTGGTAGTATCGTCGGACATTTGTTATTATGATTTTCTGGAAAGGAAAAAAAGCCGATGCAAGCGAAAGCCAAATGTATGTCTCGTGCTGGCTTGCATCACGGAGATTGATTTGAATTGCCCGCAGACAAGAAAGCCCTATTAGCCGTCCTCGGCTCCTGCATCGCCATCTTCTGGCCGGGCGCTCTCACCTTCGGCTTTCCTGGGGTCATGGCCCCCCTCTGGCAGGAGATGTTTCAGGTGGGGCACGCCGCCACAGGCCTGACTATCTTCTTCATGCTCGCGGCTGTTGGCGCTTTCATGTTCCTGGTAGGCCGCTGGCAGGAGCGCTGGGGCCTGCGTCGCATGATGGCTATCGGCGTCATCCTTACTGCCTTCGCCTCACTCGTGGTCTCCCAGGCCACCTCGATCTACACCGTCTATGCCTGGGCTTTTCTCAACGGCATGGCCTCCAGCTTTGTCTACGTCCCGGCATTGACTCTGGTGCAGTGGTGCTACCCGCAAAAGAGGGGCCTGGTGGCCGGCACAGTGAGCATGGTCTTTGGTCTGGCTGCGGCCGTCATGTCGCCCCTCTTTGCAAAAATGCTCTCGGCTTTGGGCTACGAGGCCATGAATCTGAATGTAGCCCTTCTCACCCTTTCCATCGGCCTTCTGGGAGCCTATTTTGCCCATGCTCCAGAGAATTGGGAGAATGCCGCCTCTGCCCGGCGAGCCGGGAGCGCAACATCCGCAAAACCTACCGCACCGACCATAACCGCAGCAAAGTCGTTTTCCGTACAGGAGAGCCTGCACACCAGAAGCTTCTGGCTGCTCTGGATCACCTGGACCTTTGCCGGGGCGGCGGGCGTCTCCATGACCGTGCTGGCGACAGGCTATGGGCTCTTCCTGGGCTTTCCTTTATCCTCGGCCATCCTCATCCTGACTGCCTTCAATCTGACCAACGGAATGAGCCGCCTCATCAGCGGCATTCTCTCCGACCGGTTTGGCCGCAATCAGGTCATGAGCCTGGCTTTCCTGGCCGCAGGCGTCGCCTACTTCGCCCTGCCCTGGGCGGACGGCCTGGGGGCCTGCGCTCTGCTGGCGTCGGTAGTGGGCTTTTCCTTCGGCACCCTCTTCTCCGTCTCCGCCCCACTGGTGGCGGACTGCTTCGGCCTGGAGCACTTCGGTGCCATCTTCGGCCTGACCTTCGCAGCCTACGGCTTTGTGGCCGGGCCTCTGGGGCCCACGCTTTCCGGCTACCTGCTGGATGCGACGGGAGACAACTTCTTCCTGGTTTTTATGTACCTGGGCATCTTCTGCCTGCTGGCGGGACTGTGCATCCGGCAGGTGGTCCCGCCGCAAAAGGCTTGATCACAAAGTACGCACAAAGTCGATCCGCTCAAAAATGCACATCCACCTCCGCCAGAATAACCTCGAATCCCCTTATCTTCAAAAAAATGCTTGAATAGCCAGTGGCTCCCTGTCTTGATGATGGTGATGCTTTTCCTGGGGGCGGCAGGCAGGTCATCGTCCGGCATGGTAGAATCTAATTCTGGATCAAATGAGGCTTGGGTTGGTTTACATTGGAGAGGAAAAAGACAAGGGAAAGAAGAGTGCCGATTTTGTCATTGATGTGCCAAAAAAGGACGGAAAGCTCCTTTCAGAGCTCTCCCCACTCCAGCTCCAGCCCCACAGCCGGCTGCTCCAGGCCGAAGCTCTTCAAAACCAGCGGATGCAGCTCTCCGAAGCAGCCAATCCTGCGGCCCCCCGCCAAAAGATCGCCGCCCCGACCAGGCAGAAGCGCTCCGTCCTGAGAAGGAACAATCTCGGCCTTTATGGCCAGCTCCCCCAGCACGGCGTCGACCACCGAGCGGATCTCCGAGAAATTGGCTCCGCTGTGAATGCCGGCTGCCGCCAGATGCATGCGGGTCTTTTTCTCCACCACCACGTCTCCCGCAGCAAATATCCTCTGGGGCAGAGGATGATGCTGGTTCATGGCGAAGATCTCCAGAAGGCTGGAGAGAAGCGAGGTGCGCAGGATGGTGTGCAGCTCGCTGATGGGATGCAGCACGGCTACAGCACCCGCCCGGGCAGGCGGGCGCCTCATCCACTGAAAATGCACCTTCTCATTGGTCAGGGTGAAGGGCATGGTCTCCAAATATCCCAGACCGGCCATTACCTCGCGAATCTCGGCTTTACGAAGCTCTGAAGGGTGGGCGCGGCCTACAGTCACCGTCTGAGGCAGCCGCGCCTCCAGCCGGTCAAAGCCGTAGGCCTTGGCAGCGTCCTCGAAGATGTCCCAGGAGTGCATAATATCCGCCCGGTAGGCGGGAACCAACACCCTCACCTCGCTTCCCTCTGCCTTTGCCCCAAAGCGCATCCTTTCCAGACATTCGGCCAACTGCGGGGCCGTCAGATCAAAGCCAATCAACTTGTTGGCCTCCTCTGCTCTGACCGTCCAGGCAGAAGGCTGCAGATGGGGGGAGATGAAATCGCCCTCGCTCCTCTTAACCAGAACGCTCTCGATCCTGCCCCCCCTCTCCGCCAGGGAGGTTACTACTATGTTCAGGGCTTTGTGCACCATGCCGTCCGTTCCCGTAACGTCGATGAAGAGATCCTCAGTCTCATCCGTGACGCTGGTCAATTCGCCATTGATGATGGGCGGGAAGGAGAGCACCTGATCTTTAGAGTCCACTATGAGCGGATAACGCTCGCAACCTTGCAGGATATGGCCGTAACCTTTTCCCTTGGGGTGCTTTTGCAGGATCTCCACCATGCTCATCTCCTCGGCAAAGTCCAGGGGCACGAACTTCCTGGCCGGATCTTCCCCCAAGTAGCGGAAGGGCGGCGTGACGCGGGATAGGTCATGCACGCCGATGGCCACCTTGCGCCTGTTTCTGCCCAGGCCCCAGTGCAGATCCTCTTGCAGGCCCATGAGGGACAGAATGGCTTCGCTGGTGAAGGAAAGGCCCCGCACCACAGCGCAGCCGATGATGGGGCGCACCGATTTTACCGACTCCTCCACCTGCAGGACGATTGGGCCCCCCACAATAGGATACTCCACCAGGCCCGTCTTTAGCCCCAGGAAGCCCTGCATGGCCCTGGCCACGCCCTCAGCGCTGTAGAGATCGGGCCGATCCGGGAAGAACTCCACATCCACGTGCTCCTCTTCCGCCCTCTTTCCAATGTCTGCACCCATCATGGCCAGCCGGCCCATGATAGTATCGCGAGAGGCTCCAATCAGCCTCTCCATGTCCTCGTAATAAAGTCTGACAACCGGCATGATCAATCCCTCATAGCTTGATGGAAACGGGCGTACTGCGCAGCCATTCCAGATCCGACTGATAGAGGAGGCGCAGGTCCTTGAGCCCCAATTTAAGCATGGCCACCCGCGAGACTCCCAGGCCCCAGGCCAGCACGGGATGCTCAATGCCGAAGGGTGCCGTGACCTCTTTTCGGAAGACTCCCGCTCCGCCCAGCTCCACCCATCCCAGGCCGTCTATGAAAACCTCCGGCTCCACAGAGGGCTCGGTGTAGGGGAAGTAGCCTGGCCGGAAGCGAACTTCCTCAAAGCCCATCTTGGCATAAAACTCCTTCAGTATGCCCAGAAGATGAGAGAAGGTCACATCCCTGTCCATTACAATGCCTTCCAACTGCTCGAACTCCGGGGTGTGGGTGGCGTCTATGGCCTCGCGCCGGTAGACGCGATCTATGCCGAAGGCCTTGACCGGCGGCTCAGGGTGCTCGGCCAGATACTTGATGGTCACTCCCGTAGTATGCGTGCGCAGCACCTCCTGGCGGGCCACCTCCGGCCTCCAGCATCCGCCCCAACCGGTGCTTTCGGCACCGCGACCGCATTCATGCATCTCTTTGACGCGGGAATAGTCGGGAATATCGGCCAGGCTGTCCAGATAGAAGGTGTCCTGCATCTCCCGGGCGGGATGGTCCTGCGGTTGGAAAAGCGCATCGAAGTTCCAGAAGCTGGACTGCACTATCTGGCCCTTGATCTCCACAAAACCCATCTCCAGCATGATCTCCCGCATGAAATCGATGAGCCTCTGGTAGGGGTGCTTTTTGCCGGGGAAGATCCTGTCCGCGGCGAGGGTGACATCGTAGGGACGAAGATGATATAGCTTACCACCATATTCAACATAATCGTCCGACCAATTGTCACCGATTTCTTTACCCCATTTTCCATTTTTTATAAAATCTGAAGTAAGCTGATTTAATTCATGTGCTGTGATTGAATGGAACTTCGAAGATACAGATTTTTCCCCCTCCGCTGTGATCTCGTAGCGCCATTCTTTGCTCTTGCTTGAGCTAACCAGACCCCGGCCCTTAAGATCGGCCAGGCCTTTTTCGTCCAGATCTGCGCTGCTCTTCGGTCCGGCCAGCAGATTTTCCAGTATCTCCTCATCCTTACCCCTCAGAGCAGAGCCCAGCGGCTTGAGCTCGCCCCCTTGGATAGTGGCCCAGCCCTTCCTCCTCAGCCACCCCAGTCCAATCTTGTGGGCAGGATCTTTCAGCTCGGACATAGCCAGGCCCTGGCCTATGGCAGTCAGCATTGCCCTCTCCGGAAGGCCTTCTTTTGCATACGTTCTGCCTTCTTCAGTCAGAGAGAATAACTCCTCTACCGACTTTGTCACCAGGACAAGACCCTGCTCGCCCAAAGCGTCTGCTGCTGCTCTTGCTGCCTCCACCTTCATCGACAGATTTTCGGCGATGCTCTGAGGATCAGAATGTCCTTGCAATATCGCTTTCAGAACTTTTACATCGTTTTCTGATAACATATTACCATCCCATAGCCGGACCGATTTAGGGCAACCTATCTCTTGCCCTCTCGTCCCCAAATTAAAAGAAAGAAAAATGATTGATAAATGAACATTTAGCAGTCTTCCCAGGCACGTTTTTCGGTTAGATTTATGATTTATAAACCTGTCGAATAACAGAAAAAGAAAGAGGAATCACTTCTTCCAGACATCGCTCTCCAGCTCATCCAGGGCCTCCATGACACCAGTCACAGCCATCTGGAAGAACTGCTTTCCTTTCTCAGGCGAGGCCGGCTTTGGATTGCCCATGATGCCGTTTCCCATAAGACTACGCACATCCTTCATGATCAGGAACCGAGGCCGCGTTGGGAAATGCTTCTCAGGTTTTCCCTTGACCAGGTCGCCGCGTATGGCCATCATGAGGGAGGTCTCCATCTCCCCGGCATGCCCGTCATGCGGGGTTTCAACGGCCCCGGCATCAATCAGATCGAATAAAGACACCAGGCTCACATGGAAATCGCGCTCTTCCACTGCGTTCTGACAGGCCTCCTCCAGAGCCGCCATGTGCTGCCCACCCGCGTGGCCTGTTAGAATCAGCACCCTGGCAAAGCCGCTATCGGCAAATGATATCAGCAGATCCCTGGCGAAGGAACGCAGGGCATCGTGCCCTACGGTGATGGTGCCGGGAAAGCCCCGCGTGCTGCGGCAAACTCCGTAATGCAGGGGCGGGGCCAGGAAGACATGGCGCTCTTTTGCGATCGCGCGCGCCACCTCAATGGCCTGAATGGTATCTGTCATCGTGGGCAGGTGCGGTCCGTGCTCCTCGGTTGCACCTACCGGCAGGATCACAGTTTGCGTCTCCTTTAGGCCCGAAGCGATCTCTGGCCAGCTCATCTCCTCCAGGAGCTTCATATGGTGATGACCTCTCCGGAGAGGACGTACTCCTCAGGCACCTTCAATTCGTAAGTCTTGTCACCCACAGACAACTGGTAGGCACTCATGGACTTGGTATCGAAATTGGTGCCGCCGACGATTGGTCCTTCTGTGGAGTAAGGAAGCACCAGGGTGAACCGGCCACTGGCGTCGCTGGTGTTGGACTGCTGGTAGAGGAAAGCCCGGTTTTGATTGGTCATTATGGGAACTGCGGCTACAACTTTAATTCCCGGCAGGGCATTTCCACTTATCACTGCGCCCGGCACATGCTCGAAGATCTTGACGAACTTCTGACCATTGCTGGTTGTAGCCGTCTCGGACTCATGCACCAGCCGGTAATGCTGCAGGGCATCGAGCGGGAAGGCAGGGTTAGCAGGGCTCATGGCAGCGATCTCGGCAATATCTCCATTACTCCGGCTCTCATTGATGAATGCGTCCAGATCAGTGCGATTGCGGGTGATCTTGGGCGCCTCGGTGAGCACAGGAACCGTAACTCCATTTCCTGCATCCCTGGCGCGATAGGCCAATCCAACGCCCATATCCCCGGCAGTCTCGGTTCCGTCGAAGAAGTACATGCGAGCCGCCATGGACTTGAAATAGGACTCGCGCCAGATCTGCACCGGCACCCAACTGTCGCCTTGCTGCTGGTAGACACCAGCCATGTACTTGGAGGTGGGCAGCGTGCTCCAGGCCGCCATGGCATGGAACTTGCCTACCGCCATGGGCTGATCGATCATCACATACTTGGTGTTCATGTACTTTGAGCGGTTAATATCAAGAGCGGTCAGCACCTTTTCCGCCTGGCTCTCATTCTCGGCTAAGAAGAAGGGCGAGGAGCCGGGAACATTCCCGGTTACGCTGCCAATTCCCTGCTGGAAGGGATTGGCATTGGGAATCCTATGGCCCACACACTCAATGAGGTGTCCGTAATCCCACCAGGACATAATACCGTAAGCCTCATCCGGGTAAGCATACTTGCCGCCGGCGGGCCGCACATATTTCTCATAAAGGTCCACACCGGGCTCTGGCGTATTGTTCTGCAGCCACGCCGTTGAGGTCAGCCAATCAGAATCCGGGCCGCCGGCGCTTTGAGCGTAGACTATGCTCCAGCTCAGACTTGGCAAGATAATAAATAAAAATATCAAAATTGCCGCCAGGATGATCTTGAGATTTGAGGTGATCAGCCTGGCCGGGTCCCTGGCCACATCCAGGTCCAGATCCGTGATGCCGAACCTCTGCAGCACCCATGTTACCAAAAAGCCGGTGAGAATGGCCACGTTTATCGCGTAATAATAGGTGAATCTGTTCTGGGCGATAGACATGATGAGAATCATCAATGACCAGATTAAGATCAATATTTCAGCGGGCTTTGGGAACTTGACATTTCTGCTGATGAGCAAGATCAACGCTATCAGGGCAAATGTGAAAGTGGTGAACAGGATAGCAAGGATCTCAGGCAGGCGGAAGATAGCCGTAGGATCTGGGCTGTAGCCAATTCCAGGAAACGATGAGATGACACTGCCAAAGGAGAACTGTCCCCCGCTGGAGAACAATGCCGAGGCCTCACCAACCGTTGCGGCGCCACCCGTCCTCTGCTGGAATATGGCCAATCCCGCGAAGAGCGGCCTGGTGAACTGAGGAAGGACAAAGTAAAATATGGTCGCGCCCAGGGCCGCCAATCCCGCCAATGCGCCGGGATAGTAGTAGCTCTCGAATCCCTTTTCTTTGATGAACCTGGACAGGAAAGAGAAAACGATGACGGCAACCACGCCCAGGAGAAGTATGGTGGGCTGGAAGAGACTGTAGAGGTAATGGTTGAATCCGTAATAGGAATCGACAAAGGGGAGCACCAGCAGCGTGGCCACGAGGAAAGTTATTGCGCCGGAAATGCCCAGGTATTCCACGTTCTTTCCCCGGATGTGGTCAAAGATGCTCTGCAGCATAATGAAGAGCAGAATTATTCCCTCGAAGAGAAATCCGGATGACCAGGCATCGATGTAAAGGCCCAGGGAAACGCCGGCCAGAGCAGAATAGAGGAGGGGCATCCTGAATGCGGACCAGTTCCTCTGCATAGCCGCAAAGCTCATGCTCTTGCCGGAGCGTAAGGCGAAGAGCAGGAACATCATGGTGAGGCTGCTAAACAGGATCTCTGCCCCGTGGTGATCTGTAAAACCCAGGGTGGTGCGGCTTAAGACCTGGCCGGGAAGAACGGCTATGATCAAAGCCGAGACCAGGCCGCAGCTCTTGCCGAATAGCTCCCTTCCGATGAAGTAGACGGGGAAGACCAGGAGTGCGCCCAGGACTGCAGGCATGAAGGCACCCACTACCTCAATCAGATGATTGCTGGGCTGGCCCAGGCCGAAGATGTAGGAGAATATGGTAATGGCCCAGCTCAGGAAAGGACCGAAGTGCAGCGGCGTACCATGCGGGAAATTAGTCATGGGATCAAACCACATTCTCTGCAGGTTGATCACAGTGCCTTTAGCCAGCATCATGTGATACCAGGCATCGGTCTCGCTGCTGAAGATGACGCTGCTGCCCGAGAAGACCCGGCCCCAGGGGACAATGGCGCGCAGATAAAATGAGAAAAGCGCCGCCACTATCAATCCTGCATATAAATATAAATCGCTACTCTGCCAAATGCCGGCCTTGCCAGCCGCTTTGGCATTCTTTGCCAGGGGGACGGACGAGGCCTCCCGCGGCTTTGCCTTCACCGCGGTTTTTTTGCCATTGTCACCCTTATCTACAGATCTCTTAGACATCAAGGCCAAGAGACAGTTCTATCCTCATAAACGTTTTGAATCGTGTGAGGCATGCTCGCCATAGATGCGCTCCTTTTTCGGGATAATACACTGTTCCAGGCATTTTTTCGCGCCCTGGTCGCGGCGGCTTTGCGCCGCAGCATACCGCGACGATTTTCCGGTCTGCAAAATATATATATTATCTCAATGCTATATTGGGATTGATCTATATGGAGAAGATACAGGACGTTAAGGGCCTAGGCGGGATGCTGAACGGATTTAGAGATCTGGTGAAGGATGACAGGAAGATCGTTTTCATTGGCTCACCAGGGTTTTGCACTCCCTTTGCCCTATTTCTGGGCTATCCGGTGCGAGAAAAAGAGCTGGCCTTTCTGCCCGGCTTAAATATGGATAAAGCACGACGCATCGTAGCCACGGATTATGGAATGGAGCTGGAGAGTGCAACAAGTGCAGAGGCGGATGCAGTTGTGATCCTGGGGGGCATGGCCATGCAAAAGATCGGCGTCATGCCCGGAGAGATGAAGGATTTTCTGGGCAAAATGTCATACAAGAAGCTCATAGGTGTATGTTTTATGTCCATCTTTGAGAAGGCGGGATGGTGTAGGGCCCTGCCCTTCGACTTCGTCATGGATGTGACACTCGAAGGGGAAATATCTCGCTAAATTGGGAAAATGGGCCCGACGCGATTTGAACGCGTGACCTCACGGTTATCAGCCGTGCGCTCAACCTGGCTAAGCTACGGGCCCGATCCGCACTTTGCATTGATGATCCCATTAATAACTGTTTCCCTATGCCGACACTCTTTACCCGCTTAAGAGACACCAACATGCCTCTTCGACAGCCTTAAATCAAGGCAAGAATGATTCTAACCATGGAACTTATGGACTCACCCAAGAAAGAAAGTGCAGAAGATTTGAAAGGGCTTTACGACCTGGCGATCCCCCTGAGCATGCCCGTCTCAGTAATCCGCGAGCTGGTGGAAAATTTCGAGCTGGACCTGATCAAACGGCCGGGCAAGATGGATATGACGGGAGAAGTGATGGACCGAGAGATCCTGGTGCTGAGAGGAGACCTGGAGACAGTCAAAGCCGCTGAGAAGTACATGTTCGAAGCCCTGGACAAAAAATTGGCGGCGTGGAACAGTCGCGAAAAAGAAGAGAAATATAAAAAGTACTATGAGGAGCAGGCCGCAGCCAGGATGAAGGAGCTGAGGGACACTCCGGAAGCTGCTAAAACCTGGGATCTGACCGCGACCCAATAATCAGTCGATCATCACCCATTTGTTTTTTCCTTCCCAAAGTTTCAAGGAAAGCAGGCTGACGGCAGTGCCGTCCAAATCGTTTTTCAGCCGATTTGAGATCCACTGGGCGATCATCTCAGCGGTGGGATTTGGCAAAATATCGTTTAAGTAGCCGTGGTCCAGATCCAAAAGGGCCCCGGCAATGATTTTTTTGAGCTGATAAAAATCCATGACGAAGCCGTCCACTCCCACATCGCCCACCACCACAATTTCCACCTGGTAGGTGTGGCCGTGCAGATGGGCGCACTTGCCCTGGTAGCCGGGCAGGCTGTGAGCAGCATCAAACTCCGTGACCAATCCTAGCTTCATTTCCGGGCGCGCCCCCTGCGTCTATAAATTTCATCTAATTGATCCAGCATCTTTCATATTAATAGCTTTTCAGTCTGTGCCTTTGATGGCATCTTCTGGCGCGCCTGCCAGCTCCATCAGGGCCTGCGCCTCCATGAAATGCAGCCTGGCTGGGACGATCAGGATATGCAAGGGTCCGCCAAAGTCATAGCTTTGCAGACGGGGGAGGAGATCTGCTTTCACAGCCGCATCTTCCGAGCCCGCCCGGGCAATGCCTATGCCTAAAATTCCATCCAGGAGCCGCTCTCCGGCAGCCACCTGCATCTCCAGGAGGAGCGCTGCGCCTTCGTTTACTGTCATATATCTCTCGGCGCAGTCGCTCTGGATATCCAGGAAGAGCATGGTGTGCAAATTGCGCTCCAGGTTCTCCTTCAATACCTGGTAGGGCGTCTCGGGAATAATGCGCTTGCCCCGGGAAATGTAAGGAAAGGGAATGGTCGTGGACCTGCCGAAGCGGTAGTTTTGCAGGCCGCACAGGCCCGATACGGCTGTGACGATGGAGGAGGAGTGAATCACCCGCGTCTTGATGCCCATCTTAGCGGCTCGCAGCCGCAGGTCCAGATGGGTGGTGGAGACCATTGGGTCGCCCCCCACCAGGAAGGCCACGTCCTTATCCCTGGCTTCCTCCATCCAGGCAGGATCCACCTCCACCTGCGGGCGGGAGAGAAGGCGGATCTTTTTGCCATAGAATGCCTCCAGCGTCTCAAAAGTTGCGCCCATCAGCCGGGAGGTGTAAAACTCAGCATAAACCCTGTCCGCGGCTCGGACCGCATCCAGGCCTTTGACGGAGATATCCCGCTCGTCGTAGAGCCCAAGACCAATGAAGATGAGCATAGCAATTTCCTCATCGTTTAAGCTTAAAATCTATTCGTCAGGTCTATATTCCATCCCGCCGCAAATGAAGAGCATGATTGGCAGGGCAACTCAGGTGGTGGATTGCCGGGAGAGCATGGGCCTGGCCAAGGGTGGCGGGCTGGCCCAGAGGGGCACGCTCTCTGAGGCGACAAAGCCGGATGTGATCGCCATAGCCATGTCTCCAGGAAGGCGTCACATCACCAAACCCGTTTGCGAGATGACCTATGGGCTGCGCCGGGAGGGAATTCAGACCAGCGTACTGGTTTTGGAGGCAGGAACCGGAGTTCCGGAGAGCTTTCCCCAGGCATCGCGAGGCTACGGCCCCACCTTCGGACTGAACGAAAGGGAGCTGGAACAGGTAGCGCGCCATAAGATTGCCGTTCTGCATCTGGGCAATGTGCGCACGCATGTCATCCACAAGGCCAAGGAGATTTTGGCGCAGGTAGATATTCCCGTGGTAGTGGTGGCGCAGTGCCCCATGGATATGGAGGATTTTGCCAAGGTGGGCATCAAGACGCGCGCCGTCAAGCCGTCCCATCAGAATACGGAAACCAGAGGAGAGGTAGTGGATATCGTAACCGGCATAACCCGCGGCGCCACCTGTACCAGAGTCAAGCTCAACACACTGGCCAAGGTGCTGAACAAGCATCTGGCTGAGATCAATGCCCGGGAGGAAGAAGCTGCCCGGAAAAAGAAGAAATAGCTGCAGGAGGTAGGCGAATCGTGGCTTCTTCGCGGCTTCACGCGAGGTTCGGGGGATCACGCAAAGACGCGAAGTCTTGCTGATTTACTTAAGACGGTGTATATATCAACTGGAGAACGAGTATAATGGACAGACCCTTGGTATTCCCAATCGGGCACGATCCCCTCTCGCCATTTTCAAGCAGGCACGGTTTCCCAAGCTCTTACCTATCCGCTTATTTCTGTGCCTTTGCTACCCTATATATTTTACGGTTCCGAACAACGGAAGCTCAATCCGGTCCATGTAAGCGGCATCGAAGTTCCCCAGCTCTAGACGGCGCAGGCTGCGAAAGTCTGCATCATGGCCCGCATTCGCCTCTCCTTTTAGCCTTCTCCCGTCTCCAGGCCCTGGCGCAGGCGGCCTTCTGCAGGGCCTTCCTGCGGCAAAAAAACAGGGGGCAGTAGTTCTCTACATCACATGACACCAGGCGGCTGGAGATCGATGCCACCAGTAATCCAGAGGGGGCGTAGGGACGAGAAGACGCAAGAGCCCGCCGGGCGCTTTCGTCGCGCCGCCCGGCCTTGACCACAGGCCAGCCATTTTTGTCGGTCAGGATGATGCAATCTATGCGCCAGTCAAGGCTTCGCGCGAGATTCAGGGTATCACGCGAAGACGCGAAGTTCCGATGAGGCAGATTCATCTTCCGCAAGATTAGGCATTTCAAGCTGGCCTGTAGGAAGGCCTCGGCCTGCACCAGGGCCCAGCAATCTGCCTCTCCTCCTGCGTCTCTATCTCATCTACCCAATGCTTTTTCGTGAGTTCCAATTTTGACAATGACGATAGCTTTAGCGCCGCAATCCGTTCTGTAAATGATAACCCAGTGATCCTTGACATGGACTTCTCTATGACCGGCCTTGTCGTGGCTTAAGACCTCGCCACATTCCGGATTTGCGCGAAGCTTTTTAAAACGCTTCCGAAGCTGTTCGAACAGCACATTATCCTTCTTTTTTATACGTGATAGTTGATTCTTGACATCGTCAGGAAAGAACAGGCTATATGGGTTCTCTGTGGTGGCCTGATCAGGCTTTGGCTTGCTAAGACTTATTTTCCTGACCATATTAAAGGCTGTCTAGAAAAGCATCTAGTTCCTTGGTGTCAGTAACTTTCGTTCCCTGACATCGCTTGTACTGAACCCAGGCTATATCCGTGCCCTTCAGGAGAGCTTTGATGTCCTCCTCGTTTTCTTTACAAATAGGCGCAATAGTTTCCTTCACAGTGCCAGCCATAGAAGAAAGAGATGGTGAGCTTCGTATTAATAAATTAGCCATACTTTTGGCAAAAAACAGGGGGCAGTAGTTCCACATCGCATGACACCCGGCAGCGGGAGATCGATGCCGCCAGTAATCCTGAGGGGCGCAGGCCAGGAAGCCGCAAGAGCCCGCAGGGCGATATCATCGCGCTGCCCGGCCTTGACCGCAAGCCGGCCATCTTCTTCAGTCAGGAAGATGCAATCTTCGCGCCAGTCAAGGCTTCGCGCGAGGGTCCCCGGGGGTAGCGCGAAGGCGCATAGATGCGAAGTTCCAATAAGATTAGGACAATTTTTGCCACACCATGTTGTAGCTAAATCAAGTTGTTAATAGCGATCGGTCTATGAGATCTTGATTTATCATATACCGTTCATCTACAGCCCTAATAAGTTCCTGATGGGTAGAGGGCCCATTTTCATGTGGGCTTATATAATAATATAATTCAACTATAATCCCGGTCTCTTTTGCAGCATTTACCGCAGGAATAAAATCGCTATCTCCTGTGACTTCTCCCCGCCCTGAAGGACGGGGCTTCTAGCCGTTGATTGGCAGAGATTGAAGTCCCAATCTCAAAATGTTTATGGCTGCATTCCAATCTCGATCCAGAGATAGCCCGCACTCGGAG
>Ga0247841_10004640_pt1 | contig 23288 bp, 26 predicted proteins | sample LaCruzMarch2015__2_FD_192410 | JGI IMG/M metagenome (GOLD analysis project Ga0247841, IMG submission 192410) | Freshwater microbial communities from meromictic Lake La Cruz, Castile-La Mancha, Spain - LaCruzMarch2015_18m | ecosystem: Environmental > Aquatic > Freshwater > Lake | place: Spain... | reverse complement strand
TAATGGCGAATCTAATATATGCATTCATGCGAAAAAACAATTGAATTATACAAATTAGAAAAACCTATTTCTTTAGCTAAAAGCATGCCCATGATGCAAACAAACAATAATAACATCAACGTGGGCTAGCCAAGGGGCCCTAAAATTAAATCCTTGGCCAGGGAATTTCATAGCTTTTAACCCTGTTAGAAACATTTAATTAAACTAAAGCAATAATTTACGAGGTTGATGTATTTGAAAAGAATAATGGTTAAGGAACTCTCGCATCACGCGGGAGAAAAAGTTTGCATAAAAGGGTTTTTGCAGGATATGCGCGACCAAAGCAAAGTCAAGTTCCTAGTTATGCGAGACATAAGTGGAACAGCACAAGCAGTAGCGCTATCTGAAAACTCAGAAGTATTTGAGGGGGTTGCAAAAATCCCAAAAGAATCAGTGCTTGAAATAGAAGGAATAGTAAAACCAGAAAAACAAGCGCCTGGAGGATTTGAAATACATGTAAAATCATTCAAAATCCTCTCAACCGCTGATAGAGACCTTCCAATTCAAGTTATAGAAAAAGGAAAAGAAGAACCAGCGCTACCACTAAGGCTAGATTATCGTTGGCTTGATTTAAGAAAGCCAAAAAACGCGCTAATATTCAAAATATGGACAACAATGGAATGTGCAATGAGAGAATACTGGCTCCTAAACGGATTCCTACAAATCCACTCGCCAAAACTAGTTGCAGGCGCAACAGAATCAGGCGCAGAACTCTTCACGCTAAAGTACTTTGAAAAAACAGCGTCGCTAGCGCAGAGCCCGCAATTCTACAAACAAATGGCGATGGCAGCAGGACTAGAAAAAGTATTTGAAATAGGACCAGTGTTTAGGGCAAATCCTTCGCACACTACACGCCATGATACAGAATTCACTTCAGTCGACATTGAAGTATCATTCATTGAATCACACGAAGATGTAATGAAGATTGAAGAAGAATGGCTAGCACACACACTAATGCGAGTGAAAGAAAAACATGGCGAGGAAATAAAACAAACATTTGGTTTGGAAGTGATTGTTCCAAAACTTCCGTTCCCAAGAATCACCATGAAAGAAGCGCACGAAGTTTTGAAAAAAGAATTTAGCTACAAAATTAAAGACTCTGACCTTGACCCAGAAGGAGAAAGGCTCTTGTGTGAATATGTAAAGAAAAAACACGGACACGAATTCGTATTTGTTACAGAATACCCTGTAAGCGTCCGCCCATTTTACCACATGCGAAAAGAAGGAGAAAAAGAAATCACAAAAAGCTTTGACTTATTGTGGAAAGGATTAGAAATAACAACTGGAGCTCAGCGAGAACACCGTTATGAAATACTAAAAGCACAAGCAGAAGAAAAAAAAGTGCCAATAGAAGGAATAGCAGAGTACTTGAAATTCTTTAAGTACGGTTGCCCACCCCATGGGGGATATGGGTTAAGCCCAACAAGAATGCTCATGATACTCTTAGGCCTAAAAAACGTAAGAGAAGCAACATTTTTGCCACGCGACCCAGAAAGGTTAACACCATAAAACAAAAACTTTGGCAGTGTTTTTTTTATCACTGCCAAAAAATAAAAATACCTAAAAAATTAGTTTCTTTTTAAATTTTGGATAAAAAAACATTAAAAAATAAGAAGCCGCTGCAAATAGCAGCGGTATAATTCGAAAAGCAATTGTAATACAATGATTACTGTCTTGCTCTCTGTCTTAAATATCTCTTTTTTCTTCTCATTCTCTTTGACTTTTTCTTACACCATTTCCATCTTTGTCTAGCTCGTGTTTTCTTAAACCTGCTAGAATCCTTAGTCCTTGTAGCCATTTAACATTCACCATTAATTAACTTCTAAATAATTCGAATCCAATAAGGTTTATAAATCAGAGGTTATGCCCTGTTAAAGAAGCTTTGTACCATTAGGAATTGCTCTTTCAACACTAGCAAGCACTACTTCGCTATCATTTAAGACAAATCCAGTCACAAGGCATTCTGAAATAAAATCAGCTACTTGTTTTGGAGGAAAATTAATTACAGCAAGAACCTGCCTACCAATTAACTCTTCTTTTTTGTACAGCTTTGTAATCTGCGCACTTGATTTTTTTACTCCAAGTTCAGGCCCAAAATCAACTTTTAATTTATAAGCAGGCTTTTTTGCGTTTAGAAAATCTTCTGCACTAATTATAGTCCCAACCCTTAACTCAACTTTTTCAAAATCTGACCAATTAATTAAATTCATTCAAACCAAATCCCAATAAATTTGAATTACTTCTTTCCAACAATCATTTTTGCTAACTCCAATTTTTCTTCTTCACTAAGCGCTGCAAAAATCTTTTTCACTAAACGCTTTCTATCCGATTTTGACATGCTTCTAAAATACTCTAAAGCCATTTCTTCCATCATAATTAACCAACTTCACTAATAATTAACCAACTGCACTAAAAATAACCAAACAAACAAATTAATGTTATATTTGCTAAAAAATATATGCCTTTCAATTACTTAAAGCTTTGTCCCTTGCAGCCTTAACAAGCCCATAAAACAATGGAGCTGGCCGCTCAAGACTTGATTTTAATTCAGGGTGGGCTTGGGTTGCAACAAAATACTTGCAAGTCGGTAGTTCAATAAACTCAACAAGAGTTTGATCTAGCGAAAACCCAGAAATTACTAAACCTTTATCAGTAAGTGTTTTGTGATAATTTGGATTAACTTCAAACCTATGCCTATGCCGCTCAAAAGCCACTTCTCCACCATAAAGTTTTGACACTGTACTGTTTTGTTTTAATTTCGCTTCATATTTTCCAAGCCTCATGGTTCCACCCATTTCAACCACATTCTTTTGAGCATCCATTAAAGTAATTACTTTATGTTTTGCGAGCTGATTCATTTCAGTAGAATTTGATCCAGCTAGACCGCAAACATTTCGCGAAAATTCTACTACAGCCGCTTGTAAACCCAAACAAATCCCCAAAAAAGGAATATTATTTTCTCTCGCATATTTAATCAAACTAATTTTTCCTTCCCAACCCCTTGTTCCAAATCCACCAGGAACAATTAATCCACTCAAACCCTTTACTAACTCGCTAATACTCACCCCTTCTTCAATTTTTTCTGAATCAATAAAACTAACACACACTTCAACACCAAGATTTGCGGCAGAATGATAAAGCGCCTCAACAATACTAGCATAAGAATCCCCTAGCGCAGTATATTTCCCGCAAATTCCAATATTAATTTTATCACAATTCTTTTTTTCTTTCGCATCAATCATGGCTTGGGCTAATTTTTCCCAATTCGCCAACGCATACCCATCTTTATCTCCAAGCTTGAGCCCCAATTTTTCATCAAGAACTTTAAGAAAACCCTGTTCTTTAAGTTTTAACGGAGCAATATAAACTGACGAAACATCAACAGCAGTGAAAACACTATTTTCTTTTACATTACAAAACAAAGCAATCTTCTTTTTTATTTTATCAGTTAACATTTCACTACATCTACAAACAATTACATCAGGCCAAATACCAATCTTGTTTAACTCTCTCACGCTTAATTGAGTAGGCTTTGATTTTTGTTCATGTACTCCAAATGGAATTGGAACATAGGATAAATGAACAAACAAAACATTTTCCCTTCCCTCATCCTGTGCAAGTTCTCTTACAGCTTCAAGATAAAGCGCATTCTCCATATCCCCCACAGTTCCACCAATCTCCACTAATAATACATCCGCTTCAGATTCTTTTGCAACACAAGAAATCATTTGCTTAATTTCATCAGTAACATGCGGAATGAATTGAACAGTTTTACCCAAATACTCTCCTTTTCTTTCTTTTTGCAAAATACTCTTGAAAACTTTACCCATTGTAATATTCCAATTCCCTTTCGCTGTTACTCCAAGAAATCTTTCATAATGGCCAAAATCCATATCACACTCTGTCCCATCATCAAGAACAAATACTTCGCCATGCTCAACAGGATTCATTGTCCCCGGATCAACATTTAAGTAACCATCACACTTTACCGCAGCGCATTTATAAGAAGAAGAAATTAATTTCCCAATAGAAGCTGACAGAATCCCTTTTCCAAGACCGGAAAGAACCCCCCCCTGTTACTATAATATATCTGGGCATTTGGAATTAGGAGTGCTTCCACTATAAAAGAGTTCACTTATCATGTAAAAAATTGGACAAGAAATTTAAACAGATATAAATAAAAGGCGTCATAACATTAATGATTGCATGAATACAAAAACATTCGGAGTAATATTAATTGTCTTGACTGCACTTGTCCTTTTTGGATGCACACAAAACCCACAAATAACTGATGGTAATTCCACAGTTGTTCTTCCAACTGACAATAATACACTAGTACAAAATATTCTACAATCACCAACAGTCATAATCAAAGATTTATCATTTACCCCAAGCATTTTAACAATTAGTGCCGGAACTTCAGTACTTTGGACTAACTCTGATTCAGTAAACCACATAGTAACTTCAGATAATGGTAAATTTGATTCAGGCACACTAAATCCAGAACAAATGTATGCATATGAATTTACAACCCCAGGAACATACACTTACCACTGCTCAATACACCCAACAATGAAAGGAACTATAATCGTACAATGAATTAACTAATTTCCTTGAGCAAAATTGTGTAATTAATCTCAATCAAGATCGAAAGAGTTTAGAATACAAAGACTAAATAACAACATGATTTATTTCTTTATTTTACCTTGATTCTTTACTGAGTCAATGGCTTTTTTTATTTCTTTAGGATCCCCAATGTAATAATGCTTGATTGGTTTTAGATTATTATCAAGTTCATAAACTAGCGGAATTCCTGTTGGAATATTTAATTCAACAATATCACTTTCGGATACATTATCAAGGAACATTACTATTGCACGCAAACTATTTCCGTGCGCAGAAACTAATATTTTCTTTCCAGATTTTATTTGAGGAGCAATTTCGCTTTTCCAGTATGGTAAAGTTCTTGCAACAGTATCTTTTAAACATTCAGAAAGAGGAAGATCTTTTTTTGAAACAGTTTTATATAAAGGATCATTTCCTGGAAACATTTTGTCAGTTTCTTTTAGAGCAGGAGGGCGAATATCATAACTTCTTCTCCAAATTTTTACTTGTTCTTCACCAAACTTAGCCGCCATTTCTGATTTATTTAAACCTTGAAGCGCACCATAATGTCTTTCATTAAGCCGCCAAGAGTATTTTGTTGGAATACTCAAATTCATTTCCTTTAAAACAATATCAAGAGTTCTTGTTGCTCTTTTTAGGACTGAAGTAAAAGCTAAATCAAAAACAAAGCCTTCTTTTTTCAAAACATGTCCAGCTTTTTGTGCTTCCATTACTCCTTTTTCTGATAAATCAACATCCACCCAGCCAGTGAACTTATTTTCCTTATTCCAAGTACTCTCCCCATGCCTTAGCAAAACAACTTTATACACAACAAACACCCCAAAACAGAAACCTAAATTTACTGCCCCCTAAAATTTGCTCCAGCATACTTGGCACTCTTACCAATTTCTTCTTCAATCCTCAAAAGCTGGTTATATTTTGCTAACCTCTCGCTCCTGCAAGGCGCTCCTGTCTTAATTTCCCCAGTTGCTAACCCTACAACAAGATCAGCAATAAAATTGTCTTCAGTTTCTCCGCTCCTGTGCGAAACCATTACACCCCAACCATTTTTCTTAGCCAACTTGCACGCATCAATTGATTCAGTAACAGAACCAATTTGATTCACCTTCAAAAGAAGAGCATTACAAGCCTTCTTCTCAACAGCAGTTTTAATTCTTTTAACATTAGTTACGAGCAGGTCATCACCAACAATTTGAACTTTAGTTCCAATTGATTAGTTAATTTTGCGTAAGTTTCAAAATCATCCTGATCAAAAGGATCCTCAATTGAAACAATATCATACTCTTTCACTAATTGAGAATAATACGCAACCATTTCATCACCAGTTTTAAAAGTAGGCTTTGAACTCTTAAAAGTCAAGTTATATGATTTCTTTTTGCTGTCATAAAACTCGCTTGCAGCAACATCCATTCCAATCCTAACTTTTCCTTTATACCCAGCTTTATCAATCGCACTTGTGAGCAAATCAAGTGCTTCTTTAGCATCTTTAACATTAGGAGCAAAACCACCCTCATCTCCAGCATTAATTGCGTTCTGACCATACTTTTCTTTTATTATTCCTCTTAAAGTATGAAAAACTTCAGCACCATATCTTAATCCTTCAGAAAAATTTGGTGCACCAGTTGATAAAATCATAAACTCTTGCATTGCAAGTTCATTACCCGCATGCTTCCCGCCATTAATAACATTAAAACTAGGAACAGGAAGAATTATTTCTTTTACGCCTGCAAGTTCAGCAATGTGCAAATAAAGCGAAGTCTTCTTACTTTCAGCTCCAGCTTTACAAACCGCCATTGAAACAGCAAGAATCGCATTCGCTCCAAGTTTTGATTTATTCTCTGTCCCGTCAGCACGAATCATTAATTCATCAATTTCTTTTTGCTTTTGTGGATCCTTATTAATCAACAAAGGAGCAATTACTTTATTCACATTCCCAACCGCTTTTAAAACACCCTTTCCCAAATATCTTTTCTTATCTCCATCTCTAAGTTCAAGCGCTTCATAAACCCCAGTACTAGCCCCGCTAGGAACACTTGCCCTAAACAAACCATTTTCAGTAATAACATCGCACTCAACAGTAGGATACCCTCTCGAATCCAAAATCTCTCTAGCTTTCACACTCAAAATCCTAGCCATTATTAACACCTCAAAAATACCAAAAAACTAATCAAAGAAAGTCCGAAGGGTTTAAATTGATTAATTGTTGCTTTGATGTGCAAATTATTCACTCCCACACTTTTAAATCAATAAAAAACTACTAAAAAAGCTACATAAGGTAAGTTTAAATACACATGAAGCACTATTCATACATGGTTAAAGGGAAGACACACAAAAAAGAAGTTGAGGTCAGGACAAATAATTCAAGAACTATGACCAAAGGAGATAATTCAGGGAAAGTGCTTGCAATACTTGCGCACATACTTGGATTATTCACTTCATTCATCGGCGCCTTAGTAATATACCTGATTGCAGAAGATTCTTTTGCTAAAGAAAACGCAAAAGAAGCACTAAACTGGCAAATAAGCCTGATAATCTACATGATAATATCAGCAATACTAATCTTTGTAATTATTGGATTAGCACTGCTTGTAATACTAGGAATACTGAATTTAGTGTTCTGTATATACGCTGCAATTAAGGCAAGCGATGAAGAAGTATGGAAATATCCGGCTTCAATAAGATTCATAAACTAGCCATGCAAAACAAAATTTTGCATGGATTTTCTTTTTTTAACTCAAAATCAAGGACAAACAAAAAACAGCTCTGTTTAGATATGGTTTAAAGAACAACGCTAAATGATTAAGTCATGCAAATCTTTGACCTAACCATGATGATTAACTCAAAAACGCCAATTTTTCCTGGCGATGAAAAACAAGAAATAAAACAAATAAACACAATAAAGAAAAATGGGCTTAATGAAACAAGATTATCTTTTAGCACCCACTTTGGAACACACATAGACGCACCATTCCACATGATTGAAAACGGCGAAAAACTCACAGATTACTCCTTACAAAGATTTATTGGGGACGCAATAGTAATTGAACTACGTTACCCAAAACCTGACTTAAGCACTATACAACCAAATGACATTGTTTTCTTTTACACAGGACACTCAAACAATGCAACAAACACAGAATACTTTGAAAATAACCCAGTACTAACAACTAAAATCGCAGAAGAATTAATCCAAAAACGAGTAAAAGTAGTTGGAATAGATTCATTCTCACCAGATAATGAACCATATGAAGTCCACAAACTATTATTCGCTAACAAAATCCCAATAGTAGAAAATCTAATTAACCTTGACAAACTCTTAAACCAAAGATTTAGATGCTTTATTTTACCACTAAAACTAGAAAACGCTGACGGCGCCCCATGCAGAGTAGTTGGAATAATTGAATGAAAAAAATAATTTTGAATTGCCCATTTTGCAATTCAAAAAACTAAAACAACTCTATCAATCTAACCTGTTTTTACTTACTAACTTATTTTTATTTTAAAGCATCCTCAATTTTTTGTTTAAAGGTTGAATAAGGAATTGCCCCTGAAACTAAAACTCCAGCACCATTTGTTTTTCCTATTACAAAAGCAGGAGTCCCAGTTATTCCAATCCCAAACCCTTCATTAGCATCGGAAATAATTGCAGAATCAAACTTTCCTGACAAAAGGCAAATATTAAATGTACCAGTATCAACGCCAATTTCCCCCGCCCACTTAGAAACAGTAGCAAGCGTCACTGAAGAAATAATATTATAAGTATTGCCCGCAAGTACCTGTTGTTCATTATACATCTTATCATGCATTTCAAAAAACTTTCCTTGTTCTCCCGCACACCTACCAGCATAAGCATACATCCCAGCAAGAGGGTGCACATTTAAAGGCAGGTCTTTAAAAATAAATTTTACTTTCCCAGTATTAACATAATCAGTAAATAATTGTGATTTTGATTCAACAAACCATTTTCTACAAAAAGGACACTGAAAATCAGAATACTCAATAACCGTAACAGGCGCAGAATCAGAACCAATACTCCCCGCACCAAGCGAAGTCAACTCCGCCATATTAACATTAGTCCCACCTTGAGTACAACCAAACAAAACAACAAGCCCAACAATAAGAGCCCCAAACAAAAATAATTTACCCAATTTCAAACAAACACCCACATTCTACTGACACGCAAGTATTAAAGAGCTAACTTTGTAAATAAAAACAACTGATTTTTCAAAATTACTTTGTGAATTAACAAATAATTAAAATTAATTAACTTTGTCAATTAAATAAACCCGCAAGTATTAAAAACAGTTTTGGAGTTGGATTTGTAATGAAAATTTATCCAAAAGTGCCTGTGTTTTATAAAAACAAATTTCCAACTAATTATATAAATGACACAAATGGGTGGGCATTCACTAAAGAAGAATTAGAACAAAACAAAGGAAAGATTTTGACTTTAGACATTGACTTTGGAAATTACTGCTCATTAAATTGCCCCCATTGTTTTAGGAGAAATAATAAAGTTGATTTTAACAACAACCGATTGATGAATTATGAAGACAGCATTAATTTAATCAAAAACGCGAAAAAACTCGGCCTACGTTCAGTAAAATTCCTAGGCGCGGGAGAACCATTCCAAAACAAAAGATTCTTAGAATTCTTAAGAGAACTAAAAAAACTAAATGTGATTCCATTAATTTTCACAAAAGGACACGTAATAGGCGATGATAGCGAAGTCGCCAAATGGAACTCAGAATACGGAATAACCACAGGAGAACAACTAGTAAAAGAACTAGATGAATTAAACGCAAGCATATTACTCGGATTCAATTCATTTGATACAGAAATACAAGACAAAATGGTGGGCGGAATTGAAGGATACACTCTGAAGAGAAATAAAACACTTGAACTATTAGTAAAACAAGGTTTCAACAAAACTAATCCCACAAGGATTTGCCTAATCGCAGCACCAATAACAAAAGCAAATTATAATGATATTTTTGATATTTACTCTTGGGGGAGAATAAGAAACCTCCAAGTAATAGCAACCCCAACAATGGTAAGCGGCAGATGCGCAGAAGAAGTAGCATGGCACAAAATCACTCCAACAGAACAAGAACTAGTTGACTTATACACAAAAATATACGAATTTAACTTAGAAAAAGGAATACAAACAATAGACCAAATCAAAAAAGAAGGAATAGCTTCCTACGCAGGCTCACACCCATGCAACCAAGTCGCCAGCGGAATGTACATCACACTCACAGGAAAAGTCCTGCGCTGCCCAGGAGATGACACCACAATGTTTGGCAACATATTTGACACACCACTCAAAGATATTTGGATAAAATCAGAAAACTATAAACGCGCAGGAACCTTCAACTGCCAATGCCCACCAAAAATAGGCAAATCAATCCCGGCAACATTATACAGCAAGGTTATGGAAAATCTACAATTAAAATATTAAAGAGCTAACTTTGTAAATAAAACCCACTGATTTTCTACTTTCGTACCCGCAAATATTTTATTGAGTTTCTTACCCCCTTACTTTGATGAATCTCACCCCAGTGTTTCATTTGACCATTCGAGTCATTATGAAAATCCGCTCCGCCGGTTTTATGCAAAGATAAAAGAGTTGAAACGCTGTGCAAAAAAGCTCTTTCAAAACGAGAATGATCAGGATGTTGAACCTCTAAACCTGCTAGCCCAGCTCTTTTTAACATAAAAACCCTAAAAGGCATTTGTAAGTACCTAAATCTTTGTTTTTTGTTTGAAAGAGGATGAGCAAGAATTGGAGTACCTTTGGCTCCTTTAATTAATTTAATTGCTTCATGCTCGGAAACTTTACTTGCGCTTCTTGTGCCAGGCAATTCAACTTTAAGCCAAGGAACTTTTCTAACTAAATCCCGCGCAGTCTTTTCATCACTTACAAGCCCCAAACGAACCAAAGCTAGAGAAATCTTCCAAGGATTTAATAGTTGCGCATTTGTCGTTTTAGAAATAAGTTCTGGAGTTAATTTATAACCCACCCCCGCAAGACCTTTAATTATGTAATTAGAAACTTCTTTTTCTCTTAATCTTCTTTGTTTTAAGAAACCTAATAATTCAGGATTTTTGTAATCAACAAATAACCCAAGCATATGAGATTTTGCAGTACTAACTTCTACACCAGGAATTACTAACACCCCCAGCCTTTCCCCAGCCCTAACTGCTTCTGCTATCCCCTCAACCGAATCATGATCAGTTATCGCAATCACATTATACCCAAGTTTTTTATTTAATTCAACGACCTCGGTAGGCGACAACTCACCATCAGAAAAATAAGTATGATTATGAAGATTATACTTTATTTCACTCATTATTAAACACAACCACCCTGAATTGAAAATACCTTAATTACATCTTGTTGTTCTGTAGAATATAATACCACCAACCTTTATAAAAAATAACTGACTGCAATACTTTAGGGTTTTTAAAAATACATACTTTTAAAGCAAACATTAATTTATTGCTCTCATTAAATGCGGTGATTTTAGATCTACTAACGTTAAAATATCTGTTTTTGGATTATAAATAGTATTTCTTGTTGTTAAATCTTTTACATGGTATTGTTGTCGTAACATTCTTTCTGCTTTTAAAAATCTTCCATAAACTTCACTTTGTAAGTGTCTTTTATCTGCCCTAAGCCAATTTTCCAGTTGAATTCCCTTAACCCACTCAGCCACAAGAAAAGAATTCTTTTTTGTATTAACCGCCATTACATATTCAAGAGGAACAACTTTTAATCCAGCTAATTTATCTCGCGCAAATTGAATAAGGATATGAGTTACAAATTGTGTTACAGAATCATTTGGTTGCACTGGTTGAGCAACTTTAACAAAATACTTCTTTCCCTTCAAAGAAACTTCTAATAACAAATCATGCTGGCTAGAAGCGTCTTTTGGATCAAAAACACGCACTGATAACTTTGAAGTCTTTACTTCACCAGTAAGCCTTACTGTTCTATAACACTTATAAAACTCCCTCAAAACACTAGGATTTTTCTTCAAATAATCAGAAAACTCGGCAGCCACCTGAATTGATTTTGGCCCGCCACCATTAGGTTTAAATCTAAGAACATTAAACTGACCAACTTTTTTAGGTACAACTTTTTTTGTACTTTTAGGAAAAAGACAGTGACTTTTTACAGACTTTCTTTTACCCCTATTTTGTCTATCAACAAAAGGTTGCAATCTTTGCATCAAAACTCACTTTAGATTTAATCACTTAAGAGCATATAAAATTAACCATTCTAAAAATCAAACAAAACAAGAAAGCTAAAGAACTATAATAACCAGAAAAATTAATACCTTAACTCTAAATAAGCTAATATTTGAGAAAACCTATTTCCCCAGAACCATTTAAAGGATTCGTTTGGATAATTATTGTATGGTTCTATCAATCAAAAACGTTTCAATTACTATTGGCAAACAAGAAATACTCGTAGACCAAAGTGTAGGTATTGAAGACGGCTCAAAAGTAGGGTTAATTGGAAGAAATGGAGTTGGAAAAACAACATTCCTAAAAGCAATCTTGGGTCAAATTGATTACCAAGGCCAAATTAAATTCAACGGAAAAGCAGCTTACTTTTCACAACACATTGACTTAGATTTACAAAAAACTGGTTGGGAAACTATTGGAGAACGAGCGGTAGTTCACCACCAAAACCAATTTGAAAAAGAATTGCATGAAATTGAACAACTCTTATCAAGCCCCGCTGTTCAACAAGATCATAATAGATTAAACAAACTAACAGAACGCTATGTTGAACTCCAAACAGAAATAGCTAAACACAAAAATACTCATTCTACTGGAAAAATTAAATCAGTTATAAGAACACTTGGAATCACCGAATCATGGTTAGACCAAAAAATTGGTTCGCTCTCTACAGGACAACGAGCAATAATCGCACTAGCCCAAATATTATCCTCTGATGCGGATTTTTTATTATTAGATGAACCAACAAACCACCTTGATTTCAAAAGACTAGATATTTTAGAAAAATATTTACAAGCATTCAAAGGAACCGTCCTCATGGTAACACATGATAGATACTTTTTAGACCAAGTATGCGATACAATCCTAAAAATAGAAAACTCAAAATGGACAAAATACAACGGCAATTACACAGCGTACGTAAAAACAAGAGAAGCAACATTTGCTGCCCAAAAAACAGCATACGAACTAGAACAAGAATACATTGCTAACGAAAAAGACAAAATATCAAGAATTGGTACAAGCCCAAAAAAAGTAAAACAAGGAAAATACCGCGAAAAACTACTCGAAAAACGCGAAATAATAGAAAAACCAGATCTTGACAAGTCATCATTCGAAACACCATTCGAAGCAACGCCAACAAAAGCCCACATGATTTTAGAACTAGCTGATTTAACAGTAGGATACAAAAAACCATTAATTTCAAACATCAACCTCAACGTATGCGTAGGACAAAGAATAATTCTAATCGGAGAAAACGGAATAGGAAAAAGCACACTCTTCAAAACAATAGAAGGAAGAGTACCAGCACTAAGCGGCAAAGTTATTTGGGACCAAGAAGCAAAACTAGGTTACGTAGACCAAGAACTAAAAGACCTAACAAACCACGCCACACTATTTGATGAAATATATTCTCTACTCGAAGATACAGGCAAAACCCGTCAAAACCTATCAATGGTAGGATTTATTACAAACGAAGAAGTATACAAACCAATCGCAAAACTATCAATGGGCGAAAAATCAAGACTCAACTTACTAAAAGTACTAATAACAAAACCAAACCTACTCTTACTAGACGAACCAACAAACCACTTAGACATAGACGCCTGCGAAATAATAGAAAAAGCATTTTTAAGTTACGAAGGCGCAATAATGGCAATATCACACGACAAATACTTTATAGAAAAAATCGCTCAAAGAATCCTAAAAGTAAACGAAGGAACAATAGAAGAATTACCAAGAAGGACATAAAAAAACTGCTTGATAAATGTTTCCGCCATTATTTAACACACAATCTCGTTAAATAAAAAACAAACAACCATAACTAATAACAAAAATATCCTTAACTAAACCGAAATAACTCTAACTAAATCTAATTTCAAAAACAACGCCAAAATAAAATAACTAAGTTAACTGACAAACCAAAAGTATATAATAAGCTGTTCCAAACTTATATAATGAAGAATAAAAAGACAAAAAATCTGCCAACCAGTTCATTTTTCTCAGAAATGACCAAGCACCTGCCAGGTTTTGCCACATTTGAAAAAGTATCTAATGAGTACTCAGAACACAAGGATTTTGCAGTATGGGTATTCTTTAGAATAATAACCCCAATAATTATATTTGATTTAATAATCAATCTAGTAATATTTAATCGATTTAGACCAAGTTCGACAATATTTGGGGTCATAATATTCTTTTACGCAACCTTTCTAGTAGACCTAGACAGTTTTTTTAATCCAACAAAAAAATCCAGCGAAGCAACAACAGTTCAAAGAACTTTAATATTACTGCTTGCCCCAATAGTAATTTATTACATGCTTTCAAAAAGATTCAAACCAATTCACATACCGCACAAATACTTTCATCAAAAAAAATCAATGGTAATATTTTGTATATTTACCTTCATTCTCGGATGTGGAATATTTTTTAATTTATTAGACGCGCTATTTTTCACGCTTTTCGCATTAATTGGATACATCACACATTTAATTGTTGACAAAGTAATAACCATAAAATAAAAAGACAAATAAATCAAATATAAACAAAAATTAACTATAAAATTGGGCAAACTCAATTTACTCTAACATTGCACAATTAACCCCCAACAAAAGCATTTTATATAAAAGAAATCAATTTCATTATATGCCTAGACGATATAATTTATCACCAACTGCAATTATTGAACGAGCTAACCCACATATTGAAAGACAATATTACAAAATTCCTCGTAAATCACTTAAACGTGCAAGTACTAAACAATATGAAAGTGCAAATGGAGTAGAAGCTCGTTATCCATCTAATAAAGAAACCATTGATGTACACATTCACCCAGCTAAAAAAGGAGAAAGAATGCTAATTTCTCCAAGCATGGAGGATTTACAGGATGAACATAACAAAAAAATGAACAAAAATCTTCGCACTTGGATAATTGCAGATAGACGCGAACGCAAAGTTACAGGATACACATTTGTACGCGGTAAAGGCAAAGGGAAAATAAGACCAGCATATGCTGCAAATCTTCAATTAACAAGAAGGCATCAAACAAAACCACGCAAACAATTTGTAAAACAATTTAATAAATCAATAAAAACAATTAATGCCGCGGGACTTCACATCCGCTTTGTCCCAAACACAAAATCAGGGTACATTTACTCGCAAGGACGCTTCATCAAAGCAAAAAGCAAAAAACAATTAGAACAAGCAAAAAGAACCAGAACATCCTTCTTAGCAACACAAAAAAACAAAAATAATAAAAAATGAGTTGATTAAACAAAACTGCTTGTTATAATTTTAATGGCTCTTCTTTTATTGTTTTTAGAACTAATTTAGTTGAAGTTCGTTCAATAAATTGAAATGTCTGAATCTTTTTTATATAAGCATCTAATTGCCTTCTATTTTTGAATCTTCCAATAAGAGTAATATCAAAGTCGCCAGTTGCATCAAACACTGCAACAATATTATTATCCAAAGCCAATTTTTTTTCAACATCAGCAAGATTACCATGAGAAACTCTTACTTCAATAATTACATTAAATTCAAAACCAAGTTTTTCATAATTAATCAAAGTAGTATACCCCTTAATTATTTCTTCACCCTCAAGAGCCTTAATTCGATTCATTACAGTTGCCGCACTAATCATAGTATTTTTTGCTATTTGTCTATAAGAAAGTCTACTATTCTCAATTAAAGCATTGAGAATCTTCTGATTAACCTCATCCAATTGCATAACATATTAGATAAAAACAGAGATAATTTAAACAAATGCTTTTGACTTTGCCAATTTTATACGCACTTGTTTATTGAAATTTAGATTAATGATTTAAGTGCGTTTATGTGTTCTTGTGCAGAGGGTTGATTTTATGACAAATAAAAATGAATTATTAAAAAAAGCAGTTGAAATGAATGTAAAACTTGTCCAGTTAATGTTCTCAGACTTATTAGGTGGAATAAAATGCGTAACAATCCCAGTTGATAGACTTGGAGAAGCAAAAGAAAAAGGAATATGGTTTGATGGGAGTAGTATTGAAGGATTTGCGCGTATCTTTGAAAGCGACATGTATTTAGCACTTGATGAAAGCACTTTTGGAATCCTACCTTGGAATAACGGAGAAACAGTAACAGCTAGAATAATTTGTGACGTACACATGCCAAATGGAGAAGCTTTAGAAATAAACCCAAGGAACATATTAAAAAAAGCAGTTGAAAAAGCAAGACAACTTGGATTTGAATACATGGTCGGACCCGAATTAGAATTTTTCTTATTCCCAAAAAATGAGGGGTGCTTAAGACCAAAATTACACGATGGCGCAGGATACTTTGATCTCGCCCCAAAAGATGTCGCTGAAAATGTTAGAACAAACATAGTATTTGGATTACAATCACTAGGAATAATTGTTGAAGCATCACACCACGAAGTTGCCCCAAGCCAACACGAAATCGGAATTAAATACGGAGAAGCAATAAGAACAGCAGATAATGCATTAACTTTCAAATACGTGGCAAAAAGCATTGCTTCACAACACAATTTATTTGCCAGCTTCATGCCAAAACCAGTTTTCGGAGAAAACGGATCAGGAATGCACGTTCATCAAAGTTTATTTGACACCAAAACAGGAAAAAATGTTTTTTATGATGAGAATGATAAAAACAAACTAAGTAAAATAGCAAAACACTTCATTGCAGGACAACTAGCCCACGTAAAAGCAATGAGTGCAATACTTGCACCCACAGTTAATTCATACAAAAGATTAGTTCCAGGTTATGAAGCACCAATAAATATTTGTTGGGGACAAAACAATAGAAGCGCACTAATAAGAATACCCAGAATTTCTCCCGGAAGAGAACAAAGCTGCAGAGCAGAACTAAGATGCCCAGACCCAAGCTGTAACCCATACTTAGCTTTCGCAGTAATGCTCTACGCAGGCCTTGAAGGAATTGAAAAAGAAATGGAAGTACATTCCCCGTTAGAAGAAAATGCATATGATTTATGCGAAGAAGAAAGAGGAAAACTCAAAATTGAAACTCTACCAGAATCACTACAATCCGCCCTTGAAGAACTCAAAAAAGACACTTTATTCAAAAATGTTTTAGGCGAAAAGTTTTTCGAAAAATACATTTCAATAAAAGAAACCGAATGGGCAGAATACAACATCCAAGTAACAGAATGGGAAATGAAACACTACTACCCGCACATCTAAAAACTCAAACTAGTTGCCCTAAACATCTAGGGCAACTAACTACAAAGACAAAAAATGCTAAGTATTATTACACAAAACAAAAACTATTTGATAATATAAAACAAGACAAAAAATACTTAATACTCTAACCGAGTCAAACGGTTTTATTAAAATCTGCCAAGGGCTCTAATCAAAAAAGCACCGCATAGAAATTGATTTAATTAAGTTTATTTTTCTATTGCGGAAGCAATTCAGGATGATAAACTTTTGCTTTATACTGAGAAAAATGTTTACCAAATCGTTTTGCAAAAGTCTTCCAACTAATTTTAATCTCTCCTGAGTTGACTAATGTATGATAAATTAATTTTCCTAAAAAGTAATTCTCAAAAACCAATATTTCCTTTTGAGCCGGTTTTCTTCCGCTCGTTGATTCTAACGCATGCGCATACAAACTGGTGATACTCCTCGTAAGGGTGGTTATATCCAGCCCCACATTAGTTTTCATTAAATCCTTTGAAAATTTTGCCCTGCCTATATCATAAAGTACAATTTTGCCGTTTCTTGTTACACCAATATTTCCTACGTGCAGATGAGTGTGTGTTATTCCTGCATTATGGATTACTGCAACCATTTTACAAATATTTTCAACAACCTTTGGGGTCTGTTGAACAAAAACATTAATTCCTAAATATGATTGAAGGCTGTTGCCTGTTTTTTTGAATAAAGCCTTTCCATTTCCAAGGTCTTGAATCGGATCCTCAACATTAATTCCAAGCGCACGCAGTTTTTGGCGTATCTTTTGCACACGAAGACTATTAGGTTTTATAAAAAAATGTGATTTTTCTGCTAATTTGGTAAGTTTGTCATATTTTTGTGAGTGAGTTAATCCTTTATGGAGCCGAGTTCCAAGCGGAACAAATGCTTTTGTTCCACTGCTTTGATATCCACTTTTTGTTCTTGTATTAAAGCTGGTTGTTTTTGGAACCCACAAAAGTACTTTACGAGCCATTAATTTTATTCACCATTACAAATATTACATTTCTCACATTGATTAAATTTCAAATCACAATTAAATATTCTTCCTTGCGCTATTCGCCTCAAGTTCTTTTAAGGTAAACAACATTACCACCGCCATGACTTGTTTCAATAAGACCGTTTTTTTCTAAGAACTCAAATATACGAGTTGCTTGAGGTGATTGAAATGCTCGTATAGCATGACCGATTTTTTTCCCAGTAGGACCAATGTAAGCTAGCCCTCTTGCAAGAGCATTAATGTTTTGTTCTCCAAAATCACTTGTAAATTTATGTTCTTGCAGAGCTTTAAGAAATATTTTTTGAGTTAAAGAACCTTTAGAAAAAAGACCCCTAAGAGACATAGAATTAAGCAGTTTTGAATTTACAAGCTGCCTAAATTGTGCACCTGCACTATGGTTTTCCTTAGTGAGTTCAGTAAGACAATAATCAACAGGATTAAATGATTTATTTACTTTCTTAGCATATTCTTCTACTCTTTCAAACGAATCTCTTCTCGCGGCATCAGCAATTCTTTCTGATCTACTATATTGCATCATTCGCTTTACACGATCACCAAGCTTCTTTTGTACACGTGATTCCAATGGCACCCTTGCTTCTCTTTGCTTTGCAAAAAAACTAGGCGCGAGATCAGCATATATTTTTTTAAAAATTATTTCTTCAGCTTCATCCATAAGTTTTTTGTAACTATTCGCATCAGTGCTCACCCTAAGTATAGTTGCTTTCACTTGTTCAAATTCATTTAAGTGCCCATTCATCCACCTAACCACTGCCTTTTTTTGCATAGGCGTAAGTTTTTTCCCTTTAAACGCTTTCTCAATTACCTTGTTAATACTTCGACCTAAACCCAATTCTAACCCACGCACTACTTTCAAACCCCCAACATATGCTTTTTCAAACTCAATAGGAGATACACGCGCAAGATCAAGCAGGGTCTTACCTGAAATTATAGTATCCATAGCCATAGAAAAAGCCTTTTTTTCATAATCAATCCCGCGTTCCTTGAGGTACTTTATAAAGTGACTAGCAAATTGTTTCTGAAACCTTTCTGTTTCAACAGTTACTATTCTAGTAGCACACATCCTAGTATAGTTATTAAGTTGATCTTGAGAAATCGTATGCGGATTATCTAACACACCCACTACTTTTTCCCTATCAATTCTTTGCCCCACAGCAAACTCCGCTAATGCACTAACAAAACTAAGCATATTATTCTTCAAGAATTGCAATTTAACTTCTCTTTGAGCAACATCAGGATTTCGCCCTAACTTTAGAACCTCAGCAATTTTTTGAGAAACCGGCACAGGAGCATATTTTGTTAAAAGCGCCCGCCGTGCACGCTTAGAAACCAATTTTGACGGCCCAATAATAGGCCAAGGACGATTAGATTGTTTTAAAGACATACAACTCAAAATAACTAACTACACTCCAAGTAAATAAATGCATCGCCAATAAAATAACCACTTCAAAAAAATAGGTTTATAATATGTATGGTACATATGCCATAATATCATGGTATTTATACCATAAGTGATTTTATATGGATTTTGGAGAAATAATACTTGATTTGCTATCCTCAGCCACTTCAGGCGAGACCTCAATCAATATGCTATCTAGACAACTCAAAGAAAATGGATTTAGCGGAGACTACAAGAACACTTACCAAAAGATAATAAAATTTGAGAAAGAAAACTTGCTTCTTACAACCAAAATAGGCAAATCCAAAACAATATCCATAAACTACCAAAACCCAAAAACAATCTCAAAACTAGCCATTATGGAATTATCAAAAAAGATTGACTTTATCGAAAAGAACCCAATTTTCTCTAAAATACTCTTAGACTTACAAACAATAACTGCAGATTTCATTCTAATAACTAACCCTCAAAAGAACATTAACCTAAATAGAATCGAGATATTGATTCTGACAGAAAACCCTTTAGAAGCACTAAAATTATGCAACAAAACTGAAGAAAGATACTCAATTAGAATAGATTGCCTTGCCTTGAAAAATAATGACTTTACTAAACTCATTAAATCAAACAATTCAACAATTGCAGAAATACTAACTAACAAAATCATTTTAACAAATCAAGAACATTTCTTTGAACTAGCCGGAGACATTCTCGCAAAAAGTAAGCTTAAACGAATGGACTACTCTTTAACTGATTTAAACGAAGCCGAAATAAGGTACAACTTGTCAAAGTTTGGTTATTCAGAATTTGGAAAAGAACAAAAATCAAAAAATTTGAGCTTTGAAGAATCAATAATATCAACACTAATCTTGGGCACTGCAAGACAAAAAACCGCCTTAAAAAGTCTAATCATGAAAAATGAGTTTAACTCAGAGTTGCTAGCGTTTTTTGCAAAAAAATACTCAAAACAAAAAGAAATCCAAGGTTTGATTAATAATAACAAACGCAATACTAAATTAAATGAACTAAACAAACTAATAAGTTGGATGAAGGTGATTTCTTGGTAAAAGAAGATATCCCAAAAGAACCGTTAATAGAATTAATACTAGAACTTGACTCAAAGCTAACTAAAAAGATTGATTTGTATGCAGTTGGCGGAACTGGAATGACTTTACTAAACTTAAAAGCATCAACTAAAGACATTGATTTCAACTTAAAACCAAACGATTATAATGAATTCAAAAAAGCACTTGCAAAAACCATACACGGATACAAAATAGATACATTCTGTAATGGAGAAATATTCTCCCAACACTTACCCTCAAACTATGTGAACAAAGCAATCCCAATCAAACTCAAATTCAATAACATTAACTTATTCTCAATCCATCCACTAGATATTGTTGTCACAAAAATTGGCAGACTAAACGAAAGAGATTGGGAAGATATTAAAGACTGCATAAAAAAATACCACCTAACAAAAAAAAACATCCTCTCAAGAGGAAAAGAAATAACCTACATAGGAAACGAAGAACTATACCACTACAACCTACAAGACATTATAAAAAAAATGTTCTAAAAAGAAACTCGTGAACTTTTATTGGAGCAAGGATGTCTAATGAAGTTTAATAAAGTTTGAAAAAGAAATACAGTTATGCCAACAGTACAGATGAATAAAAGATTTGGTTTACAAAAACTAAAGAAGATAGCGGACAAAGATGCTAGGTGGACTGTTTCTCCGCACATAGTATTAACCGACCCAGAACAGTTCAGACTTGCAAGAACAAAAGGAATGCCAAGATTACTAATTCGTACTGATGAAGTTGGAAAAATGTATAAACATCTTAGTTGGGATGATGTCCCAAGATATGAAGTCACACCTGATAAAGTGGCCAACAACCCAAGACTTTTATGGATGCAAGTCAGAAAAGATTTACGTAACACTGGTTTAAAGACCAATAGAAGTTATGAAAACTTAGCTTGGCGAATCAAATACATAATGCACCCCACTAGACCGAGAGGCGACATAAAAACTTTTGGAATAATTAAAATTTCAAAAGAAGCCCCCAACCAAGTTATCATAAAACTTATTACCGGACATGCTGACGAAAACAACGTGTACCACAGAAAGCAAGTCGATAGAATAGTGGAGTTTGTAATGAAAGGAAAAAACTTGGAACGATCCACTCAACTTGGCACTTCTCTGAACCCAGAACTCCTCAGAAATTTAAAAGCGTTTATAGAAAAAGGAATTAATACACATCAAATTAAACCAGGAAGAACTCAAGAAATATCCTTTTTAACTTGGAAAGACAATCCAACAAAACCAGAATTTTTTGACCTTATTGAAGAAAGAAAACGTCCGGATAAAAAAATAGTTGGAGATATTAAATTCTAAACCGAACCCCATATTAAAAGAAAAATTAAGTCCATAAACAATTACACAAAACTCTTCATATAATACCCAAAGTAAGCTTAAATCCTTTTTTCATTGTTTTTTAATCAGAATTCTACAGCAGCCCTGGATTTTTTAGAAATACATTTTGATAAGTTCTTAAATAATTTTTCCACAAGTTAGTTAGAATTGAACTTAACTAAGTATTACTTAATTAATTTTGATTTATATTGTTGTAATTTAATTTGCATTTCTGGGCTTAATTTTTTTAAAAGTTCAGCATTGTATGCCCCGCTAGATATTAAATTTAAATCAGGGAAAAATATTTGGATTGAAGCAACAGAATAAAAAAATGCGGTTTCTCCAAGTGAACCAGCACTAAATGCAGGATTAACATTAACAGCAAATATAGAAATAGTATTATCATCATTTAAAACAATATTAAAAGTACGAAATTGTTGCGGAAAATCTTTTATTGATGCAGTTTCCACATGCCAAAAACCAAATTCTGGATGATTAATATCAGGTGATTTATATGCAACAACCTTATTTTTGTGAAGATGTCCAGAAATCCACAAAATTAAATTAGGGTATGTTTGAAGCTTAGCAATTAATTTTTCTTTAGATACTGGCGAATGAGAGGCATAACCAATAAGATAAACAGGAATGTGCGCAGAAATAATCATTAACTTACCTTCGCTTTGACCTTTATCAAGTTCATTTATGAGCCAATCAAAACTTTTATTATCAACATACCCGTGCTCATTAACATTAAAATCATTTTCACTTTGAGTATCATCAAACACAATTACTTTAAGCGGCAAATTCGATTTTGGTTCAAAACTATACGACGCAAAATTAGCATCTATATTTGATTGAGTAAACCCATGCCCAACAGGAATAGAAGAACTATTAAAAAATTCACTCATCCATTCATTTGTTGAAAGCGAATGACGATTTAAATCAGCTGCCAAAACTTTAGGGGCTTCATTGAAATCACTAACAAGCCCAGCACCAATAACATCACCATATTGTGTTTGACCATTCATTGAACCCATATAATAGCCACGACTATCTACTCCCCGCGGATCTTTAAACACATCACCCATATTTAGAATTTCATCCCCAACATAATTATTTTTTAAATAATCATTTGCAGGATATGATCCAAGCCAAAAATGATCATGATTACCAAGAACTTGATACCAATTAATTGATTTGTCGAGTCCGTATTTGCTAACTGATTAGACTGTTTTTGCTTATTTTGCTCATTAGATAGCTTTAAACGTTTATTGTAGCTACAATGTAGCTACTATGAAAGCTGTTGTGAAGAAGCCAATTTCTATGCAAATG
>Ga0247841_10004635_pt1 | contig 23305 bp, 22 predicted proteins | sample LaCruzMarch2015__2_FD_192410 | JGI IMG/M metagenome (GOLD analysis project Ga0247841, IMG submission 192410) | Freshwater microbial communities from meromictic Lake La Cruz, Castile-La Mancha, Spain - LaCruzMarch2015_18m | ecosystem: Environmental > Aquatic > Freshwater > Lake | place: Spain... | reverse complement strand
TATACTCTTTGGGTCCTCTTGGACAGCGATTATAGTCTCAGGCTTCGAGGAGCTCATCTTAGTCTCAGGCCCGCCGAGCGAGACTATCAATGGTGTGTGGATGCAAATAGGCTTCTTGTAGCCGATTTTCTCCAACTCTTCCCTAGCAAGCATATGTATCTTCCTCTGCTCTATGCCGCCGTAGCAGATGTCCACCCCGAGATGTTTTATGTCAGCCGCCTGCATCAGCGGGTAGATGAGCTGGGAAACGTGGGCATTCTCCAAATCGCGGGCGACCTGCTGCATCGACCTTGTGGCCCTGTTGACTGTAACGTTCACGCCGAGCATCAGGATATCATGGATGTATTCAGGCTTCATCTGGAAGCTCGAGCCCAGGATGAAACGGGTCTTCTTTGGGTCGAGTCCGAGCGCGATAAAGCAGTGCCGCCAGTACTCGACCATCTTCTTTATCCAATCCTCGCTGCCCTTTCGGTTGAGCAGCGTGTGGATGTCTGCAAACAGGACTATGACCTCTAGGCCAGCCTTCTGGAACTCAATGAGCTTCTGCACGGTGACCATGGTGCCTATGTGCACTGCCCCGCTCGTCTCATAGCCGCAATAGACGGAGCCCTTGCCCTTCTCTATAAGCGCATTTAGCTCGTTCTCTTCAACGACCTCTACGACATTTCGCATCACGAGAGCCTTGTCAATCATCTTATTTTTCTTATCGAGTTATGTAGGGGTGAAAAAATCCAGGTCTACCTTAGGTGTGGGGAGCCCAATAATCGAAGTCTCCAGGAACTGCGAGTCCCTGTCAAGTTGGTAAAGGTAGAAAACAAATGTCGTATTTGTCAGATTTGCCGCCATATCACCGCTGACCAGGCAGTCAAAGTCGTCGCAAATGCCGGTTTTGTAAATTATATACTCACCTTCGACAGCAGCGCGTATGTCACTTTCCGGAACATCTGTCAGTATCAGCTGAGTGTAGCCTCCGTCAAGAGCGTATAGTTCGCCGTTGAGTTGCCTCTTTGCACTCAGGGCCGAAGAGAGCTGCCCGTAGATAGCCTGATGCCCGGTCAGCGAGCTGACTTGTGAGTTTGCAGAACCGGCGTTAGCCCCTAGCCCATACTCCGTAGGGGTCTCAGTATCATTGACAGGCACAGACGTCGGTTCGTTAGTCCTTTGCGACATGCCCCAGTAACCTGCAATAGTGAACCCTATGAACAGCAGCCCCAGCATGATCAAGGTCGCAACCCTCATCCTCCTCTCCTTCCTTTTTGCAAGGATTTGCCTCTCATGCGAAGTCTTCATAGCATTGACCATTTTTGTATATTTGTGACAGGTGTCTAAAAAGATTTGTGATAGGTGTCTAAAAGTTATATTGTTTTCTTAGCTGCCCCTTGCAGATGGATGTCAAAACAGTACCTATAAGAGCCCGGTGCATACTCGCCGGCTTTGACCACGTCGACCTTTGCCCTGCTCACTTCCTTCTTTATCTTTTGTACAAACGCATCCAGGTCGTTCTCATGGAGTATCTTATACAAGTGGATGGTGCCCATCTTCCTGACACGTTTCATCGCCAGGTAGAGGAAACTCTCGCTCTCCTTCGGCAGCGGCATTACTATCCTGTCAAAGTCCTCTTTCATCTTTGGGATGATGTCTTTCACATCCCCTTCTATCGCATGGACCTTGCCAACCAGCTTGTTCAGCTCTATGTTCTCCTGGAAGAACCTCACGGCGTATGGGTTCAGCTCGATGCCCACGACAAGCTCAGGCTCGGCTGCCTTTGCAATTACTATTGGATATGGCCCTATGCCAGCAAACATTACCAGGACTTTCTCGCCCTTTTTGACAAGGCTGGCTATCCTAGCCCTCTCGGTGCTCAGCCTTACTGAAAAGTAAGCTTCTGTCGGGTCGACCTTAAACCTGCAGCCATTTTCTTTATGAACAGTCTCTGTTAGCTTCTTTGGCCGCATTATACCAGGCACATCGGTGAAATCCCTGGCTTCGGGGCGGCTCGCAAGTATGCTATATTCTCTGATCCTGAACTCACCCTCGACGTCGCCTTTTTTGGCTAAGACTACGTTGACGTTCTTATGTTCCTGTAGGATCTTTGCACCGTCAGCCTCAGGCTCAACGATTGCTATGTCCCCGACTACATCAAATGCCATGGTATGATTTACTTATACTCACGCTCACACTTAGCTGCTCACACTTAGATATATTAGCTATCCCCAAGACTACCCGCCGCTATAGCATAAAGAACGGATAATTTACTGGAAACAGCAGATAAATAGCAGTAATGATAATAAATAGTGATTTAGCGGCGCAAAAGCCTGAACCCGCCTCTTCTTCTTGGGGTCTCTGTGCGCCACATCCGCGCCCGTGCCCGCAGTATTTCATTTGCGAGAAGCTGCTGCCTTACCCCTCGTAATGGCCCGCCAACTGCCCTCTCAGCAGGTGTCAGTTTAAAACCATAGTGCCTGATTTCGTGTTGTGTCCGTTGCGGCGCGGTCATCATCCTACCTGCCATGCTTTCACTGGGCCATAATCTCACGCCAGTAATCTGGTGTGGTGGTGTCCATGGAATCTGCGCACCGCTGCGTTTACCTACTCTCTTAGGCATGCTGCCGGATTTTCGCGCTGTGACATTTCTGTGGACTGGCATTTTGTTTAGTGTTTGAATGTCAAGTAATGCATAGATGGTTATAAGTAACGCATAGATGGTTATGAATCAATCAATAAAAGCTTCAGTGCTTTTTCTCAAGTTTTTTCTGCAGCTTCGCCAGTTTTGCCCTCCCTGCAAGGAACTTCGTATTCGCGATGCCGACTAGATACTCAAGATACCTATCATCAACCAGCCTTTTCCCATCCTCAGCCAGCGGGACCTCAAGGCACTCCGTAGAGCAGATCTCTACAAGGACCCTTTCCGGGTTAACTGCTTGTATTCCGCTTCTCTTGAAGCCTGACATCTGCGCTTCGAACAAGATTCTTTCGGCTGCTGGCAGGTCCCGCGCAACCACATGCAGTATCGGGCACTCACTCTGCAGGTACGCGACGTACTTTATATGCTTCGCGAGAGCTTCTTGCAAGTCCTTTAGTGTAACTTTCTTATGCCACTTACCGAGCCAATCGCTTTCCAGCTTGTTATGCTCCCTCGGAGTCTGCAGCACTGCAACTCGCCCTGCGCACGAAGATGTAGTGTAAAGGTCTTTATCAGAATTTATCAGGTCAACTAACTCAGCGATGTCTTCATCTGCTTTGCCTTCCTTCCGCGCGTCCGCGAGCTGTTTCATCGCCTTGTCGCGCTGCATGTCAAATTTTGTCGGCTTTTTCTTCATCGTATTCTCCGTTTTCCCACAGGTGCCTTCCACATAGGTCTTCTCATAGGCGTCTTCTTCCTTCGTACCCCCATAGGCTTCTTCGTACGTATGGGCACAATAATCTTTTTGGCTGGCCCCACATTAACCGTATATGTGCCGCCGTGCAGATGCGAATCAAACCCTATGAAATACGGAATGACCTCAAGCCCGTGCACAGTTTTATTGATGTCCATTACAGTAACGCTGGCTGGTTTCACTTTATTCTCCCGGTGTGTCTTTCGGTGTTTGCCAAGCAATGAGGGAAGCAAGCTGGTTATAGACTTGTGGTGGCTGACTATGACTATGGCATCACCTCTTTTATGGCTATTGGCAAGCTTTAAAATGCCATTCATCATCCGCGTTCCAGATGCCTTCATGGATTCCATTTTCCACTCGTGCATCTTAGGCGTGTTCCTGACGCGGGTCCTGAACGCCCCGCCGGATTCTCTGTCAACATCATCGGTTTGCCTGCCGTCAACGTGGTGATGCTGCAGCTCGCGGAACGTGTCATTGGCTACCACTGGGATGTTTCCGAGGTGCCTTTGTATTTTCTCTGCCGTAATGCGACCCCTTATTGTGTCGCTGTGGTATATCCGCTTGAATTCAGCGCCGCCTATGGCTGTGTTGATTCTCCTTATGGCGATCCCCGCACTGTTGCCCATCATCTCACCCTCTGGAGTGGGCGGCAAATCCGTTTTACTTTGGCTTCTTCCCTCGAGATTCAACTGCGTCGGGCTGTGTCTCACAAAGAAGATACGGACCATATCTGATTTTTAACGACAAAGTTCAAAAACAACGCTGTAATCATGACAACGCTTATCATCGCGGAGAAGCCGAGTGTTGCAGGGAAGATCGCCGCAGCTATAGGCAGCCCGCAGAGAAAGACGCGTGCAGGGATCCAATATTACGACGTGGATACTGTTGACGGGAAAGTCATTGTCGTCTCAGCAGTAGGCCACATCTTCTCGCTGCAGGAGAAGGGAAATAAAAAGTGGAACATGGTGTATCCTGTCTTTGACATAGAGTGGGACCCGATATATGAAGTGCAGAAGGGTGCAGAATACACTAAGCCATATATTACTACAATTAAAGAGCTCTCAAAGGGCGTAGACGAGTTCATCAACGCGTGCGACTACGATGTGGAAGGTTCAGTCATAGGCTACAACGCCATGATGCATACCTCTGGCATCGATCCATTGAACGACCAAAAGGACCGTGCACGCGTGAAGCGGATGCACTTCTCGACCGTTACACTGCCTGATTTACGCAAGGCTTTCGAGAACCCGGAGCCGTTCGACGCGGGGCAGACTGAGGCTGGCCTCACCAGGCACACACTAGACTGGTATTACGGTATCAATCTATCACGCGCACTCACCTCTGCCATGCGCGCTGCTAACACCCGCACCACTCTCAGTGTAGGCAGGGTCCAGGGCCCGGCGTTGAAACTAGTCGTTGACAAAGAGCGCGACATCAAGGCGTTTATTCCTACTCCCTTCTGGGTCATATCCTCTCTCATGCACAAGGACGCTGACTTCGAGGCAGTGCATGCCAAGGAAAAGTTCATAGACGAGGGCGAAGCGAAAAAGGCTTATGACCGTGTCAAAGACAAGAAGTCAGGCAAGGTCAAGTCTGTAGACCGCAGGGAATACAAGCAGCCGCCGCCAAACCCGTTCGACTTAACCTCACTCCAACTTGATGCTCACGCACATCACGGAATACCGCCGAAGGAGACCCTTGAGATCGGCCAGACGCTTTACGAGAACGGTTACATCTCTTACCCAAGGACATCATCACAGCAGTTGCCGCCGGCCATCGGCTACAAGACGGTAATCGAAAAGATCTCCCGGCAGCCTGAGTACAAAGCAGGCGCTGACTTCCTGTTAAAAAAGGCCACACTCAGCCCGAACAACGGGAAGAAGACGGACCCTGCGCACCCGGCGATATACCCGACAGGTGAAGTGCCGAAAGGCCTCAAAGAGCGGGAGATGAAGGTATATGACCTTATCGTAAGACGGTTCTTAGCAACGTTCGGCGAGTGGGCCATAAGAGAAAGCTTGAAAGTCACTATTGATGTCAACAGCGAGCCATTTATCGCAGAGGGCAAGCGCACAGTGCAGAAGAACTGGCACGAGCTCTACGGGCGCTACGCCAAGTTCGAAGAAGTCCTTTTGCCTGACATGAAAGAGGGCGACAATGTTGACGTAAAGGCAATCAACTTCGAGAAGAAGATGACCCAACCGCCGAAGCGTTTCACAGAGGCTTCGATAATAAGCGAGCTGGAGAAGCGTAACCTTGGGACAAAGGCCACCCGAGCAACTATTGTTGATACCTTATTCAAGAGGAACTACCTGACAGGCAAGCAGATCGAGGCCACAGAGCTTGGGATAAAGACCGTGGAGACCCTTGAGAAGCATAGCCCTGAAATCCTCGATGTCGAGCTGACGAGGAAAATAGAAGACGAGATGGAAGAGGTCATTGCCGGCAAGAGGAAGGGCGCTGAGGTCGAGGCAGAAGCGCGCGACATTTTGACCAAGGTCCTTGTGAAATTCAGAAAAGAAGAGAAAGAGATAGGCGAGGAGTTGAAGGAATCAAGCTACAAGGCGCTGAAGCAGAAGATGATCGCTGATGCATTGGGGGTATGCCCAAGGTGCAGGCAGGGATCGCTCGTCGTGAGAAAGAACCCGAAGACCAAGAAGAGGTTCCTCGGCTGCAGTGCTTACCCAAAATGTACTGAGACACAGCCGATACCGCAGCAGGGGGTAGTCAAACCTGCGAAAAAGTATTGTACCATCTGCGGCTACCCAATGGCAAACATCTGGACGAAGGGGAAGAAGATGCCCTGGACACTTTGCTGTAATATCAATTGCGCGAGCAAGAAGCAGGCTGCTCCAGCTGTCACGCCCGCCACTACGCCGGCTGCTGCAAGTACTCAAGCAGCTATCACAGGTGCTAAAGCAATTACGGCTACACCAGCCCCTGCTGTTACAAAAACAGCGCAGTAATCTTTTTTCTTGCGAACTTCTAATATCCTCCATGGACGAGAAGCTGTTACTCGAGATCCTGCAGAAGGATGCGCGCATTTCTGATGCTAATCTGGCCAAGATGCTTGGAGCCACAGAGGCTGAAGTAAAGAAGAAGATCGCCGAGTTGAAACGCTCCGGCGTGATAGTGGCTTTCAAGACTTATGTGGATTGGGAAAAGGCAGGCGAGCAATGCCTCACCGCGTACATAGACGTCAAGGTCACGCCGCAGGCAAGGACCGGTTTCTCCGAATTCTGCGAGGCGCTTGCAGCTAACGATAAGGTGGAAGAAGTCATGGTGGAATCCGGTGAATACGACGTCACGATAAAGCTTAGGGCCCGCGATTTGAAAGAAGTCGGCAACTTTGTCACAGAGATACTTGCCCCAAAGAAAGAGGTTACAGCTACTTATACCCGATTCGTCCTGAAGAAGTTCAAGGAGAACGGCGTCGCCCTTGCCGATGCGGCAAAGGAGAAAAAACTGGTCATCTCCGCGTGAGCCTGACTATGATTTCTGAAAGAGTCAGGGCTGTGCCGCCCTCTGGAATAAGGAAGTATTTTGACATGGCGTCCCGAGAGAAGGACATAGTCACTCTCGGCGTCGGTGAGCCTGATTTTGACACACCCTCTTGTGTAAAAGAGAAAGGGCTTGAGGCAATAGAGCTGAACAGGACCCATTACACCGGCAACGCCGGTTTGCCTGAGCTGCGCGAGAGGATAGCGCAGAAGCTCAAGGCCGAAAATGCGATTCATGTCGGCGTTGAGGACATAATCATAACAAGCGGCTCCAGTGAGGGCCTTGACCTCGCATTGCGCACAGTAATTGACGAGGGTAGTGAAGTTCTGACTCCAGACCCTGCTTATGTGGCTTACGGGCCACTTATTCAACTAGCAGGAGGAAAACCGGTCTACGTCCCTACAACCGAGAAGAACGAGTTCAGGGTGAAGGCCGAGGACATCCGCAAGCGCGTCACGAAAAAAACGCGCGCGATTTTGTACTGCTCCCCGAACAACCCGACAGGTTCTGTCTTGACTAAGGAAGACCTGAAGGGGATAGCAGAGCTCGCGATAGAGAAAGACCTTGTCGTCATCTCAGATGAAATCTACGAGAAGCTGATTTATGATGAAGAGCACTACTCAATAGCCTCGCTAAAGGGCATGGCTGATAGGACCATAACCCTTAATGGATTCTCAAAGGCCTTTGCAGCTACGGGCTGGAGAGTGGGATATGCTGTAGCAAAAGGTGAATTGCTTGAGTCGATGTACAAAATCCACCAATACTGCATGCTCTGCGCGCCTTCAGTTTCACAATACGCGATGCTGGCCGCGTTCGATGACCCGGGAAGCATACGGCAGATGGTGAAAACGTACGACGCTCGGAGGAAACTGTTGGTAAAGGGCCTTAATGAGATACCTGGAATAACGTGTCACATGCCGAAGGGTGCATTCTACGCCTTCCCGAACATTACGGGCACGGGGCTGACCTCGGAGCAGTTCGCCGAGAAGCTCATTAAAGAGGCAAAAGTGGCTCTGGTTCCAGGCCATGTATTCGGCCCGAGCGGTGAAGGGTATGTCAGGTGCTCATATTCTGTTTCAACTGAGACGATAATAGAAGCGTTGGATAGAATGGGGAAGCTGTTCTCATGAGCCCAGTTTTTATCCCATAACTCTCTAATAAACTTGAGTTTATGATGAACAAGATTCCCGTGTTTTTAGTAGTTTTGTTAATAGGGGTACTAGCTGTTGTAACCTTCATGTTCATCACAAATACGACTTCAAAGATCTCCGATACTCCAAAAACAAGCCCACAAACAGTTGTTCTACAATCTGCATGCAGGGGTAACTTCTCTCTTGTCAATGGCTCATGCCTGTCGCAGCAAACTGCCTTTGATTGCGATGGTGTAATAGCCGAGGCGAAACTGGGTTATCAAATCTGCGGGAAGATATTACATGAATACCCGCCTAATGTTAGTATTTCTGATTTGAATGACCTTGGGTTAAATGTTAGCATTCGGGGCCAAGCATGGGACACTTATTTGCCATGCACTCAGACCGAGCAGGTTTTAGCATCACAGGTGCCATGCGATAGCGTGTATAGCAATATCGATTTATCATTTATTGGTTTAACAGCTTGTGAGGCCTTTCAGGACCAAATTGAAAGAGATGATTGCTATTCGGATACTGCGTTTTTAAACTCTCGAGAGTCCATTTGTGAATTAATAAGTAATCAAAGCGTGGCTGATCTTTGTTATTCAAATATTGCGGCCATAACCCGCGACTTATCCCTGTGTGAAAAAGTCAAGGGCGATTCTAGGAACTATCAATGTAGGTCGGAGATAGCAAAAATCACCGGCAACATCTCCATATGCCCAACGCTTTCGACAGACCAGGGTACTGTAGACGGTTGTTATTTCAACATTGCAATGCGGCAGGAAGATGCTTCGGTATGCCAATTCATACAAGATGCTGATGTAAAGGCGCAATGCCCGTATATAGTAGCGACTACGACTGGTGAGATGTCTGCTTGCGAGGCTTATAACACACAAGATGAGCGAGATTCTTGTTATTCCAGTGCTGCAATAATGCTATCCAATCCATCCACATGCGAGTTAATAAAAGATAGTGGCCGTAAGAATCTATGCCGTTGGAGCTTTGAATGATCTACTGGACTAATTTTATCCTAATACCTCATTCTTTCCCGGGAGCATGATAAAAGTTCAGTTATTTTAATCCAATCCCCTTTTTGAACTCTTCAAGTTCTTTGCCTTCTAACTCCCTATACCTATTCACCTTAAGCCCGCCGAGTTTGATATTCATGATTCGGATCCTCTTAAGTGACTTCACCGGCAGCTCGACCAGGCGGCACATCTCCCTTATCTGCCGCTTCTTCCCCTCAGTCAAGATTATGCTGAAAGAATAATCGCTTAATCGCTTAGTCCTGCAAGGCTTTATCTTTTCGCCCCTTATCCTCATGCCCTTTTCCATGGCTGAAAGGTGTTCCTTTGTGACCCGCGAGCCGGCTTTGACCACATATTCTTTTTCATGCTCGAACCTTGGGCTGAGCAGGCGCTCTGTCACGCGGCCGTCGTTAGTCAGGATTATGAGACCTTCGGAGTCCTTATCCAAGCGGCCGATAGGAAAGACGCCTTTCAGACCCGAGGAAGCGAGTATGTCTGTTTCACCCTTTTCAGGGCTGTGGGTTATCACGTCTTGAGGCTTGTAATACGCATAATACACATATTTTTTTGTGTCTAAGGGGGATTCGATGAGTTTGACCTCGTCCTTTTGTGAAACCTTCTGGCCGAGCACTGCAGGCTTTCCGTCGACAAGAACTTTGCCGGCTGAGATAAGACCATCAGCTTCCCGCCTGGTGCAAAGTCCCTGCTGGGCGAGGTACTTGTTTATCCTGACGCCCTCATTGGCACCGCATTTCCCAGATGAACTTTCCATAACGCCTAGCTAATAGGCAGGCGCATAAAAAACACTTTTTTGGAATCTGTTGCATCCCGCACTTTTTAAGCGCCCAACAATTATTTATCTATGGACGAGCTCACCCTGTATAAAGTCCGATCTGCAGTTAGAGAAGCCATTTCAAACGGCAACTCACTTGAGGTCATAGCAGATTATATGCGAAAAGACGGCTACTCTGAACAAGAGATTGATGAGGCATTTGCGCCCTTTAAGCAAGGAGCCTCATTGTCTCAAACCGAGTTTCGCAAAGAGTTAGACGAAACTAAGAAAGATTGGAAGAAACAGGAGATAGCGGAAGTCCAAGAGAAAAAGACATACAGCCTTAGCTTGGGGTTCAAGCCGCTTATACTGGCGATAATAATCCTGAATACGATAGTGTTTGCTTATGAGATGTCGTTATCACCCTCAGAATTAAATTATCTAGTGCATGATTATGGGGTATCCGCCGACAATTGGATGCAAAAGCCATACGTCCTCTTGACTAATGCTTTCTTACATGCAGACCCGCTTCACCTGATCATGAATATGTTAGTATTATTTGTCTTGGGTTGCATGCTTGAGGACCTACTGGGCGAGCTTAAGCTGATATTCGTCTATCTGGGAATGGCAGTCTTTTCAGCGCTCTTCTTTGCCCTGAGCGGCTCGCTTTTTGGCATACCGGCGTCAGTCCCTGCGATAGGCGCATCGGGCGCAATCTTCGGGATAATAGGCATTGGCTTGGTGCTTAAGCCGTTGGCAAGAATACCTATCCTCTTAGTCCCGCTGATAGGCCAGCTGATCTCGCCATTCATGATATACCAAGCATGGAAAATCAGAGTCCCCTACTTAATCTTTGGCATAGCATATATATTCTTCCAATTCATACCAGCGTTAATATTCGGTTCTGGAGGCGTAGCTGAGAATGCACACTTTGGCGGTATCCTATTTGGACTCATCCTAGGCCTTACTATGGGCCCGAGTTTGAAATCAAAGGGTTTTAAAGACGCAGGCGCGTCATTCTCTGAGAATGCCACCATACCGTCGCAATACAAACAAAAGCACAGGATAAACCCCTTCATAATAGCTGGGCTCCTCTCAGTCGCTTTGTTGGGCGTGATTTTCCTATTGTTGCCGGCGGCCGTCGAAAAAGTTGATTACGTTTCGGGCTACATAGCATGCGAGTACTCCATGCAGGTAAACTATGGCGGAGAACGGCTCGATGCGAAGGGTACTAAAAAAATAGACAAGCTCAATAGAAAAATGCGGGATACAATGACTATCAGTCACCCTAGTCTGAATCTAGAGATGGATACCCGGTTTAATGGCATCAAGTTTTACATTTACGAGAAGTTATATGTAGCTGGTATGGGCGAGCAATCTGACTGGTACGTAGCAGATCCCTCCGATCCATCCGTTTTGTCTGCTGAGGACATGCAAGAAATTAATACCATGATGAGCTTAAGCCCTGAAGAAATAGAACAAAAATTAAGGGGAAGTTCCTCAGATGCGATTGTCCCGTTCGGAATGACTCTAAATAGCTTTTCAGCGACCTGCAATTATGTGAAGACTATTGCAGCCTCAGAGTTTGAGCTCCCTCCTGGAGAGACAGCAATCCCTTATACTCCCCAAGATTCTTCCTTATACTGAATCTTTTAAGAACTGCTGTGATAATCAGCAGATGAAATTCCTTCCGAACAAGCCGGCGCTGGTGATTAACGGCAACCTCCTAGTCGCGGACCTGCACAATGGCATAGAGTTCGAGCTCTTCCAGAGGGGCGCGAACGTCCCTAGCCAGACCGGGAAGAAGCTCGAGAGGCTCAAAGACATCCTCCGGGAGACGAAACCAAAGAAGCTGATAATCCTCGGCGATTTAAAGCACAACGTCCCTGTCACATCCCGGCAGGAGCAGGAAGAAGTGCCTCATTTCCTCAACGAGCTGCTGAAGCTGGTGCCGAAAATAATAATCACTAAAGGCAACCACGACGGAAACATAGAGAACCTTGTCCCGCCGGGCGTTGACGTAGTCGACGAGTTTATAGACGAAGGTGTCGGATACTTCCACGGCCACAAGATCCCGACCGAGGAGCTCCTGAAGCAAAAGCTAGTGATATGCGCCCATACGCACCCCACCATACTTCTCCGCGACATCCGTGGGCGCATACGGCAGGCCTGGATAGAGACCAAAGTCATAGGCTCGGATACAGAAGTTTTAGTCGTCCCTTCCTTCGACGACATGCCGACCAGCTTTGCGATGAACAATTCGAAGCCTCTTGGCCCTTTCCTAAGCAGGATGGTCGATTTGGAGAATGCAGAAGTGTATCTCTTGGACGGGAGCTTTTTGGGGACGCTGGGGGAACTTAGATGATGTTAACACCCTTTTGTCCCTTTTGATTAGATTTCGCTCTTACTGAACTTTGAGGCATGGTATACCCCTTTACCTTTTTATTATTGCGTCCCTTAATATATCATGGCAATCAGATACGCACATGCTACTGTTTGGGAAAGGTTTGCAGCAGTTATTCTAGACGCATTGATCTTAGGTTTGATAGGCCTCCCCATAAACATACTCGTTGGATTATACTCCCCCCAAGCTATGCAAATTATGCTCCAACAGGGAACTATTGCGTATATGACTAGTATGTGGTATGCGTTTCTGCTAGGCATTTGCATATTCTTTGCGTACCACATCTTTTTTGAAGGTGTCAAGAGCCAGACTCCTGGCAAGATGCTGCTTAAGCTCAAGGTCGTTGACAAAAAAACAGGCGAATGTATAGGCATCCAACGAGCATTTGTTAGAACAGCCTTGAGGTACGTCGATGAGATCCCATTTATACTCCCTTATCTATTGGGGTATTTGCTTATCCGGAGCAGCCCGGACAGGCAGAGGATCGGCGACAAAGCAGCTAACTCTATCGTCATTAGTCTCTCAAAAGATATCGAGCAAGAGAAGAAAGAGCTCAAGGAGGAGGCCGAGAAAGTAGCTGCTGAAAATAAGTCCACCTGGAAATGCCGCCATTGCGGTTCAACGAACCCCCTAGACCGGACTGAATGCTGGATGTGCAGCGAGGTCAAAGACACTTAACTGGCTTTTTGATAGCCTCAGAGCCTTTTTCTATTTCCACCCCTTAATAACCCAACGGGTTTTCACTTTCAGTGAAAAACCCTTTTCAGCAAGCTGAAAATGGAATTCGACCCCTGGACGATAACTGACATAGGCGACTACGAGGATTTGTTTCACAAGTTCGGCATGGAGCCCTTCGAGAAGTACAAGGCTAGATACTCTGATCTAAGATACATACGCCGCGGGATAGTCTTCGGCCACAGGGGTTTTGATAAGATAGACGCTGCGATTCAAGGAAAAAAACCGTTTGCCATGATGACAGGGCTGATGCCCTCAGGCCGCTTCCACTTCGGCCACAAGATGGTGGCTGATGAGATAATCTGGTTCCAGAGGAAGGGGGCAAGGACTTACATTGCCGCTGCCGATATTGAGTCGTATTTAATGAGGAACATCCCCTTACCCGAGGCGCGCAAGACCGCAGTCGAAGAATACCTCACCAATTATATTGCATTAGGCCTTGACCCAAAGAAAGCCACGTTTTGGTTCCAAAGTGATTACGTTGCCCCTTACTATCGCTTAGCCGACGTTGCGGCCAAGGAAGTCACCTTCAATGAGATGAAGGCGATATACGGAGACCTTTCTAACGGCAAGATAATCTCTGCCTTAAAGCAGGCTGCAGACATCCTGCACCCGCAGCTTCCGGAGTTCGAGGGGATGATGCCTACTGTGGTGCCCGTAGGTGCAGACCAGGACCCGCATATTAGGCTCACGCGCGACATCGCCGCCAGGCTGAACCACACCTACAAGCTTGAGCTGCCTGCCGCGACATTCCACCGCTTCATGGAAGGGCTGCAGGGCGGGAAGATGTCTTCGTCGGACCCAAAGAGCCACATAGCGCTCAGCGAAGAGCCAAAAAGTGCGCGGAAGAAGATAATGAGCGCTACGACTGGCGGGAGAGCTACCCTTGAAGAGCAGAAGAAGCTAGGCGGAATTCCTGAAAACTGTGCTGTGTATAAATTTTATCTGTATCATTTTGTCGATGACGACAAGGATTTGAAAAAGATCTACGAGGAATGCAAGTCCGGTTCCATAATGTGTGGTGATTGTAAAAAACGGTGCGCCGATATGATGGAGGCTTTCTTAATCGAGCACCAGAAGAAAAGGGAGAAAGCGAGAGGAGATGCAATAAAGCTTGCTGAATCAAATTCAAAGAAATAACTTCAAATAGGTAACTCAATGAGTCTAAGATGAAACTAATCTTCGCCCTTGGCGGGTCGATAGTGCACCCTGACGGGATCGATGAAGAATACGTCCATAAGTTTGCCAAGTTCGCCAACGAGCTTGCGAAGAAGCACAAGCTCGGCATAGTCGTGGGCGGCGGGAAGCTTGCCCGCAGGAAGATATTAGAGGCTCAGGTGAAGGGGGCAAACCAGGGCGAGTGCGATTATATAGGTATTGATGCCTCGCGTTATAATGCCTCAGTAGTCTCGCAAGCTATGGGCATAACCCCAAAGATCCCGGAGGGTTTTAAGGACGCCCGGAAGATGATGGATGAAAAAGGACTTGTGATAATGGGCGGGACCGAGCCAGGCCACTCGACAGATGCAGTGGCGATAATACTCGCTGAGTACTCAAATGCAGACATCGTTTTCAAGGTTACTAATGTTGCAGGAGTCTACGACAAGGACCCAAAAAAATACAGCGATGCGAAGCTCCTTAAGACCCTTTCGCCTGAGCAACTGGAGAAGATGGTGACAGGATTGTCTCAAGAAGCGGGCAAGTACGAGCTTGTGGATATCGTCGGTGTAGAAGTGCTCAAGAGGTCCAAGCTGAAGATGATTGCGCTCGACGGCCATGACCTAGACAATATGAAGAAAGCTATCGAGGGAAAGGGGTTTGTCGGGACTATAATCCAATAAAGTGCAAGATGAGTTCTTTTTCTGAAAAGGTATATGCCATAGTTTCAGGTATTCCCAAAGGCAGGACTATGACTTACAAAGAGGTCGCAGAGGCTGCGGGCAGGCCAAAAGCCTGGCGTGCAGTCGGGAACATCTTAAACAAGAACAAAGATACTAATAAAGTGCCCTGCCATCGCGTGATACGGGGCGACGGGGCTGCAGGCGGGTATGCCTTTGGCGAAGCTAAAAAGAGAAGACTGCTGAAACAAGAAGGTGCGATACAATAAAACCTTTTCCTGCGCTCGGTTATCCGATTTTTTCCCATACTTTGCACGCCAATCCCTACTGCCAAATGTAGTACCTAACTTTTGCACATTTTTTATGTTCAAAACCAAAATGTAGTACCTAACTGCATTTTTATCCCTAGACCTAGAAATAAGCCCAAATGAACGGGGCAGAAGCACTTATCCGCGGACTCGAGAAGGAAGGGGTCAAGCACATGTTCGGCATACTTGGCGGTGCCATAATGGATGTATATGACGTCCTGTACGACAAGACCTCAATAGAGCACCTTCTATGCCGCCACGAGCAGGTCGCGGTCTTCGCAGCCAACGGATATGCCCAAGTCACAGGCAAAGTAGGGACATGTATTGCCACTTCAGGCCCGGGCGCATGCAACCTTGTCACAGGCATAGCCGACGCCATGATAGACTCAAGGCCAGTCGTTGCGATAACCGGGCAAGTCCCCACTACTTCAATAGGCGGCGACGCATTCCAGGAAGCAGATATAATCGGGATAACTATGCCGATAACGAAACACAATTACTTAATCGAGCGTGTCGGTGACTTACCAAAGGTAGTCAAGGAAGCCTATTACATTGCCAATACAGGGCGCCCGGGGCCAGTCGTCATAGACCTGCCAAAGGACGTCCAAAGGGCGGAGCTTAAGGAGTTTAACCCCCCAAAGACCGTTTCACTTGAGAGTTATGACCCGGTCTACAAGCCGCACCCGCGGCAGATACAGCTTGCAGTCAAGGAGCTGATGAACGCGAAGAGCCCGCTGATATTGATAGGCGGCGGCGTAATTATATCCAACGCGTCTCTTGAGTTAATACAGCTTGCTGAATTACTAGGAATACCAGTAGCATCTACATCCATGGGCAAGGGAGCTATACCTGAAGACCACCCGCTTGCGCTCGGCATGGTCGGGATGCACGGGAACAAGTGGGCTAACCTTGCGATACAGAATTCAGATGTTGTCTTTGCCATAGGCACACGATTCAGTGATAGGATAACAGGTAATGCACAACACTTCGCGCCTAATGCCAAGATTATACACGCGGACGTCGACCCAAGCGAGATAGGGAAGAACATAAGGGCAGACATACCGATAGTCGGTGATGCAAAGATGGTGCTTGCAGACATGCTGCAGATCGCGAAAGAGACAGCCAAAAAGGAGGCTGCGCGGCTGAACAAGCACACCGAGTGGGGCAAGAGGCTAGCGGAGTGGAAGAAGGAATTCCGACAAGAAACGTGCTTTGACTGCGTCCCGATAAAACCGCAGAGGATAATCCGCGAGGTCCAAAAGATAATAGACAAGGACCCTAAGAAGACTATAATAACAACTGAGGTTGGCCGGAACCAGTTATGGTCCATGCATTACCTTAACATACGCCAACCGAGGAATTGGATAACATCTGGTGGCCTCGGCTGCATGGGCGCAGGGTTCCCGATGGCGATAGGTGCGCGTGTCGCGAGGCCTGATTGCAAGGTCCTGAACATGGCGGGTGACGGCAGCTTCCAGATGACTATGCAGGATTTATCGACATGCACGACTTATGACATACCTGTCATCAATGTCCTATTCGACGACTCGTCACTGGGCAACGTCCGCATGTGGCAGGCGCTATTCTACAACAAGAGGTATTCACACACTGACCTGAAGAACAATCCCGATTTCGAGAAGATAGCCCAGGCATATGGCGTATGGGGGAAGAAGATCGAGCGGCCGGGTGAGATAGCAGACGCGCTTAGCGAGGCAATAAAATCCGGCAAGCCGGCAATACTCGACATAGCCATTGACAAGAATGAAAATGTCTATCCGATGGTCCCGCCTGGCGGCATACTGCACAAGATGCTTGAGTAAGCAAACTAGGCACTGCATAACACAGATGACTCTCACAAACAGAAAATGACGGAAAAGCTGCACCTGATATCGGCACTGGTCGAGAACCGGCCGGGGGTCATGCAAAGGATAGCAGGCATGTTCTCCAGAAGGGGGTTCAACATGGATAACCTCAGCGTCGGGCCTACCGAGAACCCAAATTATTCCCGGATAACCATAACCGTGCGGGGCGATAACAGGGTATTGGAGCAGGTAGTCAAGCAGATGAACAAGCTGGTGCCCGTCTTGAAGGTAAGGGAGCTGCTTGAGGGCGAGTCCGTTAGGCGCGAGCTTGCGCTTCTGAAGGTCACTGCGACAAGGGCCGACGCCAGGACCGAGATAGCCCAATATGTGGATGTCTTTAGGGGCAGCATAATTGACATATCCCCCGATGCGATAATAATTGAGATAACCGGCGACCCGGACAAGATAGATGCATTTGTAAGGCTGATGCAGCCATACGGCATCAAAGAGGTTGCGAGGACTGGGGTCACTGCGCTCCACCGCGGTGCAAAGAGCGTCAGGGATACGGTAAAATAAAACAAATACGCCAGGATACAGTTAAGTAAAACAACTGCCTTTTGTTTAGGAACTTTTAGAAAATAATATCGGCATATCCCCCTATCCTATCATTTACCTTTTACCTATCCCTTATCCAAGGACCTATTTCTTATTCAAGGCTTTCTTGAGATCCTTCACGACATCTGACTGGCCAATCTCGCATTCGCTCCTGTGGAACTCACCTATAGCCGCCATAAGTTCCTTTTGGTCAAAGACCTTCCTTTCAACCAGGTCAATCAGAACCGCCCTTCTCTTAGTCAGCTCATCGACGACTTCTCTCTTGCTTATCTTCAACTTACTCGCAAGCTTGTCAAGGTATGTCGTGGGGAACCTGCCTTCTGAATCCGAGCAGCCGTCTTTCTTTGGGTCCCATTGATATATATTACCAAGGAGTATGGTATCCCCTTCGCGCCCGCCAACTTCAGACACTTCAGTCACTCTTCTTATGGGCACCCCCTTGTAATTGAAGATGCCCATAACCACAATAAGATCTAAGTTTGTGATGACCCTTGTCGGAACATTCATCGGCGGGCTTTCCAGCCGGGAGATGACCTCTCTTGAAGAACTTGCGTGAAGCGTTCCCATGCCCTTGTGGCCTACGTTCATGGCGTTGAACAGGGCCATGGCTTCAGAACCGCGTATCTCGCCGACTACTATCTTATTAGGCCTCATCCTGAGAGTATTCCTCACAAGGGCTTCCATGTCATAGCCCTTCTGGCATGTCAATGGGACCCAGTTGCCGCGTGAGCCGAGCTGGAGCTCCGGGGTCTCCTCGATAGTTATAATACGGTCTTCTGGCGGTGTCAGGGATACCAGCGCGTTCAGCAGGGTGGTCTTGCCAGATCCTATCATCCCAGCAATCACTATGTTAGCCGGCGACATCTTCATACCATCAGTGCTTAGCCAAAGCAACGCTGCAAGGTCCGCGTCAAGGGTGCCCGAGTAGATAAGCTCGGTTATCCCATAGAAACTTTTTTTCTGCTTACGGATAGTCATGCTTGGGCCATGGATTGCAATGGGGTCGCTTGTTATATTGACCCTGTTGCCGTCAAGCATGGACATGTCCATTATAGGCTCCATGTCCTTGTTGTTTATCCAGCACAGCTTATTTATTATTTTAAAAATACCCTCCCGTTCCTCAAAAGATATGTTGGTCGGGCACATACCATACTTCTTGTGGAAGACATAAACCGGCATGTTCACCCCGTTGACCATTATCTCTTCAAGGTTGGGATCCATGACCAGGTCGCTTAGCACCCCATATCCCATGACCCTGTTTATTATATTATCTATAAGGATCTCCCTGTTCTTGCTGTCTGGTGTCTTGATCTTCAGGTATTCCTGCAATACTGTCTTCCGCAGGGCGATGTCGGGCTCTCTCCTGACCGCTTCTATCTCGACTTGCGTGAAGAGCTTCTCGGCGTTTTGCAGGAGTTTGCCTTCGTCTTCAGTGAAAGGAAAAGGCTCAACATAGTACTTGACCAAGCCATCATCGTCAAGTATTATCTTTTTATTGCTGTATTTTTCAAGGACATCCATTTTTTTATTCCACGATGCTAATCTATCAGATTTTCTAGTATCAGATTTTAATTGGTTAATCTATCGTATTTCTAATAAAAACGTGTTATGGAAACAGTCACAGTGCATCAGATGAGAGTCCTGGACGCAAACTCCGCGTGGTTTGGCGTCCCTGTCGCGCAGCTGATGGAGAATTCCGGTAAGGCAGTGGCCGCCGAGGCAAATAAGCTGGGCGAGTCGTTTGCCATAATCTGCGGCCCGGGCAACAACGGTGGCGACGGCTTTGCCGCTGCGCGCTATTTGAAATCAAAGCCAAAGATATTCTACTTCTGGCATCCGCGCGGCAACGACGCGTATGACAACTTCTTCAAGGCGAAGAACTACAAGCCTGTGCAGATAAGCGAGAAGGCTATGCCCGAGCTGCGCGCGGCCCTTGCAGCTTCAGACGTCGTCATCGATGCGATCTTTGGCACGGGAATACGCGGCAGGATAAAGGAGCCCTTCAGGGGTGCGATCGATGCCATCAACAATTCTGGTAAAAAGATACTCTCGGTTGACGTCCCTTCGGGCATGGACCCTGACACCGGCAATGTCGAGGACATTGCTGTGAAGCCCGTTGTCACACTCTGCCTCCACGCTATAAAGCCTGGTCTTGTGAAGAACAAGGTTGTCGGCAAAGTGGAAGTGGCTGATATAGGGATACACCCAAAGGCTTATACTCACGTCGGCAAGGGGGATTTCAAATTCGGCTACCCGAGGAGAAAAGAAGAGGCGCACAAGGGGCAGGCTGGACGGGTCCTTGTAGTAGGTGGCTCTAATATATATACAGGAGCGCCGTACTTTGCCGCGATAGCTGCTATGAAAGCGGGATGCGACCTATCATACGTCGCAGCGCCGCAGGTTCCTGCAGCGAAGATATCTACAATGGCACCCGACTTAATAGTTTATTCGCTGGCTTCTGCTGAGACTATCTACGAGCAGGATGTTCCTCAGATACTGGCGAAGAAATTCGATGTGTTGTGCGTAGGCAACGGTCTAGGGGACAAGAAAGAGAGCTTAGATGCTGCTGCTGCGCTGGTGGTTGGGGCAATGGAATTAGACAAGCCCATAGTCGTCGACGGCGACGCGCTGAAGGCTGTGAAGCCATTGTTGCCAAAGCTTAAGGATAATATTATTTTAACTCCCCATGCAGGGGAGTTCAAGGCACTATTCGGGCTGGCGCCAAACGAGGAGAACCTGAAGAAGGTCGCGATGAAGGTCAAGTGTGTCATCCTGCTCAAAGGCCATGTCGACATGATTGCGCAGGGCGGAAGGAGCTTCAAATATAATGAATCGGGCAATCCATATATGTCAAAGGGAGGCACCGGAGATGTGCTTGCTGGTCTCTGTGCAGGATACTTGGCACAGGGCGTAGATGCTTTCAATGCTGCGTGCTTCGGCGCTTTTGTGAACGGTGTCGCAGGGGATATTGCATATTCTGAGAAGTCTATTTCTTTGCTTGCTTCGGATGTCCTTTCGAGGATAGGGAGCGCGGAGAAGATGCTGCTGGAGTGAGGAGCTAAACGTACAGCCTGCTAGAACTATAGATAAGCCTTGTCATGGTGCTCATAGTCCACGAAGTGCACCACATTCCCGGTTACAAAGAAAGAGAGCACGTAAGAGCCTATATGCGCCCTCCTTAAACCCTTTAGGTCATACGAAAGTGGATTGTAGTGCTCTGGGTTTTGTATGACCTCGGCTATCTTGCTGCGTATGCGGTTGTAAGCCAGAGCATCCTTTTTCTTGAACTTGAGGAGCTTTTTCCCGAGGGGCGGCTTTATCTCGAACTCATACATTTTCAAAATGCTTGTCAAAGTCCTCTAACGACTTGAACCTCACGCCTTTTTGCGACATAGCTGTACGCAGCTTTTCAGCGTACTCAGGCCTGAGCTGTGGCTCGAGTAGGTCTTCCTCATACTTGTTTATCATCAGCCTTATGGCATCGTTCTTGTTCTTAAGGCCGAACTTGCCCTTGATGATGTTGACTACCATGTCCTCCCTGCTTGTAAGGTTTAGAAGCGTCTGGACCATTTTGTTATGAAATGTTACAATTTGTAATAAGGGCTATAAAAATGGGCAATACTCTTCAAGGGGCAAGACTAGGACACTAGGTATATCAATTCATGCGAAGGATGTTCAAGAAGCTCGAGCTAAAGAAGGGGTCTAAAGTCGTAGTCTCGATGTAGAAGTTTGACTGAACAAACTCACGTCCACCAAATCAAAATAAGGCCAATTATAGGCACCTGTTTTTATCCGCTTAAGGTGAATATTCTTTATACCTAAAATGAGGCGATATATGCCACCGCAACGACCCGCTCCTAGCCTTAAGCCTCCTGCTGTTGGTCCGCAAAAAATAATTGAAACGGCTCTTAGAAAAGGATTTTCAATAAGGCGGCCACTATTATATGACGAATCATCGGACCAGTTTGTATATGCTCATTCCAAGAAGCCGATAGGCTATTATCTCGTAAGGCGTATAGAACGAAAGCCACAGCTTGCCAAACAGCTTGTGTCGAAGGCATGGGAGAGGTATAGGGGCGCCATAACTGAAATACCTGAACTCGAGCGATTAGCCAATGATAGAACCGTTCCAATTGAAACTGTCATGGATAAAAGAATGGTTATTCTTCATGACAGCCAAACTGGCGCATTGGATTTTGTCTTCGACCCCAAAGAATACGTGTCGGCAGTAAAGCGGCACCTTAAGCCCGGCTTTCCCGAGAGTGTAATACAAAGTGCGCTAGAGACTATTACCCCTGCATATGGTACAGACTCGGGTGTGACTCGCGATAGAGCAGCGTTAGTGAGACTTGCAAACGAATACGGTCGACATCATCAAAATGGTTATGCGTTCCATCAATACGACTGGGAGTGGTATCGCCATAATTTTGCGATAGTGGCCCCGAGAAAATTCCAACTTCAGATTACCGATTCAATGCTAAGAGATTCAGTAGAGGATGTAAGGAAAAGTAGGGGCATACCAGAGGGCGACTTCGATGCAGTTTTGAGAGCGTTGAAGGATCTGCGTTTTGAAGCTTTTAGCAAAGCTGGGGCAACTTCCGAAGCGCAGAAACATGTTCTTAGATACGCCAAATCTGGCTCTAAGAGAACCCTTAAAGCATTGTTCCATTTTGCTGGGAATGCAATGCAACTGAACGAGACCATGCATACCACAAATGCAAGATGCATAGAGCTTGGCAAATTGGCTGCAGAGAAAAGAGGGCTTCCAGTGGCGTAAACCTTTATGTGCCCATAAACTCCTTAATCTACTCATAACGTCTGTTCATAAACCTACTTTATTAGCAAAGCCCGTCCTCAGAAATCTTTTTATACCCCATGCTTCTAACATAGCGCTTTTTTCACAAGATGCGAGTCTTGTGGGCAAATTCTTAACCAGCGTTGAATCGAAGTGAGGTCACATTAACAGCTTTAGTTCTGTTCATGCGCAACGCTTTTAATCGTTTTCAAATACGCGCATTCGCATTCACGAATCACGCAATCGCATTCACAAATCACGCTCACATATCATAATAAAACATGGCAAAGTATCACAAGCCTCGTCGAGGTTCGATGGGGTACTCACCAAGAGTGAGGGCGAAGAAGGAGACGCCGACTATACGCAACTGCTTACCTACCAAGGATGCAGTAGCCCTCGGTTTCCTCGCTTATAAGGCAGGCATGACGCACGTCATCGCCAAGAACCTTGACAAGAACAGCCCCACCCATGGAATGGACGTCCAGCTTCCCGTGACGATACTCGATTGCCCGCCAGTAGTCGTCTTCGGCATTCGCGCTTATATAAAAGGTTACAAGAGGTTTGAAGTCCTCGTCGATGTCCTTGCAGAGAAGTTTGACAAAGAACTCACTCGCGCGATGTGCGTGCCAAAGGACTCAAAGAACGCCGAAGACATGAAAAAGGTGGAAGAGGCTCTTGATAGGATAGTTGAATTCGCATTGCTCACACACACCCAGCCGAAGAAGTCGGGCATGAAGAAGAAGATACCTGATATAATCGAGATCCCAATTGGCGGCGATGTGAAGGCTCAGTGGGCGTACGCCAAGAAGATGCTCGGCAAGGAGCTGGATATCAAAGATGTTTTTGCTGAAACAGACTCGCTAGATGCCATCGCAGTCACAAAGGGCAAGGGCTTCCAGGGCCCAGTCAAGAGGTGGGGCGTCAAGATGCAGAAGAGGAAGCACAAGAGGGGCGGCCACTGCAGGCACGTAGGTGCTATCGGCCTGAGAGGCTACCA
>Ga0247841_10004633_pt1 | contig 23307 bp, 26 predicted proteins | sample LaCruzMarch2015__2_FD_192410 | JGI IMG/M metagenome (GOLD analysis project Ga0247841, IMG submission 192410) | Freshwater microbial communities from meromictic Lake La Cruz, Castile-La Mancha, Spain - LaCruzMarch2015_18m | ecosystem: Environmental > Aquatic > Freshwater > Lake | place: Spain... | reverse complement strand
CCCATAAGATGTGTGGAAAGTACGAGGCTGCCCAAAAACATTAACGAAGATATTTTTTATATGAGTATCCGCTAACTTAGGGCTATGCGGCTGTAGTGTAGCCTGGTATCACTCGAGCCTTCCAAGTCTTCGGCAAGAGGTTCGCTCTTTGCGAACCTGTGCGCAGGGTTCCTTTGGAACCCTCGCGTCTTGGGTCTTCAGTCTTCTGAGGACCGAGAACTGTGAAAGACGGTGATAGCTCGGAACCCGGGTTCGAATCCCGGCGGCCGCATCTCCTTCTTCTTGGGTTAAGTTCGGGTCTTCGGTCTTCAGTCTTGAGTCTTGAGTGAACCGAGAACGAACCGCCTTAACAAGAAGGTTTATGTTTTGTAGATATTCTTTCTGTGACCGACCTTTATCACTAAGATCAGGAGCTTATCATGTTCTATGTCTATAATAACCCTGTAGTCGCCGACCCTAAGCCGATAACCTGGGCTGCCAACCAGTTTTTTGACAAACTTTTCCGGGCGTATTCGAATCCTTTCAAGGGCCGAGACTATCCGCTTTCGCACCTCTGGCTCTAATGACTCAAGCTGTTTTGCAGCACTCTTAGAGATGAGAACTGTGTAGGTCATAGCTTAAGCTTGGACTTCATCTCCTCAAGAGTGTAATACTCCCCGGCCTTTATCTCCTTCCTCGCTTTCGTTATATCTGCCTTGGTCTCCCCGCTTAGCTCCATCGTATCCTCCAGCAAGTCAAATATTATATCCTCGTAGGTCTCACGGTCGGAAAGCTTCCTGGATTTCAGCTCATTTAACAGGGTGCTGCTAAGCTGGATAGTCGTCGCTTCCATAGCTCACTATAGAAGGTTATAGTTTAAAAAGCTTTCCCACATGTGAAAAGCCCTGTTAGCTCAGATCTGCCTAGTTTTTATGACCCGAAAGGATTTTATTCAACTATATATAATTAATACACCATATCTGGGGGAACAAAATGGCAATAACAGACCCAAACAAATACTTCTACGTGTGCGATGGCACCGTATTGAAGAGCTTAGGTGACCTGAAGAAAGCGCTGAAGACTATGCCTGACGACGTGTACAACTACCACGCCGGAAGGGACGACTGGGCAAATTGGATAACGGGCGTCTTTGAGAAGAAGGACCTCGCAAAAAAGGCCAGCGGCGCCGACAAAGGGAAGCTGATGAAGCTGCTCTGAGAGCAGCGATTTTCTTATCTTTTATCACTAATAGCTTTGCTTGGGCAATTTGAATCTAGCTCAAAGCAAGCAAAAGAATTAATAGTTAATCCCGTAATCTTTGCATGAAAAAGCTAAGCATAATCATTTTAGCACTTTTATTGCTAGTCCCGTGCGCACTCGCTAAATCCTATTATATAGAGAAGGCAGATGTACAGTATGTTATAGGCCCAGATGCGACTGTCTCTGCTGAAGAGAACATAACCTTCGTCTTTTACGGCAGCTTCACCTATGCCTACAGGGATATACCAAAGGGTGCATGGGAATTAAGCGATGTAGCTGTCTATGGCGAGAACCGAGAACTAGTACCCTTTGAGATAACTGACGAAGGGTCAGACACAAGGATAACCTGGCATTACTCCGCAACCGATGAGACAAGGACTTTTGTACTGGAGTATAAGCTGTCCAAAGCTGTCAAGGCATATGATGATGTCGCAGAGTTCTACTGGAAGGTCTGGGGCGAGGGATGGGACGTCCCGCTCTATGACTTATACGGCGAGATAAAGTTTCCCGGAAAGGTGAGCGACCCGAAGGATGTCTACTCCTGGGGGCATCCAGAGATAAACGGGGAGATCGGGCTGCTTAATGACACGCTCATCTTCCAAGCGTTCAACATAGGCGAGGGGCAGTTCGTCGAGGTAAGGCTTGCGTTTCCAAGGGACTTGCTGCAAAGCACCGCAGGGGCAAACGTTGTGAATGGGCAAGGGCTCAAGAAAATAATGCAAGAAGAAGAGCGGTTCGCCGAGTCCGAGAAGTATGCGGAGATATTCATGCTTTTGACTTTTGGAAGCATGGTCGCCTGTTTCTTCTTTATGATAATAGGGGTGGTGCTCGGGAAGCTGGGCCTCGAACGGGTCGCGGGGGTATTTATGAAACTGGGTATAGCCTTCTTCGGCCTCACGTTCTTCTTCATGGCGCTCTCGTTCCTGTTGATGTTTAACGTGATAGACGTCTGGAGCGCCGCCCTGTGGTCAGCAGTCTTTACTGTAGTAGAAGCTGCACTGTTCTTCTACGCCTGGCACCGCTGGGGCAGGGAGCCTGAAGTGAAGGTTATGTCCATCTATGAGCGCGAGCCGCCGGCGGACTACAGCCCTGCGGTCGCAAGCGCGCTGCTCAATATGAAAAAAACGCCCGACCTCAACCAGCTGACCGGGGAGATGCTGGACCTCTGCTTTAGGAAGAGACTCGCTATCGAGAGGACGAAAAATGCGAGGTGGCCCTCCGGGAAGGATGACTATACCTTACACATACTCGACACCGATAGCAAAGGGCTGCCGGCAAGCGAGGCTGTACTCCTCGAAAGGATCTTAAAGGCTGGCGGCGGGAAAGCGATATCATTGTTTGACCTTGGGATATACGCACAGGAGCATGTAGAGTCAAACGGCGAATTCGTCAAGGAATGGAAAGAAACAGTGTCTAAGGAAGTAGATGGGCTGGGACTTCTCTCAAAGAAGAACGGAATAAAGAGGTTCACCCTTATGACGCTTGCGGTATTGATAATATCTGCGTTCTTCTCCCTTGCCGCGCTGTTTGCTGTGGTGTTCTCGGCAGTAATCCTTGCGCTCCTCTTCCCCCAGGCGCTGCCCAACAGGACAAAGAAGGGGACTGAGCATTATATAAAATGGATGAGGCTCAGAGCGTTCCTCAGGGACTTCAGCAGGCTGAAGGAAGTCCCGCCCACTGCAGTGGCACTCTGGGACAAATACCTTGTCTATGCGGTGCCTCTCGGAGTGTCTAAGGAAGTCGGAAAAGCCATGGACCACGTGTTCAAAGAGCCCGCGGATTATCACGGCACAGTCTTTGCAGGGTCGATGGCCTCCGGCGAGTTTGCGTCTGCTGCAGGCGCCATGTCTTCCTCGTTCAGCTCGTCGTTCGCATCTGCTAGCGGGACTTCCGGCAGCGGTGGCTTTGGGGGAGGTGGCGGCGGGGGTGGTGGCGGAGGCGGTGGGGGCGCAGGATAACTGTTTTTATTTATTGAGGATACATATAGCTTATGGGAGCCTTTAGAAATGCATTGAAAGGACCGCCACCGTCCGTACACCGTTTTAGGCTAAGGCACACTGACCCGATAAAGGCTCCAGACCCAAGATACTCTGGAAGCTTAGATCAAGAGAGGAATGTAAGAAGCCGTGCAAGGGACGCTGAAGCTTCCGGGTACAAAGGGCTTGTCGCACGAGTCGAACGGAAGCCGGGTGAGGTCATACCGATTCTATTCAAGCTCAACAAACGGCTGAAAACCCAGGACTTCGCAGACCCTTTTGTTCGCAGGATGGTTTACTTAGACGCATCAATGATCGCCCACAACATGGTCCTTGACGGGACTGCGACGAAAAAGAACTTTGGCAGGGAATACACCGGCATCCTGGACCGTATCATCGACACCACTGTGCCTGCCGACCGGCAAGAAGCAATATGGAAGCTGATAATGAGGGACCATCAACCCGTGCTAAAAAAGCCGCATGTGAGGATGATGGGCCCGCCCACAAGCCTGCATGAGTGGAGGACCAATACCTCTGAAAGGATAGCGAACGACGAGAAACGGCCTCACGAGGAGCAGTTCAGGTTATATGACAAGGCCTGCGAAGCGATGAGTTTGTCTGATGTGCCCAGGGACGAAAGATTAAGCGTGGCATATGCCAGCGCCGCGGAGCTGGCAGATATGCAGAAGGGCGAAGCTGAGAGAATGGGCAAACGCGTCGACTGGGGCGGAGCTTATACACAGAACCTTTTGGATATCCTCGACTCTGTGAGGGGCAGGGAGAAGTTCATACTGCTGAAAAAAGCGTTCGAACAACACCTCCACGAAAGGAAGGCTTCCCTGGTGCCGCGGAGAGAAGATGCTTTATAGCTGTTTTTAAAGCATAATACTCAAAATTAGCCTGCTTTGGCTATCAAAGGTTTTATCTAATCCCGCCTTAGCGTAGTCTGGTTAACGCGTCTGGCTGTAGTTGGTTTATGAGCTATGTTATGGAAACATAATATGGCTCACGAAAGACAGTTACCGGAAGATCCCCGGTTCAAATCTGGGAGGCGGGATCAAATTTTCTTAACCGATTGACGCATGTTTTTCTCTTCGGGCGGATTTGAACCAAAAAGAAGCACAAACTTAACTAGTCGAGTTGCGCCGCATGATTCATGGGCCCTTTGTAAGCAGCCATTTCCAGACCGGGAGCACCTTTATCTTATTGCCGCCCTCTTTTAGCTCTTCCTCCTGGTCATAGGTAAGTATCAATCCTTCTTTTAATTTCAACGCCCCCATGGCTTCAGTGATGCCGCCGAGTTCCCGCTTCCGGTTGTCGTCATTGAGCTCATAGCAGACCTGAACTGCTGCGGAAACCGCGCCGCCGGATGAGACTACAAAGTCACATTCGGATTTGCCCTCGAAATAGAAGACCTCGCCAGACTGCTTCAGCTCGTTGAAGACCAGGTTCTCGAGGAACCACCCCTTGCCTTCCGCTATCTTTGCGGAGACTACTTTGACAAACCCGCTGTCGACAGGGTATAGCTTGCGGTCATTGACCATCTGCTTCCTTATGCTGTAGTCGAATTTCCTGGCTGTCTTGCCCAGGTATGCCCGTTCCATCAGCTCAACGTATCTCTGCACGGTGCTGACGCTGCCGAGTTTGACTACGGAGTTCAGCGAGTTGAAGCTGAACTTCTTTGAGAAGTTGGAGATCATGTAGCGGTAAAGCTCACGGAGCTGCGCGGAGTTCTTTATCCGCTCCTTGATTATTATATCCTTTGTGACTATGTCCTCGTAGGTCCTCATCAGTGTCTCCGGGTCATGGTAAACTACATATTCCGGCATCCCCCCGCCCAATAGGTACTCGCCGAAAAGCGTTTTCATGCGCACAACGCCCTTAGTGTCATAAAGCACGCTCTTCTCGAAAGAAACACCCTTGAATGCCAAAAACTCGCGGAATGAGAATGGCTCAACCATCACATCGACATGCCTTCCTGTAAGCTTGGATGCAAGCTCGCTCCCCAGAAGGCGCGAATTGGAGCCTGTTATATAAAACTTAAATCCTTCGTCGTAGAACCTCCTGACAAAAGACTCAAAGCCGCCGATCTCCTGTATCTCGTCTATCAGAAAGGTCTTCTGCTCGCCGAAGAGCTCTAGCAGAGCCTCATATAACCTGTTAAAATCCTTTGGGTCAAATCCCTTGAGGCGCTCGTCCTCAAAAGTGATGTAGTAGTAGCCGCTGCTGCAGAACTTATTTGCTATCTGGCGGAGCAAAGTGGACTTACCGGCCCTTCGCACGCCTGTTATAGCCACGACGTGAGGCAGCTTGGCCTTGCCGGAGAGCTTAGTGAGGGCTTCCCGCTCCACCCCCCTGGGCTTGCTGGCAAAGTTCTTCCTTTGCTCCTGGAGGATCCTCTTGAGGTCGTCGTTAGATAGTGCCATTGGATAAAAACTGCTTATCTTATTCAGTGACAGTGAATAAAAATGCTACTGTGCTGCATTGGAGGAGTTAAGCGCGGGTACGTATTAAGACTATGGTTCAAATCTGGGAGGCGGGACATTACGGTCAACGGTCTGCTGTCTTGGGTCCTCAAAGTGTCTCCAGTCTGCAGTCTTCAGAGGGGGGGCGAAAGCCCCGCGATATCTATGGCCTGGAGAAGCAGTATAAGAGGAGCCTTGAATTGATTTCTAGGGACTTTTGTCCTGAGGACTCTGCACGCATATTGGAGTTCCTTCGTCTGAAGGAGCTTGAAGGGTTAAGTACCGCCCGGCGCTTGAAGTATTATGCTGCCTTAAAGGTGTTTAGGAGGGTTTGCCCACGAATCGTTGAGTGTGATAGACATCACCTCGAGGAGTTCCTGTTGCTTCTAAGGAACGAGTATAAGATTACATCCCAAGAGACAAATTGGTACTGCTGTAAGAAGTTCTTACAGTGGCTAGAGAAGGAAAATCTCTTTGATAAGCTGCGCCCGATGTTTAAGGGAAGAGGGATGAAGCTTCCTGAGGAACTGCTTACCCGTGAAGAGGTTGAGAGGCTGATAGCTTCTGCGCAAACACTGAGGGATAAAGCGATGATAATGGTGCTCTACGAATCTGGCGCGCGGATAGGGGAGATAGTTACACTACAGAGAAAGCACGTGAGCTTTGATGAGTACGGCGCAGTCTTGATTGTGAACGGGAAGACCGGGATGCGAAGGGTTCGTTTGGTCGAGAGTGCATGTATTCTGGCTGAACTGGTAGACTCAAGACCGAAGACCCCGGACGCTACCCTTTGGGCGAATGAGTTTGATGAGCGCGTGCATTATAGGACTGTGTACAAGATGCTGAAGAAGCTGATGAGGGAGTGTAGTGTAAACAAGAATATCTATCCGCACCTGTTCAGGCATACGCGCGCGACTCAGGTGGCTGACAAGCTGACGGAGGCGCAGATGAAGGTGCACTTCGGGTGGAGCGGGAGGAGCGACGTGCCTTCAGTATATGTACATTTGTCTGGAAGAGATGTCGAAGAGGCGATTCTGAGGATGTATGGTATTAGTAAAAGCACTTTGAGGGAGGAGTCTTGGCAGGTCGGACCTTCGTTAGCCGGGCAAGGAGTCTAAGGGCACACTGCTCGGTCCTCTAGGACAATAAGTCGGTGTAGTGTAAAAGCGCACGTGCGGTGTAGTGTAAACTAACCACATAAGGTAGTACTTAACTATGTGTCAGTATAGTGTAAAAGGACTCTAAAAAGATGTGTGTATACACTCAGTGCACCAAATTTATCACAAATTCTTCAAGTTCGAGTTTCATTTTGGATACTCTTCCTCGCGAGAATGTTTCATTTTTGGATTTTTGAAAAGACCAGTTTGTTTTTGCAGTAGTTGCATTTCCTTCTGATGTTCCTCTGTCCATTCGGGGAGTTCTAATAAACAGAAATCATAAGAACAAGTTGATCGTATTTTTATTTCAGTAGCTATGCCAATAACCTGTTTATTGCTTATTGATCCCCTTGCCATAAAACAAATAGCAGAAAGTAAGCTTCTCCGTTTCTCACTCGATTCATCTGAAAATAAAAAGCAGTAGGTCACCCCTTGGAAAGACATGCATCTATGGAAAATATTGTTTTTATACTCTTTGTGCGCAAGAACATGGGCATCATAGAAAGATCTGGCTAGTACTCTTCTTTCAAAACGATTTGAGCGTGCCAACTCTCTTGCTATTATCTCATAAGAACCTCCTGAGGTGTGGGCTCTATTAATAATTGAATCCCAACCATAGCTTATACTATTCTCTCTTTGTTTGGCAATGTATTTGGGCTTTTTTTGAAGGCGTTTCCAAAAGCCTTCTTCAAGAACCAAAAAATCTGCTTTCTTTAAAGTCTCAAAATTACGTCCGCCCATGATATAATAAGCCAATAATTCCTCTTCCCCCCCAAGAAGCGTTAGTCTATTTTCAACCAAGAGCAAATCCTCTTTTGCGTCTAAATAATCGATAAAGTCTTTGATTGTGTCAAGCTCAGTTAGAACAATCTCGGAAAAATCCCTAGTAAATGTATGCGCGATACCGCCCTTGATATTTTCTGCAAATGAAAAATAGTCTTCAGTCGTCCCCAATAGAGCAGATAATAAATAGACTCTTTTTATTGTGGTTGGATCAAAGATCTCTTTGCCTCTGCGAGAGTTCTCAAGTTTAATGGGAATCTTCAGGCCTAACAATCTATTTTTTGCCGTAGAGAGCTGATGTAAATTCTTCTCAACTTCAGATCTTTTGTATTTACCAAGCGCATCTAACTTCAAATCTTTTACTTGCCAAATAATTGCAACATCGTCGTATATAACAAGAAGGTCGCAAATTTCTTTCCCATTGGGTAGTTTCGGGTTCCTGTAGCACCAATCATCAAGAAAGGATCTCTTAGATAGTTCATAAAGAAAATCTTCTGCTGCTTTTCCCTTTAAGTGTAAACGACGACCCAAATCACCTTTGCCAATACAGCATTTTTTGTATTTCGTTCCACTTCCGCAGGGACAAGAATCATTTCTACCAATCTTTTTGCCCATTTGTAGTGTAAAGCGCAGGAGGCGAACCTGCGGACTCCGGGCCTTGAACCCGGAAAGGAAGATTACTTAGAAGGCTTTGCCCATATAAATGGACCTCACTAGGTTGCCTTCTCTCACTGACCTATAGGTATACCAATTGCCGTATATCTGCCTGTAATACATTTTTAGTTCACCTCCTCTTTGATAGACTTCTGCAAGTTGAAGAGCATCATCCGCGTGGTCTTTATCCTGTTCTGAAAGTCTTTATGTTTGTCTGTGGACAGCAGTCCGCAGTCCACACAAAAATTTAGCCAGAAGTCAGTCTCATTTGCCTCGCCTATGCAGGTGCTGACCTTCTGCATCTGTTGGTTCTTGTTCTTGAAAGCACTCATCTCGGCAAGGTTCGCGCAGATCGCAGTGGAAGACCCAAACAATTGTTCCTTGATCCGGAAGTTTCCGGTTACGTCTTTCATCTCGTTGTAGATGTCCTTTGACAAGTTGTATGCCTCTTGGTATACATTCAGTTTTTTGAAATCTTGTGTCATTTTCTTTTCTTGAATTTGGCTTACTGCCGTATATTTTTGCGCAAAGAAGGTATTAAAACTGAGCCATGTGTGAGCGGTGAGCAGTAGGGTTTAAGAGCTACTGTTAGTTGTTTTTTAGACGAAACTTAGTGTGATTTAGAGACAAATTATTAGTTTTAGGTCTCAGATGGTTTCCGGAGAAGGGTCCTTTCTTGAGTGCTACCTAGGTCTAAGGGAGCGTATGGAAGCCGTACCAGAAAATCCGATGAGCAGTAACGACTCATTCATATTTTTGTAGTGTAAAGTTTTACACTACAAACTTGCGCGCAAGTGTAATACCCAACATTTACACTACACCCTTAAACTGCAAAAATGTAGTGTAAAGTGCCCATGGACTGGACACCGACCATGTAGTGTAAAACACAACCAACGACTTTGTTGTCGTAGAGGCGCGAGTAGGGTACGGAAAGTTTCGTATCATGAATTTGGAAGCGCCGACCAATTATTCGGCATTTTTATGACACAATTTATATTTTTTGCCTGAATCACACCAACAAGGATGGTTCTTACCAATGTATCCCCGCTCTAATCTTTTTTTATAACTTAATTTCCTAAAAGGCTTTTGAAACGGTCTACCGTGATATTTTGAGGTATAGTACTCATCTAATGCTGAAGAATATCCTAAAAGAATCCTAGATTTGTCTACGTGCTCATCTATCAAATCGCCACATTCTAAGAAGTAACCAAGGAGATCCATTTCATCCCACGCAAAAATATTTAACCCCCTATTAAACGCTAATCTCTGTGTTATATAATCTATAAAGTCTATTGGGGAATCCAAAATTTCTGTGACAGTAAGTAAATCATATATGCTTATTGCCAAAGGCCAAATGCCCTCTTGTTCAAAATCAAGACCAAAATCTTTTAGTTTACTTAAATTAGTTGTAAACTCCTCAAATGAATTTGAGGTTATAATAAATGGGAAAATACTCTTAAAATTCTCTTTTTTAAATTCTAAAATTTGTTTGCCATTTGGACTATCATAAAATTTAACCATCTCATTTTGATTGATATATGTCAGTACTCTTTTTGTCTGTTCAAATGTTTTAATTATATTCTTTTTAATATCTTGTTCCGTTAGTTTTATAATATCGCTTTTACCTAATATTGACCTACGATTTTTCCCTTTTATTTCGTATAAGATTAAAAGTCTCTTAAAAATGGCTATTCCGTCACATTCAGCCCATTCACCATTGTTGATAGGATAAAATATATTTGGATAAATTTTGGCATCCTTAAGAACCTTAGTAAAAGCCTGATGAACTTTTTTCTCAAAATATTCACCGCGCTGCATGTAATAAGCTTCATTATTTTTAAGAAAACTTTCTAGGAACTCTATTGCAAACCAAGATAGATGCGTTGGTAAAAAACAATAATAATCTTTGCCTAATCTGATTATAGGTTTTATGAAAAGACTTCCTAAGGGTCCATTCCATGGTTCACTATTTCCGAAATTACAGACATTTAGATCTAAAAGTTGTTTGTTCAATAATTTAATATTGAGTTTAAAAATTTGCCTGAAATTATTATTTTTAATTAGCTCTCTAAATGTTCTACGACCGTCCGTACTACAAATATATTTTCGCAAGTTATGCATTACTCGCAAATCGTCAACTCCCTTTAATGGAAATTCAGATAATTTACGCGATAATTCCGTTGAATTTATAAATATATTTTTGAAATTAATTTCGAGTTGGTCTCGTACATCATTAACGAAAGTCAAATAGTCGTTAGGCGTAAATCCTTTAGTTTTAAAAATATTTTCAAATTTTCCAAATAGCTCAGGGATTACATCAATAACATGTGCCGGATAAATTTCTCCTCGTACGGTAACATATTTAGCAATAATTTGGAAGAGAGTGAATTGTTGCTCTTGATTCAAAGTAAATTGAAGAGATTTTGAAAATGCCCAATCCCTGATAAGAAATTCAATATAGGTTAGTTTTTCTGATAGGTTATCTAATTCATCTAAAGAAGATTTTTCTGGATACTCCCGAAATTCATTTCTTAATAAAATGGTTTGAAGAAGCTCAAGTGTCGAATCTACAATCGAACAGTATATATCAATGCTAGTTGAGCACTCAAAAGCGAATACAGTTAGTACATCAATGGGATTGAAATTATTTTTCAAAAATATCTCAAGTTCATAAATCAAAGTATCCAACTCGCTTTCAATAGCAGGTAATGAATCTTTTAAGTATTTAATCCTTTCCTCAGAAATTGTATCACTTGGCGGTATCTCTTTAAATCGTCCACTTAAATTATTTCTAAATTCGTTATATTCTTTATAGCCCTCCGGATCTATTACCATTTTATATTATTGTCGTAAACACTAAATGTCCATTTCAAAGTCTAAAAGTCCTATTTTGATGTTGACCTAGTCAATAATTTAATGCAATTATAGCTCGAGCTTAAGCACGCGCCCGACTAGTTTTATGTGCGTATATTTAACAAAGCTTTTACCTTGCTGACACAACCATCTAGATTAGCTTCAACGTCATGTTCCCAAAACCGTAGGACTTTCCAGCCAGCTTTCTTGAGCTGCTGTGTATATTTTTTGTCCCTAGACCTAGTTGCCTCGATTTTATCCTGCCAATACTTCTTAGGGGGAACCTTGCCCAGGACCTTCCAATTGTACCCATGCCAAAAGTCACCATCTACAAAGACAGCAACTTTCTCTTTTGGGAAAACTACGTCCGGCTTTCCAGGCAATTTGGCATAATGCAGTCGGTATCTCAATCCAGCTGACCATAGGGATTTCCTGAGCTCTAGCTCAATTGATGTATCCTTTGATTTTATTTTTGACATTATACGGCTTCGAGTAGCCTTGTCAAACTGATCTGCCATACGCACTAATTGAGCTTCTAAGGACTAAAGTTGTTAGGGGGCTACACACATTAAAAAAGCGCAAGCTTTACCTGCTCAGCTACTTTTTTTGCAAGCGAGCAAGGCACTGCATTGCCAATAAGGGTATAACGGTCAGCAGTCTTGCCAGCGAACTTGTAGCTGTCTGGGAAAGTTTGTATGCGCGCTATCTCCAAAAAAGAGAGCCTGCGAATGCCCCTTTCCGACTCAAATTCCCAATTGTCAGTGCTTACTTTTCTCATCCTTGGCGATGAGGGGTGTAGTGGGGCATGCCGGGCGCCAGCCTGTATTGTAAAGCTTGGCTCATTCCACTCTTTGCGCCGGTTCCTAGAAAGGTAAATTGATGAAAAACTACCCTCAAATAAGTCATCATTTTGATTTTCCTTGGGGTCCGGCAAACCTCTAAGCGCTTCGCCTATTGAAACCCACTTAGGGAGCTTTTTGCCAGTTACACCAATTATGCCGCTCTCAGAATGGGTAGGCTCAGGAAAATCAAACTTAACGCCATTTAATGTGCCAATTATGAATACTCTCTCCCTCAGCTGGGGCACCCCATAGTCTGCAGCGTTGAGCAGCTTCCATTTCACTGAATACCCCAGTTTCTTAAACCTGCGTGAGATTAAGTCAGTAACTGGCTCTTTGTAATGCCTTAAGCGATTAGCTATTTGCCTTTCAGATGCCTTTAAGGCATCCCATTCACTACGGGGCAATTGCTTTGAGGAAGATATTGCCTCTTGTATTTGAGCCTCTTCGGCCCTTAGTGCCGCAAGCTCAGACTCCTCTTTCGCTGATAACCCTTCCTTAAAGTGCATCATTGTCAATAAGCCCTTAACATTTTCTATCACAAAGATAGGGGGCATGAGCTTTGAGACTATCTTGACATATTCCTCAAATAGCTTCCCGCGGGGGTCATCAGGGTCCCGGTTGCCCGCTAAGGAATATGCTTGGCAAGGGGGGCCGCCAACTATTACGTCGACTTTGCCATGAGTGGCTTCAATTATCTGCCCTTGTATTTTAGGGTTAGTAATATCTCCTGTTATAACAGTGGTATTAGGGTGGTTTATTCCAAAGGTTTCAGTTGCAATTGGCCAAATGTCATTAGCCGCAACTGCCTTAAACCCCGCTTGCTCAAAGCCTACGCTCATGCCCCCAGCCCCACAGAAGAGGTCTAACATTGAGTATTTTGGCATACTAAGTGACTAGGGAGTAATTAGCTCTATGCATATAAAAATCTGGGCCACATATGAGCAGTGAGCAGTGGCCTCACTTGCATATTGTCACATCAATTTTGTTGACATCCTTTTGCGCGTCCCGTGAGTCAATATGCAGCCTAAGCAAGAAGGAATTGCTATTATCAAAGCCTACCTTGATAGTGTTGAAGGACACCAGCTTGGCTGAGAATGAGGAAGGGAATGCACCAACATGCCTTTGCTCAACAGCCCATTTTGTCCGCTCCCAGGTAAGCTTGTAATAAGGGTCAACTCCCCCAGAGAGGAAGAAAAAGAGGCTCTGGGATGCATTTGTGCTTTTCTCAAACTTCTTGAGGTAGGCTAATGCAGACGACAGGACCTCAGAGTAAAGCTGGTGGTTCTCCTCATTAGAAAGGCACCTGAAGGTTATTGGGTAAGGAGTATAATTGCCAGGCCTGCCTGAGACAAGCTTGCGGTATTTTTCTAATATCTCTTCCCTAGCCCCGTTTAACCGCTTCTTCTGCTCTTTGTCATGGACGCCAAGCCATTCGGGGAGCGAAGAAAGCCTCGGGTGCTTTTCGGAGAGATTCTTATTTTTTATGGAAATGGCTAACTCTTCCTTGCCATATAATATGAAGTCTATTACTGTTGCTTTTTCGCCTTTGCTTGCCATTCCTTCTTGGTCATGGTGGCGGTAGATGAGCAATTTTGAGCCACGTGGTGGCAGCTTATCAGCAAAGAGGGGGACAAAGGACTTGCCGGCATTGTCGTAGCTCTCTTTTATCTCAGTTGGCAGTGCATCAAAATCAGCCTTGCCTGACTTGAGATCCGCAGAACCTTCCTTCAGCACAAGGCTATAAGTATTGCTAAGCTCATGCAGGACTGCATACTCTAGAGCCCTGCCCATCTCATTAGGACCTGGCATTGTAGTGTAAAATTGTGTTTTGTAGTGTAAAAATGTAGTGTAAAACGATTTCAGGCACCTTTATCCAGGAATAGGTGTTGCCTATATAAACCTATAAAAACGGTATATAAAGAAAATTAAAAATGTTTGATTTTTATGCGTGAGTCGCCCCTATTTATATACAAGTACCTTCTAAAAACTATGACCACCGGGAGGCTGTGCGACCTTAATAGCTTACCTTGGGGTTTGTGAGGGATACCAAATGACCTTCTTAATCTTTGAGGATTGCCATGGCGAAGAGCGCTGGATAGACAACAGCGAGATAGCTGAGATATTACAAGAGAACAGCCACGTGCGGTTTCGCTTGAAGGGCGAGAGCTCCTTCCAATACATGGCAGAGCCTTTCAAGACTGCAGAGGAGGCGCGCTGGTTCTTGGGCTGCATTTACGATGCGCTGACGCTGGAGCCTGAGAAGCCACATGCCATCCACAAGCTCGTTTGGCTGGCCCAACAATGTGTGGAGAGAAACAGACGCTCGGAGGCGGAGTGGCACAGGAGCGAGAAGAAAGTCCGCAAGAAAGGAGGGGGTCCTCAGGAAAAGGCGCATAGGTAGCTGCTTTAGGAGCAAAGCCTATGTAACCATTTTTCTTTAATCTGTAATAGAATATGAAAATGCCATACAAACTCTCCCCATCTTCTCTAAGCCTCCTCGAAGAGTGCCCACGCTGCTTCTGGCTACAGTTCAATAAAGGCATCAAGAGACCATCAACCATCTTTCCATCACTACCAAGCGGCATGGACAAAATCCTAAAGGAGCACTTCGACCGCTTCATGGAGCGAGGCTGCCTGCCGCCAGAGCTAACCGAGCTTGAGGGAGAAGTAAAGCTCTTCGCAAACAAGGAGTTATTAGAGAACTGGAGAAACTGGCGCAAAGGATTAAGGTGGAAGGACAAAGAAGGCAACGAGCTTACTGGTGCGCTAGACAATGTCCTGCAGAAGGGCAAAAAACTGATAGTCCTTGATTACAAAACACGCGGCTTCCCATTGAAGGAAGATTCAGCAGGCTATTACCAAAACCAGCTAGATATCTACAATTTCCTCCTGAGGAAAAATGGCTATGCTACAGCAGACTACGCTTACTTGCTCTTTTACCACCCTGATAAAGTGACTGAGGATGGGGCTGTGATGTTCCACACTGACCTCAAGAGGATTGAGACTTCAGTGAAGAATGCTGGGGAGTTCTTCAATCGCGCACTGGAGGTGCTCAATGGAGAGATGCCAAAATGCGGCTGCGAGTGCGGCTTCTGCCAGCTAATAGACATGCGCTTATAGACCTGACTTAGTCAAAAATATTCTTCTTGAGCGGGATATGACCGGGGGTTCCTTCTTTTATGTAATACTTAATCTTGTTTTTAGTGCAAAAGGAGACAACTTTTGAGACACAATCCTTATAAAACTCTGCATTATCTGGAAACTTCGTTGAGGTGGTGTTGTAGTTCATTTTACCAAAGATTATTAGATTCACAAAAGAGATTTTATCGAGAAGTTTATCTAAATCACAGCCCGCCTTGGAGTCAGGTAGTGTGTTGGGCGTCGGGTAAGGTTCAATGCTAACCCATGTTTTTAAACCATAATCGTGTAAATATTTTAAATTTTTTATTCGTTCATCAAATGGTGCAGAGTACGGCTCAAATTCTTTTTTGAATTTTTCATCTAGAGATACTAAGGTTATACCATAATTGTTATCTTTGTTATAACTGCTTATATCAGTTAGTTCGAGAGGATATAAACCCTTAGTGAGGGTAGTACAACAGATACCTTCGCTATTCAATCTTTTAATTATTGCAAGTGTAAGGCGCTCTATTTGTGGGTAGGTCCGTTGATTTAATAAATCATACATAAAGGGATCTGTAGTAAAGGATAAATGCACAAAATGCATGTCTTCCTTATATTTAGGGATTTCTTTGTCTAATAATTCCAAGGCATTAGAAACCACTTTTGGGTATAGCCAATCAGTTTCATCCACAATTCGACCATAGGTTTTAGCCATCATCATGGCATAGCAGGGATACCTACAACCGTGAGCGCAACCAAATACGTGGTTTATGGTATAGTCACCATACTCCACACCGGTCTTGTAAAGTAGTGATTTTCGTGTTATAGACGGCGGCACATCAAAATATATGATGTCTCCAGCTTGGATAGACCTTCGTAATTGTGCTCTTTTTTCAGTAGTTTTTGGAAACCTTTCTAGATATATTTGAGCACTTTGTTCTAGATTCTTTAGCGCCTGAGCTATCTCGCTTTCTAGATATGGAGTTTCATCTATTATATCTTCGATTATTTCAGTATAACCTATTGATTTCTTAGAATAACGGGTTCTTAGAAATTCTTCAATTTTTGGTATTCTAATTTCAGCAATTTCAGATAGGGTTAATTGAGCTGAATCGGATCCGATATATTCTACTCGCCCAAAATTAAATTTAGCAAAGGATGATTTCATTATTATAGAGGCTTTTGGATGGTTTGAGAGATGGAATAGATAGTAATAGGTTCTATGTGCATCTGGAAATTCAACTCGATACGGAAAAACAAATTTGGCAATCTTTTTTAGTTGCTGCCTATAGAGATTAACTATACTGTTTTCTTTTTCGACACCATGAAGCTTAGACAAGGGTAGCCATGCATCGGTACCAAAAAGAGCATCCATACTGTGTTTGAGTTCAGGTTTTGAAATAAATCGGTTAACACCATTAAACATAAAATTTAAGAGTACTTCGGAGTGATCTACCCCCATTAGTCGCTTTATAGTGTCATACTTTATAGTAAATCCAAAAGGATCAACAAAAAAGAAGGTTGGGGCAAGACTAACCTTATCTAATATTTTATTGACAGCATCGTCAAAAGATGCATTTGTGTATATTGGTTTTAGGGGTATCTTTAGATAATCAAAAACTTTCTTTAAATTCTCGATATTGTCAAGTTCCTTTTCGATAATACCTATTGCAGCATCCTTTTTTTTATTGGCTAGTACTATCTTCGCAGCTAGTATAGGGGAGCCATAATAGATATCTCCGTGTTTATCGCTATAAGCACCGCATCCCCCAAAACCGTCTATATAATTAATATTATGGTATTTGCCCACTATTTTAACCCACTTATCAAAATAGTCAGCGAATACCTTATGTTTTACTTGTGTTTGTTCCTCATAGGCCCAAGTTTTAAAGGGCAGGGTTTCCATTATAGATATAAGCAAGAGAGGTATAAAAAGGTAATGCTATTATGAGCAGTGATCAGTGATTATAGCTAACTGTTTTTAGTGATACAGTCTCATTCCCCTCTATATATCTCAGTATACTTCTTCTTCCCAGCCTCAGTGAGCCATCCGCTCTTCTTGGCTTGTTCCCACTCACTCGCTAGGTATGCGCTGAACATTTCTTTCGCATCCTTTAGGTATTTCAAGCCGCCAAACTGCTTTGTTATAATGTAACAGCCTGGGACTCCACTAAGCGTCATATTGCCGCCCGAAGGCGTGTCTACTCGCTCGATGACAGAGGTCTCCTTGCCCACCATCTCACGTATAGCCAGCTTGACGATGTCTGACGACTTCATTATCCTGTGCTTCTTGCTGAGCTCATCGACTATCTTCATATCGTCCGGGTTCAGCCGGATATGGTAATATCCTTGTGCAGTGACCATTGTAGAGTAATTAAGGATAACATCTATAAAAATGTTACACTTTATTCATTTTTATACCCATATGCGCTAATACTATCCGAGCCAAAATGCTACAGTCAATACCGAAGACTGTAGACTGCGGACCTTTTGAGGACCGCAGACAGCAGACTCAAGACCGTCAAAGATCCCCGGTTCAAATCTGGGAGGCGGGACTGAACTCCTTATTACAGCTTAGTATAAGCTCTGCAAACGTCCCGCCGGGCATCGGAACCGGGATCGAGAACTGCGAAATGCCCTACTATTAGTTTTTATACTTAAATAAGATAATAAGAAAGTAAGAATCAAGATGGAAACAACATACACTAAGATGTCCTCAAGGGGGCAAGTAGTCATACCGCAAAGCCTGCGGGAGGGGATGGATGAAGGGACGCCATTTGCAGTTAGCAGAAAGAATAATGTTATTATACTCCGCGCAATGGAAGTCCCAGATATGGAAGGGGAGTGGCAGAGGCTTTTTGCAATGGGCGAGAAATACGCAAAGGAAAAGGGTATAAAGCCGGAAGATGTTGACCGCGCAATAGAAAAACTGAGACGATGAGGGCTGTCTACGACACGAATGTTTATATCTCTGGCTTCTTGTGGAGAGGTTCACCCAGAGAGCTTATAGAACTGGCTAGCAGGAAAGAAATCCAATTGTTTGTGTCTGAATACATACTAGATGAGGTCTTGCGCATACTAGATGAGTATTTTAAGCTGGCCGAAGAGGATGTGGAATCCGTGATGCAAGGCATAAGAGGAATCTCGACATTAGTGTATCCACGAGAGCGAGTGGACATCGTGCGAGACAAAAAAGACAATAGAATTTTAGAATGTGCACTCGAAAGCAAGGCAGACTACCTTGTGACTGGGGACAAAGATCTTCTCGTGCTCAAAGAATTCAAAGGTATCAGAATTGTAAGCCCAAGAGAATTCTTAGATCTTCGCTGATAGCCAGTTACACTACACCGATTTGCCTTCCCAAAGCGCCGAAGGCGCGTAAGTGCCTTTGTAGTGTAACCTCATTTTTATCCTCATCGTCCTTAACTTTCTGGACAGAAAACTGTTAACTGTAAACCTTCTCAAACCGAATACAGAATACCCAAAACCGTTTTTCTCTGGGAGGCGGGACTGAACTCCTATTATTCCTTAGTTTAAGCTCTGCAAATGTCCCGCCGGGCTTCAGAACCGGGATCGAGGACATACCGCCAACAAAAGGCCAAATATGCCTTTAAATAGCTATAGCTTCTAGATTAGTTGTATCTTGTAAATAAGATACATCTTATAATGATGGAAAACGACATTGAACTGGGGACAATAAGCTCAAGGGGCCAAGTCTGCATACCGACTTCTATGAGGGATGAACTGGGCCTTAGCGACGGGAGTAAGGTGCTCTTTGTCAGGGTTAATGATTCCCTGATGCTGAAGAAGGTGAACATGCAGACCTTTGAGGAGATAACAAAGCCCCTGAAGGAAGAAGCCAAAAGGCTGGGTCTCAAAGAGTCAGATGCGGTCGACATGGTCCACAGGGCAAGAAAGAGATGAGAATAGTCGCTGACACAAATATCCTCGTATCAGCTACGTTCTGGAACGGGGATTCCGACCGCATAATGCGCGAGGTCGAGAAAGGCAGCGTAACCCTGGTGCTGTCCCCGGAGATAGTGCGCGAGTTCTTGAAAGTCCTGCGAACCGATGAGATGTTGCAGAAGATTCGGAAAAAAGAACTGAGATTCCAGCGGACAATAGAGAAGACAGTGTCCCTGGCTGAGATTGTCTATCCTGAAGAGAAGCTTGACATAGTCAAGGATGACCCCGATGATAACATAATATTGGAATGCGCGAAGAAAGGTGCCGTGGACTTCATAATAACAAAGGATAATCATCTGCTAAAGTTAAAAGAATTTAACGGGATGGCTATACTCACGCCAAAACAATTCTTGAGTTGAGCCCTAATCGCACTACACCGATTTGCCTTCCAAAGCGCCGAAGGCGCGTAAGTGCTTTTGTAGTGTAACCTCCTTTTTATCCTCATCTTCCTTAATCTTCAGGACAGAAAACTGTTAACTGTAAACCTTCTCAAACCGAATACAGAATACCCAAAACACGCGCGAAGCGCGCCCTTCTCTGGGAGGCGGGACTACTTTTCAGTAATCAGTCCTCTGTTTACGGTCTGCAAATGTCCCGCTGATAGTAATCCAAGACAAGACAGGAGACTGAAAACCGCAGACCGTTTTGTCCCGCCGAGCATCCGAACCGGGATCGAAAACTGATGACCGTGGACAGCAGACACCTATTCTAGCATCCCCCTTAGTTTGCCTCTTAATTCGCTAGCTTTTTCAGAAGTAAGCTTTCTCGCCAGCATGCCTATCGCACTGCAAAGGTTCTCCGATTTGGACACTGTATCGGCTGCATTATCTTTTGTTGCAGAATGACTAACGTAATACTGGAAGTCTAGCCGCCTTTTGCGGACTTCTGATGCTATCTTCTCAAGCCGCTTCTCGCCGAAGAGCGTTCTCAGCAGCGAAACCGCAACAGCATGGTTCTCGCATTTTATCCCAACTTTCCTGAGCAGCGCAGTCACAGAGTTGTAGACGGCATAATAAGCTTCTATAGCCGAGTTCTCATAAAGTCCGCTAGAAAGCAGGATATCTGCGGATTTTAAGGAATTCTCGGACTTATGCACATACGAGTTGAAGATGTTCTCTGATGGATCCACTATCCCAAGCTGGCCGTCCTTAGCCGCTTTCCTTAAAAAATCCCGTTCGTCCATAGAATTCTTCAACGCCTTTGAACACTATATGGTTTAGCACTATTTCCTTAATAAGCGGGCTGTTGAGGTCGAATTTGCCGGTTTTGAGACTTATCCTGTCACTGGCGTTCTTTAGGGGTTTTTCACAATAAACATCGATGTCGCTGCCAGCCTTGGCAGTGAAATTGGCATGGCTGCCGAAGAGAACCAAAAATCCTTTGGAAGATGCAACCAGCTTTTCCATGAGCGGCGCAAGATAGGGGTACCTTTTCAAGCACTTAAGCGCCTTGTAATGCTCTGCCGCCAGGACATATTCCTTAGCCTCGATGTTTCGCTTAAGCGAGAACACCCTATTCCTGCCGGCCCGCCTTGCATCAAGGACATTGTCTGCCACTAAGCGATCGACCGCCCGCTTTATTGTCGCCGGCGGGGACTTCAAAGATTTTGACAGCGCCCTGAGATGGCTTTCGCCCTTTAACAATGCCAACACAATCTCCAGATCTATATTGTTCTGTTTTTGGAACATATGTTCCATATTTGATTATTTGAATATAAAAATGACTGAATTTAACCCAGTTTTTCTTCTCGCTTCCCTAAGATCCCCAAGGAACTGAAACCTGTAAACTGCAAACATTCTTAAACCGAAGACAGCAGACTGAAAACAGCAGACCGTCTTGTCCCGCCGGGCATCGGAACCGGGATCGAGAACCGGAGATAGTGGGCATATGGATGATTACACCACTTAGTTTTGTAGTCATCCCTGCTATGTGAATTCCGGGATTAGATTAGTTCTCCTTGTACAGCAGCCAGAAAGCCACCAGGGCTACCGGTACGGCCAGCATCATCATAGCCGCCGACACCGACGAGCTCACCCCGAGGTTCGCGTAGTGCATCACGTCCGGGACCACATAGAGCGCGTAAGAGATGGCGAGCAGCCATCCATAGACCTTCTTTTGCTTGGCCGCTATGAGGACTGCGAGCACTATTATGACTATTTCGACCAGGTCAACCAATATAGCTAATGCGTCCATTTTATTTCTTCTTGTATACCATCCAGACCGCTACCAAGGTCGCAGCCGCACCAACCAGCAGTATCACTTCCGCCACAGTCTTCTCTAAGTTGAGGAACGCGAAATAGTTTATGTCGTAGACCGTGTACAGCGCGTAGGAAAGCGCTATAAACCATCCATAGACCTTCTTTCTCTTCAGTGCTATGGCTAGTCCAACGAGGACTACGGCCACTTCTATCAGGATGCTTATCACAGGTAGTATTTCCATAAGGGGGACACCTCATCAGATTAAGGTCAGGGGGTATAAAAAGGCATGTCACAGATGAGAGCTTTTAGACCAAACAGGGGGTCAGACTTACCTCTTAGCTAACTCAACCAATCGCTTGTATTGCCAGTCCCGTTCCTTTGCTACAGCAGCACAGTCATTTGTAGCCCGATAAACCGCCTGCAGGGCATAGATCGCAGCGCCCATTGAATGAGTAGGGACATGTGCGGTGGCAACTGCCTGCCCAGCTGCCCGGGCGGCAGAGCGGGCAGGAGTATCTTTGCCTACTTCGCGGGCGGCTGCATGTGATGCAAGCGATGCCGCGCGTATATCAGCCATCCTGAATACGCCGGTCTTAATCCATTTTTGCAGTGCTTCAATGGCCTTTTGAGGCCTATTGTCTTCAGGATATCTTTCCTCAAAATAATGTAGGACGCGCTCGGCACAATCGATCGCCCAGGCTGCCAAGATTTTCTTGCCGGTTTTTTTCACAAGCTCAACTACTCTCTCGTCCTTGTATTGTATAAGCAAGGTTTTTGGCTTTTTGCCGTTTGGGTAGCACTCCCCGTCATGGACTGATATGACACCGCCGCAATAGCAATTATACTTTTCCTCCTGCTCTTTGAGGAATTCTTTCATTCCCTTGTCACGGATGCACTCAAGGTTCTCGATCATGCTCATATGGTATCGGGCTTTGTATCTCTTGTCCAGAGCCTTGAGCCTTTTGCATGGGAACTCGTCGCACTCGAAGCAGAGTGATATCCCGCCTTTCGCAGTCTTCTCGCACAATCCGCCGTAGTATTTGCACCCCTCGGCGCGGGGCTTGCAGCCTGGGCACTTTTTTCTCAGATGCGCAGAACAGATTGCGCAATTCATGCCACAGTATGCGATAAGCTCCGCTTCCATGAAGAGTATCGTTTTTAGCTAAGAAAAATACCTGCTAAGACTGGCTTAACCTCTCCTTCTGCGCGACAGCGACTTCTCCTTCTTCGCGATGGCAAGCCTTGTCTTTACGACGGTGTCCGGGTTCAATGATATGGAATCTATCCCTTCTTCGACAAGGAACTCTGCAAAGTCAGGGAAGTCCGACGGCGCCTGGCCGCAGATGCCTATCTTCCTCTTCTTCTGCTTCGCCGTTTTTATCACTTGCGATATCAGCCTCTTGACAGCATCGTTCCGCTCGTTGTATATGTGGCTGACCAGCGCAGAGTCTCTGTCCAACCCGAGTGTTAACTGCGTCAGGTCATTGGAACCTATGCTGAAGCCGTCAAATATTTGGGAGAACTGGTCTGCCAATATCACATTGGATGGTATCTCGCACATGACATATACCTGTAACCCCTTTACTCCTCTCTTAAGGCCATATTTAGCCATGGTCGCAATGACCTGTTTCCCTTCTTCCACAGTCCTGCAGAATGGGATCATGACTTTCAGGTTTGTCAAACCGAACTCCTCGCGCACCTTTTTGATCGCCCTGCACTCCAGCTCGAAACCGGGCTCGTAGTGCGGGTCGTAGTATCTTGAAGCGCCGCGCCAACCAATCATCGGGTTCTCTTCCTTAGGCTCGAACAGCTTTCCGCCGATGAGGTTCGCATACTCGTTGCTCTTGAAGTCGCTGAATCGGAGTATGACGTCTTTGGGATAAAACGCAGCCGCTATCATAGCGACACCGTGCGCCAGCTTCTCAACAAAGAACTCGGTCTTGTCTGTATACCCCTGGGTAAGAGACTCTATCTCTTCCACCACATCCGCATTGCACGGGTCTTTCCGAATCTTATTGAAGTTCAACAGCGCAAGCGGTGTATTTTGATA
>Ga0247841_10004632_pt1 | contig 23307 bp, 15 predicted proteins | sample LaCruzMarch2015__2_FD_192410 | JGI IMG/M metagenome (GOLD analysis project Ga0247841, IMG submission 192410) | Freshwater microbial communities from meromictic Lake La Cruz, Castile-La Mancha, Spain - LaCruzMarch2015_18m | ecosystem: Environmental > Aquatic > Freshwater > Lake | place: Spain... | reverse complement strand
TCCACAGCATCCGATACTTCGCCGACGGTTGCCCGCAGCCTTACTGCATCAATTGATGCCGCAAGCAAGTTACCCCCTTCTTTGGCAATAGAGGTAATTTTCTCCAGCGCCTTTTGCACAGCCGGGTTATCGCGTCCTGATTTAATTTGTTTCAGACGGCTGATCTGCTCGTCGCGGACAGAGGCGGGGACATCCAGAACGTCAATGGGCATTTCATCATTTACTTTGTATTTATTCACGCCAACAATTGTGTCCTTTCCCAGATCAATCCGCGCCTGTCTGCGGGCGGCTGATTCCTCAATTCTCATTTTGGGCATGCCGGTTTCAATGGCACTGGCCATACCGCCCAGTTGTTCAATTTCATCGATAATTTTTTGCGCTTCCCGAATGATTGACGCAGTTAATGCCTCGACATAATAAGATCCGCCCAGGGGATCAACCACATGACATATCTGAGATTCTTCCTGAATAATAATTTGCGTGTTGCGGGCAATCCTGGCGGAAAGCGGCGTGGGCAGACTTACCGCCTCGTCAAAAGAGTTGGTGTGCAAAGATTGTGTGCCGCCAAGCGCAGCAGCCAGTGCCTCCAGAGTTGTTCGAATAATATTGTTGTAAGGGTCCTGCTGGGTAAGGCTCCAGCCTGATGTTTGAACATGCGTGCGCAAAATAGTAGAGCGGGGATTGGTCGGGTTAAACTCACTGACAATTTTATGCCAGAGAAACCGGGCTGCCCGCAGCATGGCAATCTCCATAAAAAAGTTCATGCCCACACCAAAGAAAAATGAGAGCCGCGGCGCAAAATCGTCAATCTTCAGCCCTCCGCTAATGGCTGCCCGGATGTACTCCTTGCCGTCGGCTAAAGTAAAAGCCGTCTGCAATACAGAATCAGCGCCTGCCTCCATCATGTGGTAGCCGCTGATGGAAACTGTATTGTAACGCGGCATATTTTTAGAGCAGTAGGAGATAATGTCAGAGACGATACGCATCGACTGCCGGGGTGGATAAATATATGTGTTACGAGTGAGATATTCTTTGAGGATGTCGTTCTGGATGGTTCCGGCTAACATACTTTGCGATACTCCCTGTTCTTCAGCGGCAACGATATAACCTGCCAGAATAGGAAGTACGGCGCCGTTCATCGTCATGGATACGGTGACTTTGTCCAGCGGAATCTGATTAAAAAGGATTTTCATATCCTCGACGGAATCGATGGCCACACCGGCTTTGCCTACATCACCGGCTACACGGGGATGGTCGGAATCGTATCCCCGATGGGTTGCCAGATCAAAGGCTACAGAAAGCCCCGTCTGCCCTGCTGCCAGGTTTTTCCGGTAAAAGTCGTTCGATTCTCTGGCGGTGGCAAATCCCGCGTATTGGCGGATAGTCCAGGGTTGGTTGGTGTACATTGTCGCCGTGGGCCCTCGCAGATAAGGGGCAATACCGGAGAGAGTATTTACGCAGTCGAGCCCCTCCAGGTCGAAGGCGTTATATATCGGTTTTACAAGGATTCCTTCCGGTGTTTCCCAATTAAGGCAATCCGGGTGCTTTCCTTTTAATTCCTTTGCGGCAAGTTCCTGCCATTTTTCCTTTGGAGAATGTTGCGACATTAGTGAACCCCTTCTTTAAAAAAGTTAACTTCCTTATCCCGCGGGGGTCATAAAATCAAGCCGAAAGATGCTGCGCCGGAGTGAATGCAACTTGGTATAAATAACTTGCTTTTTTAAGCACAGATTATTGTGAAACTCCAATTCCGAAAGCTCCGCTGCGCGGAATTGGCAAGTTAATGAGACCCAAGTTTCAGAAACGAAGTGTACCCTAAAGGGCATCTGCGACACTGAAACTTGCAGGTCGAATTATCCAGCAAAGCGGAGGGTAATGAGGCTCAAACTTCAAAAGCGAAGCGCATTGAAGTTTGTTAGCCGAATTATCCTGCATAAACGGGGTCAAAACCCCGCAGCGACCTCACGGAATCTGTTTCCAAAGCTTGCTTTGGGGTTCATACCCGTGATATGATGTACAATATGAATAATGAAAAACTTTACATTGTCATGATGGGTTTGCCGGCAAGGGGGAAATCCACTCTGGCTATGCGTTTACGGGACGCCTTTCGAAGAGACAGAATTCCCACAACAATATTTAATAATGGCAACCTGCGGAGGATGTACAGGCCGCTTCAGGAGACATCCCTGTCAGAATTTTATTCTCCCGAAAACGCGTCCGCCGCCAAGACGAGGAAAAAAATTGCCGGAATCAACATGAAGAGAGCCAAGTCATATCTGCGCGGCGCTGGTCAGATTGCTATCCTTGATGCAACCAACGCCAGCAGAGAGCGCAGGAAAATGATCGAAGAGTTCCTGAGTGATTATCCGATCCTTTTTATTGAATGCGTGAATGAGGATGAAGAAATCCTTGGCCTTAATATTATGGAAAAGACTAAACTTCCTGATTTTGCTCATCTTGACCGCCGGACGGCGAAAGCGGAATTTATAAAAAGGATTAATTACTATCGTCTGGTATATTCGCCGCTTGCAGAGGAAAGAAACTATGTGCGGCTCGATTCTCTGCACAACAAGATTCTCGAGGAAAAGCACAGCGATACGATAAGTCTCTATCCACGAATTCGGGATTATCTGGTCACGGATGTGGTCAAGAATCTCTTTTTGATCCGTCATACGGAAACAAGCTATAACATTGTCAGTCGTATCGGAGGGAATCCGTCACTTACCACGAAGGGAATAGCGCAGGCGCAGTCTTTGGGGAGTTTTTTTCGGAAGCTCAGTCTTCCCTATATTTTTACCAGCAGCAAAAAAAGGACGATGCAGACGGCTCAATTAATCGCTTCCGGTCAGAAAGATTGCACAATTATTCCCATTAAGGAATTTGATGAAATTAATGCCGGTATTTGCGAAGGGATGACCTATAAGAGCATTGAAAAGAAAATGCCGCAAATATATCAAGGCAGAGAGGCGGATAAATATCACTATGTATATCCCGAAGGTGAAAGTTATGAAATAATGAAGCTGCGCATTGAGGTGGGGATTAAGAAGACATTTCATTTGAGCCGACATTCCGGAAACGTCATGATCATCGGCCATCAGGCGGTCAACAGGATGATCCTTTCTCATTTTCTTTACCGGCGTGAAGAAGATGTTCCCTATATATATATTCCGCAAGACAGATTTTACCACATCGTATCCATTCAGGATAAAAAGCTATTTGAAATGAAAAGATATGATTAGCGGCAAATAACAGTATCCGAGAACTGATAACAAGGCGAATATATTTAGCTAACATTGAGACAACAGTGATAGAGTATATGTTTCTCCCCCGTTGAAGACGGGGAAGAAACATATACTTGTAAATTATTTAACTCTAAACCACTTTTGTGTTCTATAAATAAATGCAATATATCCCCGTACTGACAAAACATTGTCTTTGGCCCACATTTTACATTTGTATGTTTTGCCGCTATTAGGATCCATGATTGTTCCACCTGCGTATTCTGTCCCTAACTCGTCATCTACGCTGCCGGTTTTTTTCATGTCCTGTAAGTTTACTAGGCCGACTACTGGTTTATTTTTCAAATCACCAACGCATTTATCACAAATCGTATCCTGCGGTTTTGTCAGGAGTTTGGTAATTTTCCCAAAATAGACACCATTTTTCTCGAATATTTCAACATGTGATGTATCTTTCCCCTTGTTGGGACCTTCATCCGCAACTGTTTTCCATATTCCGGTTACGGCAACTTCCGCTTTTACAGAAACACTGAAAAGAAAAACGGCAAACACAATAATGACGACACCCAAAAAAACTTTTTTCATAATGCTTACACCTCCCCCAATTAATTTTTATTTAACAGCATACAATTGATTATTGATTATAATCAATTTATTATTATATCAAGTTTTAAAAAACATGATCAAACTATTCCTGTGGAAAAATTTAGTTGACATACAGTAGTGGCTTCCCTATACTCACTTCCAATGAAAGCAAGGTCTTATCAAAAAAAGCATCAGGCAAGGAGCAGACCAGATGAATAAAGAACTGATCGAAAAATGGCTGAAAATAAAAAACTCTATGACCCCGGAGATCAAACCTGACAAGTGCGGACTTCTCATTATCGATATGCAGGAATACCAGGTGAGAAAGAATTGGACTGCCTATAAATTAGCCAACTCGATGGTGCCGGGCCTGCTGGATTATTTCATGGATCAGACAGAGACTATTGTAGAGCCGAACATTAAGAAACTGGTCGACATTTTCAGGAATAACAATCTTAAGGTAATATACACCATGTATTCATCCTTTCAAAAAGAAGGCGGTGATTTACCTGCCAGGCAAAGAGCTTTAAACAGCTTGGCAGAGCAGCAGTTCCATGAGGCAGTCTTTCCTCATAAGGATCATCCAGCTTCCAGGATCATAGACTCGCTGAGGCCACTGGAAAGCGACCTTGTCGTGGTTAAGAACACCAGTGGTGTATTCACAACTACCAAACTGGAATTCTATCTGCGGAACATGGGGGTCGAACAGCTATTCGTCACCGGTGTGGTCACCAATCAGTGTGTGGAAGGAGCGGCAAGGACTGCCAGTGAACTTGGCTTTGATGTTTTCATGATAGCTGATGCCTGTGCCGCATGGAGTCCTGAAATCCATAATAATAGCTTACAATCATTTGCCCTCTTATTCGGCTATGTTATGAATACCGAAGAAGCTTTGGCCAGGCTAAGGTAACAATGCATTGAGTGGAGAGAATCTGACTTAGGGGAATGATGGGGTCAGGTCTTGAAATATAAGTGGTTATCCTGTAGTATCTCTGTCCGCTTCATTAGTCACCTCCATAGGTGTCTATTATAAACCGGACAGATTATGTGCTTCTAACAATGATCAAACTATGATCAAACTATTCCTTGACAAGCAAAAACAGACCTCATATACTTCCTTCCATTGAAAAATATTTCAAAATAAAAAGGAGGATTTAATTTATGGGTCGATCATTTTTGTGGAAAAGTTTAGTTGTTGTTTTTGGATGCGCAATTATTGCATTTACTGCCGGTGTCGGATATGTAAACGCGGCTTCAGTGGGCCAAGTAGTAGCTAACCCTCAGATCAGGGATGTTGAAGATAATCCCGCAGTTATTCCGGATTTCGGAACTCATGTGGTCGGGTTATTCTATGCCGACACAGAGGCATCTGATTTAGGTGATCCGATGGCCGATGCAACCAAGGCAAAAAAATATGACAAGGCTGTTTACAGAGGTTTAGGAATTGCCAACTTGAAGGATTCAATTGCTCCCAACTTCATTATTAAAAGCATCATCAAGGGAAAAATTGAGAAATATAAAACCGTAATCCTGACCGATGTTGATCTTTCGCTTCCCAAGGCCTGGGGTTTGGGCGATTGTAACAATAAAGCGGTGTTTGTTTTGATCGGCAAAGACAAAAAAATCAAATACTTAAAGTTTGCCGATAAAGCGAATCCGTGGACTCCCGCGGAAGTCAGCGCTGCTATTAAAATGATTGATGATCTAATAAAGAAATAGTAGCAGTAATATTAAGTTTTAAACCACAAAAACCCTCAGCCTTCTTTCCATTGAAGACTGAGGGTTTTCTTTTGTCATGCGTCTCAACCTGCTCGACAAAGAAGTATTCTTTATTTAAATAGTGTATGCTATAGTATATGAGCTGTTTATTGTTTGATTGTGTTATCAATCTGGGAAAAATCAGAAAAAAGGTGGTGACATTACGTGGTAAGTGAAATGGATAAATTGATAAGTAAAAACGAGGGAATGGAAGATGCAATAAAAAAAGTTGTTAATGAAAATAAAAAAATAAAAATACAGTTTGATTCCAGCGCGAAATTAATTAAAGAATTAAATGAATTTATTAAGATTTTACTTAATTTGTCTCCATTCGGAATATATATCGTCCAGGATAAGAAGTTCATTTTTACCAATAAGGCTTTTTTGGATATTGGCAAATGGTCGCAAAAAAAAGTAAAAGATTCCGACCCACTGGATCTCGTTTGGGAAGAAGATCGGGAACATGTCAGGAAAAGCTCTATCTCTATATTAAAAGGCGAGGCAAAGTCATTTTACATGTTCAGGGTGATGACAAAGGGTGAATCGATCAAGTGGATTATGGGATCAGTCGCGGAAGTTTATATGAATGGGAAACCGGCTGTGGTGGGCAATCTTGTTGATTTAACCGGAGAGAGGATATTGCAGTTGGCTTACAACGATACCCTGACCGGTTTGCCCAACAGAAAATTAATGTTCGACCGCCTGGAACAAGCTATTATTTCCGCAAAAAGAAGGCAACAGCAACTGGCTTTATTATTTTTAGATTTGGATTTATTCAAGGAGGTCAACGATACATTCGGGCATAAGGTTGGCGATGAACTTTTGGTAGAAGTTGCCAAAGGATTGAAAGAAGTTGTTCAACGAGGGAATGATACGGTAGCGCGGATCGGTGGGGATGAGTTTCTGATATTATTAACGGATATCTCTGACAACGATAATGTAAAAATACTTATAGAAAAAATATTTGAAAAGTTCAGCAAACCTCTATGGTTAGAGCAATTTTCTGTGGAGATAAAGGTGAACATTAGTATTGGCGTGTCGATATTTCCTGACCACGGGGAAGATGCTGATACCTTAATCAGTAAAGCGGATGCCGCCATGTACGACGTTAAAAAGAAACATGGGAAAAATGATGCCCACTTTTTCGGAACCTGAACTTAAACCAGGGAGAAACAGATTTGAAAAAAAGTAAGACAAGTTTCTTTTGTCAGCATTGCGGCTATATGTCACCTAAGTGGCTGGGCAAGTGTCCATCCTGCAACGGCTGGAATTGCTTTGCCGAAGAACTTGTGGCACAGGCGGAGTCAGGAAGTCGTGCTGAAATGAAATTTGATGGCAAGCCGATGCCGATTGCGGAAATTCCTGCTGAGGAAGGCCAGCGCATTCTTACAGGTATTGCGGAGATTGACCGTGTCCTGGGCGGCGGTATCGTGGGCGGTTCGGCTATCCTGATAGGTGGCGAGCCAGGCATCGGCAAATCCACGCTCATGCTGCAAGTGATGAAAAATCTGGCCGAAAACGGTCATCGGGTGCTCTATGTTTCCGGTGAAGAATCCGCTCAGCAGATCAAATTACGCAGTAACCGCATCGGCGCTACTACCAAAGATTTGCTGTTGCTGGTGGAAGTTTCTCTGGAGAGAATTCTGGAGCAGATTAAAATAATTGAGCCGGCGATAGTTGTGATTGATTCCATCCAGACCGTTTATTCAGGCGATTTGATGTCCGCCCCCGGCAGTGTGGGGCAGGTGAGGGAGGCATCATCGCGCCTGATACATTTTTCCAAAAAAAACGGCATCCCCGTATTTTTAATAGGTCATGTGACCAAGGATGGCTCTATTGCCGGCCCCAAAGTTTTAGAGCACATGGTCGATACCGTGCTTTATTTTGAAGGCGATTCGGGTCATGCCTATCGGATTATCCGCGGCATTAAAAACCGCTTCGGCCCGACTAATGAAATCGGTGTTTTTGAAATGCAGGAAAATGGTCTTAAAGAGGTACCGAATCCTTCCGCCTTTTTTTTAGAGCAGCGTCCGCAAAACGTCCCCGGGTCGGTGGTTGTTCCCAGTCTGGAAGGCACAAGACCGATACTGGTGGAAATTCAGGCACTTGTTTCCGCGACAAATCTGGGAATGCCAAGGCGTACGGCAATCGGTGTGGATCACAATCGTGTATCTCTTCTGGTGGCCGTTCTGGATAAGATTTGCGGTTTGCATCTGGGTGGCTCCGATATATTTATCAATGTCGCAGGCGGTGTCCGGGTGGAAGAGCCGGCAGTTGATCTGGGGGTTGTTGCCGCAATGGCTTCGAGCTTTTTGGATCGTCCGGTTGATTCCCGGACGGTTATTTTGGGGGAAGTGGGGCTGACAGGTGAGGTGCGGGCAGTTTCGCAGATAGAAGTGAGGGTAAAAGAAGCCGCTCGTCTGGGCTTCAGTCGCTGCATCGTGCCCAAAACAAGCTCGAAGCAATTGATAAAAATAGGCAAAATGGAAGTATGCGCGATAAGTTCGCTAAAAGAATTGCTCGAAAATCTTTTCTAAAAAACCTTGACACTGTGAAAATAGTGCATAAAATAGCGCCGCTTCACAATAATTCAGAAATATAATAAAAAATTCAGAAAGGAGAAGAAAAAGTATGAAAATCAGACCTTTACAGGATAGAATCATTGTAAAACGTTTGGAAGAGGAAACGAAAACAAAGGGAGGAATCATCATTCCCGATACAGCCAAGGAAAAACCAATTGAAGGTAAAGTCACCGCCGTAGGCAAAGGCAAAATTGCCGAAGATGGAACTCTTATCAAAATGGAAGTAAAAGTTGGCGATAAAGTCCTTTTCAGCAAGTACGGTGGTACTGAAGTAAAGATAGACGGCGAAGAATATCTCATCATGAGAGAAGATGACATTCTTGGAATTATTGAAAAATAGAAAACTATTAAGGAGGAATATATACGATGGGTGCAAAAATACTTCTTTACGATGAAGAAGCAAGAAAGTCGATGCTCAAGGGTGTAAACACCCTGGCCGACGCAGTAAAAACAACCCTTGGACCTAAGGGCCGTAACGTTATCATTGACAAGAGCTATGGCTCACCAACCGTTACTAAAGACGGTGTGACTGTGGCTAAAGAAATCGAACTGGAAGATAAGTTTGAAAACATGGGCGCGCAGATGGTCAAAGAAGTCGCTAGCAAAACAAGTGACGTTGCCGGTGATGGAACAACTACCGCAACACTTTTGGCTCAGGCAATTTATCGCGAAGGCGTCAAAGCTGTCGCCGCAGGCTCAAACCCGATGGATATTAAACGCGGGATTGAAAAAGCTGTAGATACAGTAGTCAAAGAGCTCAGCAAGATGAGCAAACCCACTAAAGATCAAAAAGAAATCGCTCAGGTTGGCACAATTTCCGCCAACAACGATGAAACAATCGGTAATATCATTGCCGAGGCAATGGGCAAAGTTGGCAAAGAAGGCGTCATTACCGTAGAAGAAGCCAAAGGACTGGAGACTGAACTGGAAATCGTCGAAGGTATGCAGTTTGACCGCGGCTATCTTTCTCCTTACTTTGTCACCAACGCCGAAAAGATGCTTGTCGCTCTGGAAGACGTGCTGATTTTAATCTACGAAAAGAAAATCAGCAACATGAAAGACCTGCTGCCGATTTTGGAACAAATCGCCAAATTGGGGCGTCCGTTGCTCATCATTGCTGAAGATATCGAAGGCGAAGCGCTGGCAACACTTGTTGTCAACAAGATCCGCGGCACGTTGCATGTAGCTGCTGTAAAAGCTCCGGGCTTCGGTGATCGCCGTAAGGCCATGCTCGAAGACATCGCCATCCTCACCGGTGGCAAGATGATTTCCGAAGATATGGGCTACAAACTGGAAAACGTCACCATGGAAGATTTGGGACGCGCCAAGAAGATAACCATTGATAAAGACAATACTACAATTATCGATGGCGCCGGAAAGCGCTCTGAACTGGAAGGTCGTGTTAAACAGATTCGCGCTCAGATTGATGAGACCACATCTGATTACGATAAAGAGAAGCTTCAGGAAAGACTGGCCAAACTGGTCGGTGGTGTTGCCGTAATTAAAGTCGGCGCTGCAACCGAGTCTGAAATGAAGGAAAAGAAAGCCCGCGTGGAAGACGCGCTTAACGCAACCCGTGCCGCTGTTGAAGAAGGCATCGTCCCCGGTGGTGGAGTCGCTTATCTGCGGACTCTTCCAATGTTGCTCAAAATGGAACTTCTAGGCGATGAGCAAATCGGTGTCAATATTGTGAAGAAAGCAATTGAAGAGCCGATTAAAATGATCGCATGCAATGCCGGAATGGAAGGCAGCATTGTTGTGGAAAGAGTTAAAGAGAAGAAAGGCGCATTTGGTTTCAATGCCCGCACTGAGCAGTATGAAGATATGATCTCAGCAGGCGTAATTGACCCGACCAAAGTTACCCGCTTTGCGCTGCAAAACGCGGCCTCAGTTGCTGCGCTTTTACTGACAACCCAGTGCATGATTGCCGATAAGCCTGAAGAGAAGGGCGCAGGCGGTGGAATGCCCGGTATGCCTCCCGGTGGTGGCGGATATCCCGGAATGGGAATGTAAGAAATAGGTCGATAGGCCGAAGGCTGAAGACTAAAGGTTATGAGATTAAAACCCCTCGTCCAAACGGACGAGGGGTTTTTTAGTGAGACCCAAGTTTCAGAAACGAAGTGCACTGAAACTTGATGGTCGAACTATCCCGATAGCGAAGCGTGTCGGGGTTAGTGACTCATTTTTTCAGAAATGAATAGCACTTAAGCTTGCAAGTCGAACTATCCCGGGATTTCCTTCTTTTATTCCTTTGACATAAGACACCATTTTCCTTATAATTAAGTTAATTATCCTAAAGAAAGAAGGTCTGGGGTGAAATGAAACATACATTAAATGTTGAGGAACGCGTAAAGTTGGATCAGCGCATAGCTGATATAGAAAAGAGGACAGGCGCGCAGATTGTGCTCGCGGTAATTGAGCGCGCCGATGCCTATCCTGAAATCCCCTGGAAGGTCTTTGCTCTGGGTGTCTCAATTGCAGGATTTTTGGTTTTAGTGATGAACATTCTGTGGCCGTTAAATTCTCCCATAAGCGCGGCGCTGCTGGCAATTATCATGATTCTGGGAGCTGGAGCTGGTTTTGCCCTTTTGTGCGTCCTTGCTCCCGATTTTGCCCGTCTCTTTCTGTCTGTTCATCGTGCAGAGGAAGAAACAAGGCAGTACGCCGAATCTCTCTTTCTTTCCAAACAAATGTTTGCTACCACTAAGCGCAAAGCCTTATTGCTGCTGGTCAGCATATTCGAGCGGCAAATCTTTGTGCTTCCCGATACCGGGCTTGCCCAAAAGTTAAATCAGGAAGCCACAGATAATATCATCAAACACATGCGGCCTTTTTTGATTGCAGGCAAGACCGCGCGGGCGCTGGATGCCGGATTAAAAAAGCTTGCGGATATTATTTCTGCAGGTGTGCAACCTGAAGCATTTGTTGACGAACTACCTAACGACATCATCGAGGAGAAAGGCGCATGAAAAACACACTTCGCATAGCAATAATCATCTTTGCCGTAATTTTAGCCGCAGGTTTTTCCATCGCTGCGGATATTCCGTATCTTACCGGACGGGTGACCGACAACGCTCAAATTATTTCTCCGGAAACAAAAAAGTCATTGACCTCGCGCCTCAAAGCCCATGAAGACGGCACCACCAACCAGATAGCTGTACTGACGATACAGTCGCTTGGTGGTCAGAGTATTGAAGAATACGCTGTGGCGGTGTTTAAAGAATGGAAGCTTGGTCAGAAAGGCAAAGATAACGGCATTTTGCTGATCGTCGCTCCCAAAGACAGACGCATGCGCATTGAGGTTGGCTATGGCCTGGAAGGTATAATGCCTGATTCTGTCGCGGGAGATATCATCCGCAATGTCCTGACTCCATCTTTTAAGGCCGGTGATTACAACGGCGGTATTGACGCTGGTGTGCAGGCAATTATCACTGTGCTGGAAGGCGGCAAAGCGCCGGGAGAGGATAGCGACACGGCCAAATCAGGCTCCGGTTTAAATATTGAAGGCCCCGACCTGTCACTTACAGAGCGGATACTGTTTGGCTCTTTCATCTTCGGCATTATCGGGCTCTTTACTGTGATTGGTGTTTTGACACCGGGTATGGGATGGTTTCTTTATTTTTTCTTGATTCCTTTCTGGGCAATGTTCCCCATTGTGGTTGTGGGTACAGAAGGCGCCCTTTATTTGCTGGGAACTTATGTAATCGCTTTCCCCATTGCCAAAATATTAGTCGGCAGGAGCGATTGGTACACCAAGGCCAGCAAGGATTTGAGCACAAAGGGCAGTGCCACCATCGGTGGTTTCAAACTGTCATCCAGTAGTTCCGGAAGCTCGTGGAGTTCCGGCAGTTCAAGTAGCTCCAGTTTTTCCGGCGGAGGCGGTTCCTCAGGCGGCGGAGGCTCATCAGGGGGATGGTGATAAGTTGGAAAATTGAAAATGCAGCAGGTCGGTTTCATACGGCCTGCTGCATTTTGTCAGTTGGTTTTTTCTATCCTTGCGGATTAAAAACTATACGAGAATCCTCCGTTTGCCGTAATGGTGCTTGAGGATGAAGCGCCTCTCCCGACACTCATGCCCCCGCCAACCGTCACACTGATGCGGCTGCCCAGTAGCGCTTTTACACCAATGGCCACGGCGCTTTCATTTTCAAAGTAACCATAACCCGCGCCGATCGCGAATATCTTTCCGGGTATTGTGCCGGGGATCGCAGCTAAAGCCGAGACTGCCGCAATGCCCATATTGGCTTTTTGTAACTGACGGAAGTTGACCGCGTCAAAATCAGTGGTGCCGTCTGCAACGCCTGTGACTTTAATCGGAGCGCTGGTGGCGGAATTATAGAAGGTCGCGCCGGAGTCATCTAGTCGCATATTACTGGAATGTTCGCCCCCGCTAAGAACAGTGCGATTTTCGTAAACCTCCACGCCGTGAGTGTTACCGATACCGTTGGTCAAGGTCAATTCGGCTTTGGACTCGGTTGCGCCGTTGCTTCCCTTCATAACGATATTTGTTCCACCGGATGTCCCTTGCGTCGCGCCGGGAAGAATACTTGTGCCCGTTCCCGCGCCGACCACGGTAGTTGTGGCAGAGTTGCTGGAGACATAGTCCAGTGTGCCGTTGATATAGGTGTTGCCGTCTATGTATAAATTGCCATTGACTTTATTCTGGTAGTATTTACCATCCAGAGCGTTAGCGATAGTGGTATTGGGGGCAATGGTTTGCGCAGAGTTAGTTACTGTTACTGCGCCTGCGCCGATATGGGAAGTAGTGCCCACTGTGCCGTTTGTCGCCAGACCGAGGCCATTGGTTCCCCGCATCATTACGGATGTTGTTGTTGTTTGCATTGAACCACCGCCATTTGTGCTTATGGTGTTGGAGGTGGAACTGGTCATTGCATTTGTGTTTCCGGTCATCGTGTTAGTCGAAGTGCCGGCGTTGCCGATGATGTTGATTGAATTGGCTGTTGCAACACCTATATTGTTGTTCTTTGCCTCGATATTGTTTGTGCCGGTTGTGCTATTGGCAGTCATGTTGTTTACTCCGTTTGTACCTGTCGCTGAAATAGTGTTTGACTGGTTGTTTGCATTGGCTGAGATTGTATTGCTGCCGGCTGTTGCACTAATGGCATTGTTTCCGGTTGTCGCCGTCACGCTATTGCCGGTGCCGCCTGTGATTGTGTTGGTGTTTGTTGCTGTTATCGCATTAGAGGCGCCGGTAATCGTGTTAGTCGAAGCTCCGGCATTACCGATGTTGTTGGTTCCACCAAGAATGCTTACCGTGCTGCTTGCGTTGCCTAAGGTAGTGGCTAGCGAACCGGAGGTATTGATGGTAGTGGCTCCGGTTATACCCGTGGTACCCAAAATCGTGTTGGTTGAAGCGGCACTGCCGATGTTAGTCGCGCCACCTGCTGTGCCGATGTTGGTTGTGGCTGTACCAGTATTGTTGATATTGGTTTCACCTGTTATGTTGGTCTTCGTCCCGCTGGTGCTGTTGCCGATATTGGTGGTAGATACACCGGTGCCTGTGCCAATGTTATTGATCACCGTTCCGGCTCCGGCCTCTCCGATGGTGTTTGTTACAGTGTTGTTGATATTGCTGCCTGCGGAACCGAAAGTATTGTTCACAATGCCGCCGCTGGTTCCACCGCTGCCAATGATGTTATTAATGGTGCCTTCCCCGGTGGAAGATCCGATGTCATTAGTGGCCACAACACCTTTAGCTACCGGCGGCGAGATTATCTGCACGCCCCAATCGTTAATTCTGATACCTGCCGTTCCAGAGCTAGACATTATGGCAACGTCTGCCCAGTTGGCAACACCAGTAGTGGCATTATATGATGCCCCTGTGGTTCCGCTGGCACTGCCTTTGATCAACACGGCGCCAGTTGCATAACCGACGGCACCACTAACAGTACCGTTGATTGTGACTGCGGAACCTGTGGTGCTGGCACCGGTAATGCTGGTTATGCCAGTAATCGTGTTGGTTGAAGTCGCGCTGCCGATGTTAGTCGCCCCACCAGACGTGCCGATGATTGTTGCTGCCGTGCCTGTAGTGTTGATGTTTGTTACGCCTGTCACATTCGTCGTGCCGGCGAGGTTGTTTGTGCCGCCCGCTACACCGATGTTGGTTGTGGCGGCAGTTGTTGTCGCGATGTTGGTTGTTGCGCCACCTGTCGCGTTGATATTTGTCGCGCCGGTAATCGTTGCACCACCAGTACCCGTGATCAGGCCGTTCACAGCCAGAGTTCCACCGATAGCTGTGTTGCCGGTTCCGTCAGCAACCGAAAAGTTATCAGCTGTAATGCCGCCGCTTAATGTTGCAAGTCCGGTCGCACTCAAAGTATTAAGACCGGTAATGTTCTGACCGTTACCACTTATCAATCCGACAAGCGTAGTTGCACTTAGATTAGTGAAGGTAGCAGTTGTACCCGACACCGTGCCAGTTCCAGTGATATTTTGACCGTTACCATTGACCGCTCCAGCCAGCGTTGTAGCACCCAAATTAGTAAAGTTACCATTTGTTGCTCCCACTGTCGTGGCATTAACTGTTGTGGCGGTTAGAGTAGTGACGCCGGAAATTGCACCCGCGTTGGTAATGCCATCCCCGGTGTTGTTAATGCCAGTGCCGTCTATAGTTAATCCGGTCAAAGTTCCAAGTGAAGTAATGTACCCTTGGGATGCATTTGTCACGTAACCGGCAGAATTAGCAGTCGTTGCATTACCAGATAAACTGCCAGTTACATTGCCGTAAATTGGGACGCCCATTACCAGTGCGGCGCCGTAAGGAGACCCCGAGCTTGTTATCATCATGCGATCGACATTTTGAGTTCTAAAAATAATGCCTTCATCTGCTTCATTATCCGAGTTATTTCCTTCAATAATTGTGTTCCCATTCGCCCATAAAGTTGTTTTACCACTACCGGAACCAAATCCAATATCCGCAGCAGCATTCCCGGCAAAAATACCGCCAGACGCAATTAAATTCAAACACAGAAAGCATCGCAACAGCAAAAGCATGCCTCGTTTCATCATCCTACTCCTTTGAATTAATTTCTTCATCGGATTACCTCCTTCTTAATGGCCACGCAGCCGGTTCCAGCCGGCATCAGAAATATTTTTGTTGTTACACCGCCATCGCGAACGTAAACAGTCTTGGATAACGCGCCAAGCTTTTTGAGTGCGCCGAAGTTCTTGTTGGCCACCACGTCACATTTCTGCGGCCAGTACACAACCGTTTCATACATCCCTCCGCAGCCGTTGGCTTGATTGGGCGCGAAGCTGGCGCTGGCATAGGCGGAAGACGCGCCCTTTATCGGAATTTCCATAGATACGGAGATCAGATGTTGATCAGGATTGTTCGGTGGTAAGAAAACAATGCCGGCGACACCCGGAGTGCCGGCAGTAAGGAAATTGGCTACTTGATTGATCCGACCGCTGCAGGCTTTCATCCCGGCCTTATCGGTCACCTGGGTAATTCCGTTGATACCTGCCACCGGTTTTGCAGGTGCTGCGGGTGGCTGGTCCTGGGCGATGGCCAATGGAAGAATCATTGCCAGTATACAGATTACTATCAGTATTAAACTATAAATTGCGCTATAACCTTTTAAGGTTCGCAAAAAACCTGCAATTCTTTCATTTCTACTACGGCTGATATTTAATATTATCAGAGGGGTGGTAGATTTTAGTTCAAGCTCCAATTGACGAATAACGGAGTAACGGTAAGGTCTAGGACTAGGCATTGTTTTTTTCATAATATTTTCTCCTTTAAAAGTTAATGTATAAAGATATATTTATCCTTTACCCGCACTTGTGCGCGGAGACTTTTTGGGCGGTGTTGTTGCCCGACACAGGCCGGGATCAAGCTGGGAGGCGACTGATTCAAAGGTGCGGATATTTATGCGTTCCACAAGGTTTAATTCGCCTTCAGTCAGATCGTAGCCTTCCAGTCGGCAGACATTTGTCAGCGAAGTCGTAGCATCGTTACGGAAGTTGGCATCGGTAAGCAGTCGACCCAGCAACCTCTCTACAGAATCCTGACACATAATTTCCTCCTGAAGATTTAAAGTTGTCCCTGTTCGGACATTTATACAGGAAAACTCCCGTATAGCAGGAGTATATTGCTTATTCCATGCCATGAGTAAAAACTCTTTAATTACAGGGAGTAACGTTTATGAAGGGTAGCAATGGTGTCCCGTGCCGGACATGTTGTCCGAAATGGGACAATGGAAAAATAAAAGACGAATATCCAATGTCCAATACTCAATTTCCAATGATGAAGGGACTAAAGAGGAAAAAGGCTGAAGAATGAATGGAAGGGCTGGAGTGGCTTGGAGACATTGCCAGAGAGTGCAGCGACCGAAGCAATCTCATAAGTAGCTTTGATTATAGGGATTGCCACGTTCACTGCTGTGAACTCGCAACGACAGTGCGGAGGCTAATCCTTGGATATTGGATATTGAGTGTTCGATATTGGATATTCAAAAACAATTTCCCTCTCTATAGCAAAAGCTGCGAAAAGTTGTTTAGTAGAATATCTTCCTCGTTGCTTTGAGCAATCTTGCGGCGGCGGATTTGTTGTTGCCGCTTCTTTCCATAGCCCAAGCGATCAGTCGTTTGTTCACGGCGTCAAAGGAGAACTCTTCGGGGGAGAAATCGAAGTTGATAATGACGCGATCACCGGCAGGTGTGACGGTGTCGCGGGCTGATTCCATGCGCAGATGTTCTGGTTGAATCAGTTCACCCCGACTGATGATGGCGGCATATTCAAGGCGATTGCGTAGTTCGCGGATATTGCCGGGCCAGTTGTTGGCGCACAGATGATCAAGTGCCGGACGTGATAGACCGGGCAGTTTTTTCCCCAGGTGTTGTCGGAAGGTCTCCAGGAAGAACTCGGCCAGTTGCGGGATATCCTCCCTTCTTTCGCGCAAAGGCGGGATGACGATTGGGAAGACGTTGATGCGGTGGTATAGGTCACTACGGAAAGTTCCCTGCTTACAGCAATCGTCGAGGCTGCGATGGGTTGCGACGATGACGCGGAAGTCTGCCGATTGAGGTGTGTCGGACCCTACCTTTTCATAGACCCGTTCTTCCAGAAGGCGCAAAAGCTTGGCCTGGAGGGGCAAAGGCATATCGCCGATTTCATCAAGAAACAGCGTGCCGGTACGGGCGCGGGCGCACTTGCCTTCCCGTGCGTGGTCAGCTCCGGTAAAGGCACCCTTGACATGACCGAAAAGTTCGCTTTCCATCAGCGTTTCGGGAATGGCGGCGCAGTTGATGGGCACGAAGGTAGTCATGTCGTGGCCCGCTGCAACATGAATGGCCCGTGCCAGTACTTCCTTGCCCACTCCGCTCTCTCCGTAGATGGCAACTGTGGTGTGCGGTGAATCGGCAATCTGTTCGGCTGCGGCAAGCACCGGACCCATGGACGGAGCTCTGCTGCTGATGCTCTGAAAACTGTATTCTTCCTTCTGCTCATCGAGCATCCGTTCGTGGCTGACCAGAAGCCGGGCATGGATCAGAATTCGCTCGACTACCAGAAGCAATTCATCGCGATGTAGTGGTTTGAGCAGATAATCTTCTGCGCCTTCTTCCATCGCGGCGACAGCACTTTCGACGCTATGGTGGGCGGTTACCATGATAAAAGGAAGTTTTGGCCACAGTTTGCGAACCCGGCGCAACAGCTCTAAACCATCAATTTCGGGCATGACAAGATCGGAGATAACCAGGTCATAGGGAATCTTTGCCAATTCCCGCAGCGCCTCTTGGGCATTGCCTGCGCAAGTCACTCCATAACCGGCATCGGTGAGGTATCCCTTGGTCATAAAGCGAAAGCTCTCTTTGTCATCTACGACAAGGATTCGTGCATCATTGCTCATAATTCCTCCTGCTGCCTTCTTCCTTTAGTAATCGTCTCGATGGTACTTTGTAAAAGATTGGCACTTGCCTGAAGTTCCGGCAAGGCTTCTGATTTTGCCTGAACTTGCAAACGCATCGCCAGGTCTTTTAATCGCGGATTCTGCAGATGGCCGCAAAGGCCTTTGAGGGTGTGAGCGGCCTGCCCAAGCGCCTGCCTGTCCTTTGCTTGCAATGCCGCATTAAGATTAGACATCTCCTCCTCGACATCTTTCAGCAGGATGTCAGTAAATTTCCGAATGCGCCGCGCGTCGTTTCCCATGTCGCCCAGAGTCTGCAAAGTGAGAAGATGCATTTCATCGTCAGGCTCGGTTTTTTTTCGGATTATTGAGGTAATTCCAGTGGTCTGTTCTGCAATCGTAACGATAAGTTTGTCAAGAGGTGCAGGCTTGGTCAGAACAGCATCAATACCGGCCATCATACAGGCATCCCGCGTTTGAACATCCGTATCGGCTGTTACCACAATAACCGGCGTTCTGGCACGCCCGGCATCTTTTTCCAGAGTGTGTATTCGTCTTGTTGTCTCGATACCATCCATGCCGGGCATTCTCAGATCCATCAGGATCAGGTTGAAGGGCCCGCTCGCTACATGTTCAATTGCCTCGTTACCATCAGCAGCTAGAGTCACTGTATGCCCAAATGCTGTTAGGGTATCGTGCATTAGTATGCGGTTGGTTTTGTTGTCCTCCACGATTAACAAAGACAGGGGGATATTTGATGCACTAACTTCGGGCTTGGATATCGCGTGTGGCGCGGCAATCGCCTGAAGCGGCAGCTCAACGATAAATGTGCTTCCCGCACCTTCCCGACTTGTAACAGTGATTGTTCCGCCCATTAGCCTTACCAGCCTCTGGACAATGGCCAGCCCCAGACCGGTACCACCGTATTTACGGGTGATGCTCGCGTCTAGTTGACGGAATGGTTCAAACAGCAAAGGGTGCACATCTTCGGAAATACCGATGCCGGTATCCTGAACTTCAAAGCGCACACGGAGAAAACCATCCTCACCGGGCTTGTTCATTACTGTGATCAGGCAGACAACCTCACCTGCTGGCGTGAACTTGATTGCGTTACTCAGTAGATTGGCCAATATTTGTCGCAGACGAACAGGGTCGCTATTGACCCAAGCCGGCACGTCTTTATCCGGAGTAATCCGGAAGCCGATCTTTTTTAAGTGGGCCTGGGGCTGAAGCTGTTGCTCAATTGACTGAATCAGATGATGCAGGTTGAGTGGGGTTGTCTCCAGTGTTAGTTGTTTGGCCTCAATTTTGCTCATATCGAGGATGTTATTGACCAACTCCATAAGGGACTCGGACGATTGTTCGATGATATCGAGATACTGTATTTGCTTGTCAGGGGTAGAAGTCTTACTGGCAAGCGAACTAAAGCCAACTATGGCAGTAAGCGGGGTGCGGATTTCATGGCTGACCAGAGCCAGAAACTCTGATTTGGCCTGGCTTGCGGCGTCCGCTGCTATGCGCGCCTGCTGCAGTTTGGTCTCGTAATTGACATGTTCCGTTATATCAACGGCGTTTCCCACAAAAGAGATGATTTCATTTTTATCATTAAAATGCGGCACAATATTGGAACGATGCCAGCGGTACGATCCATCGCTATGCAATACCCTATATACGGCACCCTGAAGGACTTCGCCCGTTTCTACAGTTTTTATCATAAAGGCTTCACATGCAGCAATATCATCCGCATGGACAAAGCTTCTAAAATTCCGTCCGATTACATCTGCGGTATCGTGCCCCAGCAACTTGGTCCAACTAGGAGATACAAATCCAAAGATACCGGTGGGATCCAGTGTATAGATGATGCCGTGACTGTTTTGGACAAGTACTTGATACTGCTTTTCAGACTCACTGGTGGTCTTGTAAAGGGATTCAATCTTTTCGGCAGCAAAAAAAGATGAACGCCGGAAGTTGTAATAGGTGCCGGAAATCCGGATACCCAGAACATTAGCAATGAGAAAAGTCAATGCCACGGTTAAGGATGCGACAAAACCGAGTGGCTCTTTGACTATAAAAAAGCACACCACACTGCCAATACTTAGTGTGATTGGAGGAAGTATACGATATAAAGTTCTGTCAGGCAAAGTGGCAAATAACGCGACAACGGCACCAAGTTCGGCCATCATGCTGTGAAGATAGCCTGTCGGTCTGGAGAGAATTACCAGGATGTTAGTTAGGGCAAGATACATTCCAAAAGCAAATGCCCAGCGATCAAGCGTAGCGGGATTCGTCGCTTTCCAACTGCGGAAAATGGCTGCCAGGGCAAGGCCGATTACCGATATCCGGACTGCCAGTAATCCATAGAAAACCCATCCATCCTTCCACAGCGCGTAGTCGGCAGTGATGAGCAAAATGAATATGATGATGAAAATTCCCGCGAAAAAGTTGAAAGAGCGCGAATCCTGACGAAGGTAATGAACCCGATAACGAAGTTCATCCTCTTTATTATTGGGTGGTTCCGGCATGTTTATTTTCAAGGACATTCACCCTGCAATTACTACATGAGACGAGAAAAATTTTCTGACGGTTCCAATATAGGGAAGTTCTTTTTGTATGTCAAGAGTTATGCTTGAAAGTCAAGTTGTTCTGTGATAGTTGACTGGGTATAGACATACAAAGAGGAGTAACATAAAATGGATTACAAAGAGACTTTGAATCTTCCAAAAACGGATTTTCCGATGAAGGCGAATCTGGCGCAGCGTGAGCCGGAGATGCTCAAAAATTGGGAAGAAATGAACATTTACAAGAAAATCCGGGAAACGGCTAAAGGGAAAACACCCTATATTCTGCATGATGGCCCTCCGTATGCCAATGGCAATATTCATCTGGGCACAGCGCTCAATAAGATCATCAAGGATATCGTTATCAAGGCCAAAAACATGACCGGATTTGACGGTGTTTATGTGCCGGGTTGGGATTGCCACGGCCTTCCTATCGAACATCAGGTAGATAAAGAGCTGGGCAGTAAAAAACAAGGTATGTCGCAGGTGGATAAACGCCGCGCCTGCCGCGTATATGCAGAAAAATTTGTCAACACTCAAAAAGAGCAATTTAAGCGCCTGGGTGTTTTCGGCGAGTGGGACAATCCTTATCTGACGATGGCTTATCCTTATGAAGCGACAACTGTCGCCGAGTTTGGCAAGCTCTATCTCAATGGCAGTGTGTATAAGGGTAAGAAGCCGGTTTACTGGTGCGCCTCTTGTAAGACGGCGCTTGCAGAGGCGGAAGTGGAATATGCCGATCATTCCACTCCTTCAATTTATGTCAAGTTTGCCTTCACGTCCGATGTGAGCATAGTTTTACCAAAACTTGCCGGCCATAAAGTCAACATGGTGATCTGGACAACGACGCCCTGGACAATCCCTGCCAATCTGGCGATTGCGCTGAAGGATAATTTTATTTACGCCGCGGTGAAGATTGATGACGAAGTGCTGATTGTAGCCAAAGACATGCTTGATTATTGTCTGGATGCTTTCGGCTACAAGAATAAAAAATATGAAATTCTGGACGAATTTGAAGGCGCGGTTCTCGAAGGGCAGAAGTGTGTCCATCCCTTGATTAAAAGGGACAGCGTTTTGATTCTGGCGCCATTTGTCACGCTGGAGGCAGGAACTGGTGCGGTACACATAGCGCCAGGTCATGGTCAGGAAGATTATGAAATCGGCCTGAAATACGGTTTGGATAATTACGCACCGGTGGACGACGCGGGTAAATTTACGGAAGATGTCGAGCATTTTGCCGGTCAGTTTGTTTTTGATGCCAATGACAATGTCATTAAAAAATTAAAAGAAGTAGGTGCGCTTTTGGGGCACTTTCCGATGCAGCATTCCTATCCGCATTGCTGGCGCTGCAAGAAACCAATAATTTTCCGTTCAACGGAACAGTGGTTTATATCGATGGAGAAAAATGATCTGCGCAAAAAAGCGCTCGCCTGCATCGATCAGGTTGAGTGGATTCCCGCTTGGGGGCACGATCGAATTTATGGCATGGTTGAGAACCGACCCGATTGGTGCATTTCCCGCCAGCGATTGTGGGGTGTTCCCATCACTGTTTTCTATTGCGCCAAGTGCAAGAAGGAAGTGCTGACTAAAGAAATTCTTGATCATCTGGTGGGCTTAGTGGAAAAAGGCGGCGCAGATGTCTGGTTTGAAAAAGAAGCAAAAGACCTGATGCCCCAAAACACAGCCTGCCCGCATTGTAAGAGTGCTGAATTTGAGAAAGAAGTAAATATTCTGGATGTGTGGTTTGATTCCGGTGTCAGCCATGCGGCGGTTCTGGAAAAAAGAAAGGATTTGAGCTCTCCTGCGGATATGTATCTGGAAGGCTCCGATCAGCACCGCGGCTGGTTTCATTCATCGCTTCTGGAATCAGTGGGAACTCGGGGTAGGGCGCCTTACAAAAGTGTTCTCACGCACGGGTTTGTGGTGGATGGCGATGGCAAGAAAATGTCCAAGTCCGTCGGCAATACAATTGATGCGGAAGAAGCGATTGCCAAATATGGCGCGGAAATTCTGCGTCTCTGGGTGGCAGCGGAAGATTACACCGATGACATCCGGATTTCCGATGAAATTCTCAAACGCCTGATGGAAGCCTATCGCCGGATTCGCAATACCAGCAGGTTTATTCTGGGCAACATCTATGATTTTAACGTCGATACCGATCAGGTTGCTTATGTGCAGATGACCGAAATGGACAGATGGGCGCTGCACCGCCTGCAGGAAGTGATCAAACGCGTGACGGAAGCCTACGATCGCCATCAGTTCCATGTGGTCTTCTACACGCTTTATAATTATTGCACGGTGGATTTAAGCGCGCTGTATCTGGATGTTTTAAAAGACAGGCTCTACACAAGTAAGGCGGGCTCTGTGTCACGCCGTTCGGGACAGACAGCGATAGTCACTATTTTAAAAACAATGACTCAACTTCTGGCGCCGATTTTGACTTTTACCGCGGAAGAAGTCTGGGCGGCCTTGCCTGGATGGAAAGGAAAAGAATTGAGTGTTCATCTGACTCAATTTCCGCAAGTAAATGATCAATATTTTAACGCAGATTTGGGCGAACGCTGGAAGGCGATGATTGATGCCAAAGCTGAAATTTCCAAGGCAATCGAGCAGGCCAGAAAAGAAAAAGTAATCGGTCATTCTCTGGATGCGCGTATCACCATCGCTGCGCCGGAGAAGATGCATGCTTTAATGGCAGAGCATCTGGAAGATTTAA
>Ga0247841_10004631_pt1 | contig 23312 bp, 27 predicted proteins | sample LaCruzMarch2015__2_FD_192410 | JGI IMG/M metagenome (GOLD analysis project Ga0247841, IMG submission 192410) | Freshwater microbial communities from meromictic Lake La Cruz, Castile-La Mancha, Spain - LaCruzMarch2015_18m | ecosystem: Environmental > Aquatic > Freshwater > Lake | place: Spain... | reverse complement strand
AGCAAAGAGAATTTGGTTGGCAAGTTGTTTTGTATAATCTCAAAAGAAAAATAATCGTTTCTAGAGGAAATCAAGGTCAAACTTTTTTTTGGCTAACCTCCGGATTTATCGTTTCCGGACAGAGCCGGTGATTTTTAGCTGTAAGAAAATTATTCATACCTCAACGCATCTGTCGGCCTAATCTTGCTTGCATTCCATGCCGGCCAACCTCCGAATATAAGTCCTGCTAAAAAAGCAAATGCCAAGCATCCAAATACAAGTGAAAAAGGAATTGCAGCAGCAAGCAATGTTGTTCCGAGATAATTTATAGCAATATATTCAACTGATTTTGCTATTACTGTTCCAAGCAATACACCAATAATCCCCCCAACTAAACCGAGAAGACCTGATTCAATAAGGAATATAATCAAAACATCTGAGTTCTTTGCCCCTATTGACTTCATTACACCAATTTCTCTTGTTCTCTCAAGAACAGAAGTATACATTGTGTTTGCTATTCCTATTCCTCCGACAATAAGAGAAATAGCAGCAACACCAATAAGAAATGCAGTAACGATATTAAGTATCATGTCAAAACTTTTCAGGAGTTCTTCAGGTGTAAGGACAGTAAAATCTATATTTTCTTCTTTAACTCCCCTGGAGGTCATAAGTTTTTTCTTAACTCTATCAGCAACATCTTTTATATTTGCACCATCGTCTATTTGCACTATGATATAATCGACTCTGTCTCCAGAATTATAAAGCGTTTTAAAATCTTCAAGAGGCATGTAGATATTTTTATCGTCTGAAGGATTGCCTATCTTTGATACTATTGCTTTAACTTTGAATTCCTTATCGTTTATTGTTACTCTATCTCCTGCTGTTATAGGTTTGTCATAAACTTTTGAATATTTATAATCATAACCCATCATAACTTCTCCCATGTCTCCTTTGCCAAGAAGTTTTCCTTCATCTGCTTTTATAGAAGAAGCTTCAAAAAGACTATTGATAACATCTGTATTATCAAGAGGAATTCCCGCGACCATAAAATATCTTGTTTGTTTGTTATATTCTACTTTTGCATTTCCGATAGTCATATATGCAACATCTTTTACTCCGGTTACTTTTTTTATTATATTTACATCATCCATAGTCATCTCTACTGCCCCGCCCGAGCCTGGCGCGGCAAGCTGTCCAAGAGGCATGATAAAAAATTTATCTGTTCCAAGCATTCTGAATTGTTCGTTTACTGCTCCTCTCAAACCTAAAGAAAGACTTATCAGAATAAAGATAGTTGCAATAGATATGAATATTCCAAGCATGGTGAGCCAGCTTCTGAGTTTTCTTTTTCGCAAATTTCGCATTGCGAGAATGAAGTAGTCGGATATCATGTTAGTCAATATATCCTGCTGCCCTATAATCGACAGCGGTTTTATGTTTTGCAGCCATAGCTATTTCTCTTTTTTCTTCAAAAGTACGATGATGAGTAAGCAAAGTTGTATTGAGCTGTATTAAGAATTTAGCTCCGAAAATTGGGATATATTTCGCAGAGACAAGATATTCTGCTGGAACATTTAATTCTTGCGCTTTTTTGAATCTAGCATTTTGATTTTCTAAAATTCTTTCTCTATTCTGCTTTTTTAATCCCAAAAAACGGTTTATATAATTTATGAAGTCTCGTTCATTATCAAATTCTACCTTTTCAGAGATTATTCCTGTGAGTTTCATTATTCCTGAAGCCTCCCCATTATTCTTCTATATGTTTCTATACTGGTGTCATCTGTCGTTTTATTCCTAGATAAACCGCAAATATCGGCCCCGATTATTTTCTTTCTTTCTTTTACTTTTGTTAATGAATCTAAAATTTGATTTAAACTCATAGTGCCCATACCCCAGTCAGTAATCATCCCTTCTTTGAGAACGTCTAAATCAATTGAAATATAAACTTCTGGTGACATTCCTCCATTAAATAAGTTTTGAAGTTTACGAAAAGAGTTTTCATGATTTCTGACTTTTGCTCTTTCTATTTTAGGATAGATGCCTGTTGGACCTATAAGAAAAGCAGATATTGCGTGAGTGTCTATTAATATTTCTTTAACAAAATCACCACAGCCAACTTCATTATTAAAAGAACGATCATCCACCCGAGATCCATAATCTGAATGCTGGTCATAATGAAGATAAGAATAACCCTGGCTTCTTTTATCTGCTAAACCTTTACATAGCCCGTAAGTATAATGATGAAAAGATCCAGAGCCATAAACGACAAGGGGTATTTTTCCATTAACTTTTCCTTTAAAAGATTTTACTATCTGCCTTGTTAACTTTGATTTATCATATATTATATTCTTTCCATTAAAATGCGGTTGGGTTATATCTAGGATAATTGTATCTGAAAGTCCTAGTTTTTCCACAAGAGTTTCAGATGCTTTATCGTGAACCATAATATATGGCTGAAATTCGTTTGCCATTATCTTCTTACCTCCTGTTCAAATTGTATTTCAAATTTTCTAGGATTATCTCCTAATCTCCAAAGAGGGTTCGTGAAAATAGCAAGACTTAAATCTCCTTCTCTTACAAATCCTGAAACTTTTCCTCCACGGCACATATTAAATTTGGCTGCAGCCAAATTTCTCCAAGGTTTCCAAGCAACAGCAGAAAATAATCCTCTTTGTTCTCTAGAATAAACGAGATTATTCCATGAATCAAGAACTCTTCCTGCAACATAAACGGGCAACCCTGGTGAAATAAAAAATTGATCGGCATAAATCGCTTTATCGTCAACAGATACCGCTCTTAAAACTTCATCATCAACTTGCTGTGCCTGTCCTCTCCTGTATGCAATCAAATAAGATAACAATCTTTGATTATCTCTTAATGTTAAGCCCAACCCTTCTTGAGCAGAAAGTCCTACTCTTTTCTGCATTTCTTCAAAGCTAAGAGCATATTCATAAAAGCCCGACTTTCTTCCTGAACAATTTTCTCTTGTTACTTGCGCAGACATAAATGAGTCATAAATTTCGTGAGCATCGTTAGGTTTTATTGTTTGTATTTTCATGCTTTTCTTGCCTCCTGATAACCATAATCTTGCAAAAATTGCTTGAAATCTTCTTCTCTTCTCAATCCCGTATCGTCAGGATCAAACATAAATACTGCTTCAGATTTTAGAATCCTTTCTAAATGAGGGAGTATTCTTTCAAGTAATACATCACCATTATGTTGAACAGAAGGAGAATCAAATAACATTGAAGCATGCGCAAAGTCAATAGAATTGCTATCAAAATCTACAAAAGTATTAGGATTAAAAAGATCTCTTTGATATCTTGTAAATTCTTCTTTAGATAAATCTCCCAAATCAATTCCAATAGCTTTTGCTCCCAACATATGAACTTTTCTTAAAAACCATGGTTCAAAAGATCTATATTTTTTAGAATTTGGACAACCTAGTTCATAATCTGGAGATGTTGCAGAACCACATCCAAGATCTAATACTGTTTTATCTTTAATATCTCCGAGAAATTGGAGCATGATGGCAAGCTGTGGCCAATTTGGCAAAATTTTACATTGCCCATATTTTTCAGCCAAGTTTTTTTTGATTGAATCTTCCATTTCTACTGCTTTTGTTATTATTTCACCTGAAACAATATCTATAACACGATCAGTTCTAGCATTGTATTTTAGAAGTTTCATTTTCTCAGCGCCTCCACTGGCTCCAATTTGCTTGCCTGCAACGCAGGCAATACTCCTGAAATTATTCCCATAAAAAATGAAAATCCAATTGCCCCAAGAACAAGAGGAAGAGAAAAATTAATTTTTAAAATTTCAGAACCAAAAGCAGAATTTGCAATAGTAGATATACCAAAAGACATGCTAAGTCCAATAATAACGCCGATAATACCTCCCACGAGTCCAAGCAAGCCAGATTCTATAAGGAATATCATTAAAACATCAGAGTTCTTTGCTCCTATAGACTTCATTACTCCAATTTCTCTTGTTCTCTCAAGAACAGAAGTGTACATTGTGTTTGCTATTCCTATCGCTCCAACAAGAAGAGATATTGCTGCAATCCCAACAATAATCAAATTTACAATATTCAAGATCGTATTTACAGATTCAAGTGCACTAGAAGGTGTTTGAACAGAAAAATCTTCTTCTCCTTCTTTTTCATTCCTGTCTTTTCTTAATTTTGTTTTTATGTCTGCTGCAACTTTTTCAATGTCAGATGAACTTGAAACTTGAACTACTACGAAGTCAATTTCGTCTCCTATTTTTACTATTCTCCTAAAATCTTCTTCATTCATAAGTATAACAGAATTCAACTCAAAAGTGCTTGCAGGATTCATCACACCTACAACTTCAAAACTTTCTCCATTTATCTTTACAGTTTTTCCTGCAACTAAATCTTTTCCGTACTTTTCACTAGTAAAATCATGCCCAAGAACGACTTTTCCTCTTTCTCCGGCTTTTATGAATCTGCCTGATTCATAGCCAAAATTAAAAGTGCTTGTTATTAAGTCAATCTGTTTTTGATTATCTGGTACTGTCGTCCCGTAGGAATATGCTGTATTTTTATCATATTCAAATGTTAACATTCTTAGATATCTCGGTATTGCTTCTTCAACTCCGTTAACACTTTCAATAATTTTTAAGTCATGTTCTGTAAGTTTTGTTATAGAAGTGCTTCCTGGCGGACCAAAACCTGTTCCTGCATTTTGTATAATAAGTTTGTCTGTTCCAAGACTGGAGAATTGTCCTGTAATTGCCTCCTGCAATCCTTGTCCCATAGAAATCAGGGAAACAACAGCGGCAATCCCTATAAATATTCCAAGAAGAGTTAGTATACTTCTTATTCCTCTTCTCCTTATGTTTCTAAGTGCTATTGAGAAAAATTCTTTGAACATCGGAGATTACGCTCCTTGTGATTGTTTATCGCCCGAATAAGCAACAGAATTTCTTAATGCTTCTTCTTGGGCTTGTCTTTGTATTGAATTTGAAACTGTTAAGCCATAATTATTATATGCTTCTAGTATTTTCATACGTCTTTTTGCAATTTCCCCCCTGTCTTCTGTTCGGGTGAGAGGAATTACTTGGCCATCCAATGTATTAAGTGCATCAACTTGGTTAGTAATACTATTGCTTAATGCTAAAGTTACTGTAGCAAGATCAATTGTCTTGCTATAATCTTTTACTGGACCAAGATGCGGATCTGGATAACCCCAATCTGGATAAATACTGGCAAGGTTTCTTCTTGCCAGATATTCATTTCTCCATGATCTAAAAAATCCAAAAATATTTCCCATCTTATCTATTCCCCCCGTTACCATTAACGCTTCTTGCTAATCTTCTTCTCTTTTTTATTGCTCTCCATATAAGCCATGCAACAATAACAATTGCTACAATTATAACATACATGAAAGTATTATTCTTTGTTATTATTCCTAATTCAAGTGCTTTTTCTCTTGTATAAACTGGAACAGAAATATCAACATTTTCTACTCTATCATTATTTTCCAAATCTTTGTATGTAACTGTTGCAATTAATCTTTCTGATGGCTTGGTGAATATAACATCAAATGCAGCAGTCTCAAAATCATCAGAGGATATTGAACCAATATAAACTTGATTTTCCGATAAGAGAGTGTATCCTTGTGGTTGAACAGAAACAGACACAAATTTTATTTGTCCAAAACCTTTATTTACAATCTTTAAGGTTATTTTTCCTTTCTCGCCTATAACCGGCATTTCTGTTAATACTGAAAAATCGAGAGAAACTTTTGAATTTACTGTTACGCCTATTGTTCCGGTTTTTATTGTTGGAGTAGCATTATTGCCGATTTTATAGCTAAGAGTATAGGGGATATTATAAATTCCCGGCTCTATAGAACTTGCTGCTTTTATCGTGATAGTAAATTCCCTTGATTTATCTTCTTTTATTTCATCATCATTAAAGTCTGCGCTTCCAACAGGAACAAAATTTGGACTTGTTCCAGTAGAAGCAAAATTAAGAGAAAATGAAACATCTTCTGCGTCATCATTAAGATTATTATCAAGTATTATCTTTATATTTGCAGATGTTCCTGGATAAAGCGTGTCTTGGCTTATATCTTTTATGACGATTGCAGATGCAAGATTTAGTGCTAGGATAAATATGAATAATGTTGCTAGGCTTGTGATTATTAGTTGTTTTTTCATAAAGATTATAGCGTGAGTTAGTTTAAAAAGCTTTCTATCAATAACACTACAAAGTGGTAACAAAACTAAAGCCTACTATCTAACTCTTACTCACAACTTTCCACTTTCCGCCAACCCTTTTCGTAACCTTTTCAACCTTTCCGTCCCTTACCCAATAAATCGTTCTTGCATGCTCTTCCGCAAGTTCTGCAGAATGCGTAACCATAATTATTGTCTTTCCTTTATTATTAAAATCCTGCAAAAAGTTCATGACTTTTTCTCCGGTCTTTGTATCAAGATTTCCGGTCGGTTCGTCTGCAAGAATAACTTCGGGATCGTTTGCAAGCGCTCTTGCAATAGCAACTCTTTGTTGTTGTCCTCCTGAAAGCTGATTAGGGTAATGATCCATTCTGTCTTCAAGTTCAACTAACTTAAGAAGCTCTTCTGCTTTTGTCTCTCTTGCTATCTCGTCTTTTCCCTGAAAAAGCATTGGAAGCATAACATTTTCTTTTGCAGTTAAGTTAGGAATAAGGTTAAAGCTTTGAAAAATAAATCCGATTTTTCTTCCACGTATTTGCGCAAGTTCAGATTCTTCAAGATGTTCTATATCTATTCCATCAAGATAAATTGTTCCTTGTGTTGCTAAGTCCAAACTTCCAACAAGATTCATTGCAGTGCTTTTACCGCTTCCGCTTGGTCCCATAATTGCTACAAAATCTCCTTTTTCTACTTTTATGTCTATGCCATCAAGGGCTTTGACGACATTATCTCCCATTTGGTAATATTTCGTAACATTCTTGAGTTCTATTATTTCATTCATAATGGGAGAAATAGGTTGGGATTTAAGAGTTTTGTGGTGTTGAAAATATCAATAAAAGTTTAAAAATAACAAAGCAGTATGATTATTATGAAAGCAATTATCTTTGATTTTGACGGGGTTATACATAATACATTTAATTTGGCTTATGGAATTCATAATAAACTCAATCCCGGAAGAACAGAAGAAGATTACCGTTCATATTTTGATGGTAATTTATTTAAAAAGATAGGAAAAAATATTAATAAAGAGACTCAAGGTAAATTTAGAGAACTTGAATTTGAAGCTTTTAAGGATTTAATATTGGAAGAAGAGATTAAAGAAGAACTTGAAAAGTTAAGTAAAAAATATGATTTGTATATAATCAGCTCAAATTCAATTAAGAATTTAAATATATATTTTGAAAATAATAATTTTACTCATATTTTCAAAGAAATTTTGGCATGTGAAACCCATAAATCAAAAGTTGAGAAATTTAAGATTTTATTCAAAAAATATGATTTGAATTCTAACTCCTGCATTTTTGTAACAGATACTCTTGGGGATATTTTAGAAGCGCGCAAGGTTGGCGTAAGATCTATTGCATGCACTTTTGGTTTTCACGATGAGAAGAGATTAAAAAAAGGAAATCCTTTCAAAATTGTTTCAAATTTTAAATCAATAAGAAAAACGATTGAAGATTCTGAACAACTTTAAATCAACTCTCCTCTATTAAGAACCCAAACTATAAAAACCAGCATCAACACACTCTATAATGGAAAAAGACTTCAAAAAATATCGCTGGTTCTTTACATCAAGCGACAATCTCGTTATAGGCGGAAAATCTTCAAGTCAAAATGAAGAGATAGTAAAAAGCGCAGAAAAAGATAGTATTATTCTTCATACTTCTTCTCCAGGAAGCCCTTTTTGCATAATAAAAAATCCAAACAAAGAAGACATAGAAGAAGCAGCAATATTCGACGCTTGTTTCAGCCAAGAGTGGAAAAGGGGGAAAAAGAAAAGCGAGGTTCATGTTTTTTCAAAAGTTAAAGTTTTGAAGGCTAAAGGGATGAAAGAAGGAACATTTGGAATAATGGGAAATCCTAAAAAGATAAATGTTGAATTAAAACTTACATTTATTATGCAAGATGGGAAATTACGTGGTGTTCCATTGAATACGGCAAGAAAAGGGGGAATGTTGATTCTTTCTCCTGGCAAAATAGAAAAAGATAGGGCCGCTGAAAAGATTTTATCTCTTCTTAAAGAGAAGTTTGATATTGTTGTTTCTAAAGAAGATGTTTTGAGTGCTATTCCTAGTGGGAGTTTTGAGATAGGAGAATAATCAATCTTTTCTTACAACAAGATAATTAGCTATCAAAATCAATAAACCTCCAACTATAATATTCCAAGTCAGTTCCTGATGCAAAAATATTGTAGCAAGAATCGCTGCTGTTACGGGCTCTAACAAAAGAATTATACCTGCGTCACTTGCTGAAACTTTTCTTATTCCTGTAAAAAGGAATAATTCCCCTATAATTCCTGCGAATAAAACAAATATCACGAGCCAGAACCATATTGAAATATGAATATTAAATGAAAAGGATGTAATAGCGGGATTTTTTATAAAACTTACAAGTAAAGGATAAGCTAACAGAAGAAAAAAAGTAGTCAATAAACCATTCAAAAATTTAGTTGTAACAGGATGGCTGTTTCTTTTGCTTACTATGCTTGCTATTATTACCCAACAAGAAAGACTTATTCCTCCAATTAAAGATACAATTACGCCAGATAAGTGTTCTATTTTCCCAGAACTAAAAGGATTAACCAATATAACCATTCCAATCAATACAAGAACAACAGAAATAATCTTTCTTTTAGTTATTATCTCGTTCATAAATAACTTTGTAATTAAAATTGTCCATAATGGCTGTGTATAAAGAAGCAAAACCGCAATTGCAACTGGTACTCCTAAAACCAAACCCCCATATTCAGACAAGATAGTTAATGCAGATATAAGTCCGTAGAATATCCACAGCCAATTCATGCCCTTTTTTGGCCTATATTTCTTAAAAAATATAAGGGGCAAAAGCATAATCACTACTAGAAGTTGTATAAAAAAAGATAATTGAAATAAAGACAATCCCAGGTTAATAAAAATTTGCCCCCCAAATATCCACAATCCTGAAAGAATACCTGCTATTACTATGAATACATACTCTTTTTCCATGGACAATGTAGACGAAGAATGCTTTTAACCTTTTCTGATATAATAGTTATTACCTTTAGAATAAGACAAAGATTTATAAATCCTCTTTATTAGTCTTAGAATTATAAGAAGGAGTACAAGCGAGTTCTTATGAAACAGAAAACTTATGTTTTCTGAAAATTTAAATACACCAGGAGGAAAATAATGACATACGGAAGTGGAGGATTCGGCGGTGGATCACGAGGCGGCTTCGGCGGAAGAGGCGGAAGCGGCGGAGGATTCAGAAGAAGCTTCGGCCCAAGAGAAATGCACAAGATAATCTGTGCAGAATGTAAACAAGAAGGCGAAGTTCCATTCAAGCCTAGAGAAGGAACACCTGTTTATTGCAGGGATTGCTTCAATAAGAGAAAAGGAATGGAATCAACAGGCCCAAGTGCACCGAAGAAAGAAGCTGAACCAACAGAAGCTGCTGCAGAAGCAGAAACAGAAGAAGTAGAAGATTCAAAAGACTTTTAATAATCTAGTTTTTTTGATTAGGTTCGAGTGTTTGCATTTAACTATCTTTAAAAAATAGTATTAAAATGCGGACGCGAGATTTATTCTTATTTTTTATTTATTTTTTTATTGTTTTTATTTTATATGACTACGAGAATAGCTCCAGCTATAAGAATTATTGTTGCAATAATCTTTCTTAGCAAGTGATGTTCATTGAACATTTTGCCCCCAATAATAATCGCAAAGAAAACTGAAATACGCTTGAGTATTAATGAAAGAGCAACATTTTTTGTTCCCTTAACAGAAAGAATCTCAGTATAGCGATAAACTATCGTGACTATTGAAAGCAAAAAAATTAATATGCCGGATGTAATTAATATTTTCCTTAAAGAATCTTTTATCTGAGTAAGGTTCGGTCTAGAAATTATTAAAATAATCAAAAAAAAGATGCAAAAAAAGAAGTGCTGAAAACTCATAAGGGCCGTAGGTGGCATTCCTCCGCGAGTTAATAAAAACCTATCGATAAGAGAAGTTATTGTAAAAAATAATAAAGCGAGAGTAATGAATTTATGTCCTCTTGAATTAAAGAAAATAGTAAAAGGACTGGTTAGGTTTTGAACGTCTTTAAGATTAAGGATATAAATCCCAATTGTTAGAATAACTAAACCTGAAATATTAATCCAATTAAGAGTTTCTCCAAGAAAAAAGAAAGCAAAAACAGCAACAAGTCCGGGAGTCAGAACAAGAAGAGGAAGAGCAGAACTTAATTCTAGGTCTTTTATTGCATGCATAACAAAAAGAAAAGCAAATGAATTAAGAACCGCTTTAAATAAAAGAATAATTAAACTGATTGTAGTTATTTTAGTAAAATCGGTAAAAAATAAGAAAATTGAAGCAAGAACTGCGTTAAATAAAGCAAGAATAAATGTAAACTCAATAACTTTTTCTTTAAACAAAATCTTTTTCTCTAGTACTGCTGCAAGGGCCGAAAATAACGCGGAGATAAGTGCTAGGATGTACCATTCCATGAACTATCGTTTATTTCTAGATTAATAAACTTTTCAAAAGTTGGTATGGATCAGTAAATTTATTTTCAATAGCAGATATATTTTATCTCGTTTGTTCGATAACATCTAATACAATTTTGTTATCCACTTCTCTAACATAAATTCCTCCAAATTCATGCATCTTACCTAATGCTATAGGAAGAGCATATCTTGCTTGTCCATTTTTAGCTTTCTTATCTATAGACGTAGTTTCAATTATCGCCCCATTAGAAATTTCTAGAGGTATTTTTATTGACAAACCTGCGGCTGAAAGTAGATTTTTTTGTTTTTCTAATTCTTCTTTTGAAAAATAACCAAGAGTATTAGCAATTCTTCCTGCAATCATCATCCCCATGGCAACAGCTTCTCCATGAGACAAATAACTTGGGTTTTCTTTTTGTTCATACTTGTTTAAACTTAATCTTTCAATTGCGTGGCCAACAGTATGTCCATAATTTAGTATTCTCCTTAGTCCGATTTCATGAGGATCTAATTCTACTATTTTTCCCTTGATTCTACAATTATTCTTGGCTAAATTTAGTAAGAATTCTGGATTTCTCTTTATCATTAAATCCGGATTATTCCAGAGATAATCAAAAAATGTCTTGTCTCTTATAATTCCATGTTTAATAGTTTCAGCTAAACCTGATGAATAATCTCTATCAGACAGCGTAGTAAGCATTGCTACATCCAGATATACTTTTTCAGGTTGTTTGAATGCTCCTACTAAATTCTTTCCATATTCTGTATTTACTGCGGTTTTTCCACCGATTGAAGAATCTGCCTGTGCAAGGAGAGTAGTTGGGATTTGTATGTACGGAACTCCCCTATTGAAAATCGCAGCGATGAATCCTGCTAAATCTCCGACAACTCCTCCACCAAGAGCAAGAATTGCTGTATCTCTCCCATATTTTAATCTACTCATATCCCCAATAATTTTCATGGCATTCTCTATTGTCTTATTCTGCTCTCCTGCTTCAAAAGAAAAAGTTGTTGCAGTTAAACCTTCTTGGATTAACATTTTTTCAAGACTATCAGAGTATAATTGTCTGACATTAGAATCAGTTATAATCGCGTATTTTTCTCCGAGAGGATTTTCCTTTAAATCGCTAGCAATTCTAGGAAATAAATTTTCACCGAATACTAAATCATAAGATTCATCTACTTCTCGGTTAATCAAAATTCGCATATTATTGCATTCGGATTTTTTTGGTTTTATGTTCATATTATTAGTTACTCGAGATTGTGTCTGGGCTTCTCCTGTACCCTTGCGTACTTTCTTATGATTCTTTCGGTTGTTTCCCAACCGATACAAGAATCAGTTATAGACACCCCATATTTTAATTCTTGTATCTCTCGTTTATTTTTTGGAAAGTCCTGCTTGCCCTCGTATAAATTTGATTCTATCATTATCCCAACAATCTCCTTAGTTCCATTTTCAATCTGATTAAGAACTTCATAAGCTACTTTTTCTTGTTCTTCATATTGTTTATTGCTGTTTGCATGACTACAATCTACAATAATTCCTGCCCTTATTTTGGCCTGTTTCATAAGCTCGCTTGTTTCCTTTATTTTTTCAGGATGGTAATTTGGCTGACCATTACCTCCCCTTAAAACAATATGGCTATAGGGATTACCTTTTGTTCTTACACTGCATATTTTTCCTTCAAGAGTTATTCCTAAAAACGTGTTTGTACTTCTAGCAGCAATAGCTGCATCTACAGCGACTTTAATATCCCCGCCAGTATTATTTTTGAATCCTATGGGCATAGATAAACCTGAAGCTAATTCTCTATGTGTTTGAGACTCTACTGTTCTAGCACCTATAGCTCCCCAAGAGATTAAATCAGAGACGTATTGGGGAATATCCTGCCTTAAAAATTCATTTGCGCAAGGTAAACCAAGTTCATTAATCTCTAAAAGCAATCGCCTACTAATTTTTATTCCTTCTTCAACATGATTAGAATTATCTAGGGCAGGGTCGTCTATTATTCCCTTCCATCCGATTGTGCTTCGAGGTTTTTCAAGGTATGTTCTCATTACTATTACTAACTGTTCTTTTACTTCTTTAGCTAGTTCTGCAAGCTTTTCTCCGTATGCCCTGGCTGCAATCGAATCGTGGATTGAACATGGTCCAACAATAATAATTTTTCTAGAATCAGTGTAATCTAAAATATTTTTTATGTCTTTTCTACCATTTATAACTGTTAGCCTTGCTTTGCTACTAGAAGGAATCTCTGATAAGACTTGATCAGGACTAGGCAATATCTCATAGCTTTCTATGTTTGTGTCTATTATTCCTGTTTCTGCTTTGATTAGGTTTTCTAATTTTTCCATTTGTTTTTAAACTAAATATTTTGTTTTTAACTAGAATTCATTAAACGATAAACAGAAATCTGATATAAAGGAAAGTTCTGTAAATCTAGTTCAATGAACTCAGATTTACTTGAAAGAGTAAAAATAGTTAAAAGCGAAGCTAGTAAAATTCAATTTATTCGTCTTACTAGTTTTTATCATGTTATTTGTTAGTGACTCAAGTTTATAAAACTTACGTTGAAAATTCTATAATGCCCCATATTTCCCGTATGTTAACAAATTTCGTTAGTTTCCTTAACGAGAAGAGGATTAGCAAGTGGCCCCACCCATGCCCGATTCAATCAATCCAATAAGATTTAAATAGTATTTAGTAAATATTAGATTATGGCCAGTATAGAAGTAGAAATCAGAGGAAAAATAGAAGATTTTGATAAAGTCTTAGGGGAATTTAGGAAAAAAGCCAAGTTTATAAGAGAGAAGAAAAGAATTTCATTTATATATTTTAGAAATGAAGTTGTAAAAGATGTGAAAGAAATAAAGGAAGAAAAAGTTGATTTAAGAGCCAGGATAACCGATAGAAAAGCAGAGTTAATAATGAAATATGGTGATTGGGGTGGCAGTGATTCAAGAAGAGAAATTTCATTACCTATCGAAATTGAAAATTTTGAAGAAGCAATAGATTTTTTGAGATTTCTTGGATGGGATCGGGGCGTTGTTATTCCTACTGAAACTTTTGTGTTTGACTACGAGGGTGTAGAATTTGCATTAGTAAAGAATAGTCATTTTAAATATTTTGAAGCAGAAGAGATTGTCGACAATCAAAAAAAAGTAGAATCAGTAAATAAACACCTCCTCACAATATGCCGGGAGTTTAATCTTAAACCATTTAAGGAAGAAGAGTTTATACATCAGATAAACACCTTAAATAATATAAAAGAAAATCAGTTTGATTTTTCTAAACAAAGCTTTTCGTTGTTTAGAAAAATGTTCAAAGAATATTTTTAAAGATCCTGAATAGGTTCTACTTTAAGAATCTTGGCCTCTCTTTTTTCTCCAGCAATTTTAAAAGTGAAAGATTCATTTTCTTTTTTAGTTATAAGTTCTCTTGCTAAAGGGGCGCCATAAAGTATTTTATTTCTTTCAGGGTCGGATTCTCCATAACCTACGATATCATAGCATTCTGTACACCCATTAATATTAACAGTTACTCTAGAACCGACGCATACCTGGGTTACTTTTTCAGGGTAAGTTATTCTTTGACAATTCGAGAGAATATCTGAGAGTTCATTAATGTGTTTAGCTTGCATATCTGCCTCATCGTTTAAAGCATAAAGTCCGGGATTATCATGCCAGTTATCTCCACAATTTTGGGCGGTTTCTGTTGTTTTAGATTCTAATTCTCTAGACTTTTTAGTAAGTCTTGCTATTTCTTCTGATAAATTTCTAATACCTTTCTCTGTTGCATAATAGCTCATTTTGATTCTCCTGCACTTTTAAGGACAAATCCCACATAGGGTTTAACTCCGGATAACAATGATCTTGCCCGGATAATACTGTTTTCTAAAATGTTGTCTCCCCGATAAGTAAATTCAAAATCATCGATTATATTCATATCGCTTCGTCCAATAAGTTCTTCCCATTTTTTCCTACTTAAAAATCTTTCGTTACCATAAATCTTTTCATGCTCTCTAAAATATGTTGAGGGAATTGAGAATATTACCCTTTTACACAATTGAGATTGAGCTTTGATTGATTTTACTATTTCTTCGTCTGAAAAGTGTTCGAGAACACCATTACTAAAGGAAGTATCAAAACTTTTTTCAGGTAGATCTGGGCAGATTACATCCCCCCTTACGAATGTTGGTGCCAGCTTAAAATTTCTAGCTATTTTCTGAGCTAAATTTAACATCGCTTGATCCATGTCTAATGCGATAACCTCATAACCGAGATTTTGTAAATGTGTAGATAAAACCGCTGTTCCACAGCCCATCTCGATTATTTTCCCGCCACGTGGAGTATTCTGGGTTACCTTATTAACTAGAACATTCTTTTCTCTTACTTTTTGGGATAGATAATTTAAAGGTCCAACTAAATCTATTTTTTCTGAATAAATTTTATACCAATTTTTATTAGACATGTTCGGTTAGTGGAATTTGTGTTTTTAAAAATTTCATAAGCTTCCAATCTTCTTCTTTAATTAAATTCTCTTTTTTTAATACTCCCCTCCTAATTAGCACAGACCATTCATAGGCCAAACTTTCGATATTTGGATCAGGGGAATGCACATATTTCAAGAAAAAATCTTCCCATCTTCCAATGTTTCCTTCAGAAAAACTAGTGAATTTTTCGTCTTTAAAAGTTCCAAGATATCCAGTTTCTCCCCCTTCTTTAAAAGCTTCTCCTTCAAGTTTATTCAAGTCTATATTAAAAACCAATGTCCCATTTAAAGAATGAGAAACTTTATTTCTAAACTGCTGTTTTACTTCGTATAGCCTAGTTAATCTTTCTTGAGTATATGGGTCTTCAGTAGATAAATTCTCGTCAAATAAAAGGATGGTTCCTCTATTTCCGAATAAGTGATTTATTAACCATACATGGCCCTCATAACCTACTTTAAAATCAGTGCCCAAACTAGCCAGTTGAGGGGCATAGATTTCTCTTGAAGTAGATCCCCAATCCTGAAGCGTATACATCTTTTTTATTGGAAAATTATTCTGGCTTAATATCTCTTCTAATAATTTTAAATGAGGGGAGGATTCGGGCTTGATAATCATATATATTCCCACTTTATTTTTCATAAAGCCACCTCCGATTCATAGAATTTCGAGCATTTAGATCTGTAGATTTTCTAATTATTTCTTTTATCTCCCCTGTAGTCATTTTCTCGATGTTGCCGAGATTTAAAAACTCATTTTTAATAAGTAGTTGAATATTCATTTTAGGGTCTATAAAAAGATAGGAGTTATCTGAATCCTCATTACTTAGTTCAGATATGTTTAATTGAGGATATTGTCCCTTTACTTCGGTGCATATCCTATTAAAGTCTAAATCAGATATTTCATGTTTAGCACGCGAAGATAAACCTTCCCTTATGGGTGTGAATTGATATAATCTCCACACATCTGGCCTATAGACTTCATTCTCAGATAACAATCTTGCGATATTGGGTATATCGTTCATATTCACTTTTGAAACTAAAGTACCAATTTTAACACTATGTTTTGGAGGATTTTTCTTAAAATATCTTAATATCTCTAGATTGTTATCAAACATTCTTTGATCTCTCCCCACCATTGCATTCATCTCTGCAGACGAACCATCAATAGGAAGTCCCAAGCAGTCAATGCTATCCTTAAATGACTCGTATTTTTTAAATAACAAAAGACCATTTGTAGAAAGATAAGTAACCAGGCCTTGTTTATGGGCGTAACCCAATACCTCTGCGATATCGTCTCTTACCAATGGTTCCCCCCCTGAAAAAACGACTGTTGTTGCTCCAACACTTTTTATTTTATCAATAGCGGATTTGATAGTGCCAGCATCTTCATCAGAAGTGTACTTAATTGCACCACAACAAAAATCACAGGCCATATTACATCTACCTGTTACCTGTATATCTACTGCGAATTTATTTTTCATTTTATTTTTTTGCCCTCTTGTTTTTGAGGATTTCTTCTACTATTTTTACAATAGAAGGATCTTTAACAGAAAAAGCTGGATCTTTTTCGGGATTATTTAATACCCTTTTCGTAGCTTTTCCAAATAAATCCTCCGGGATGTAACTAATTGGAAGAATTTTGGTTTCTTTCGTAGTTTCAACTCTAATAAGATGTTCAAAGAAAGAGATATATGACCCTTCTTTGGAATACTTCGCAAGAAGTTTTCTATCTTCCGGAGTATAAGTTTCTTTAATGAAATCATATTCTGTAAAGAATGGAATTACATCGGTAATTAGCAGATTCATATCGGTAATTATCTTTTGTACATCTATGGTCTTGGACATACACGAAGGAAGATAAGAAAGATAGCCTACCCCGCAATTCTTCTTTAAGATTGCTATTCCCATATTAGCAAATACTGTGAAGGGAATTTTTGTTGGCGTCGGGTCTGTCATAAAAATATCAAAATAATTTAAGTATTTTTGCGGGATATGTTTAGTGAGATCTTGCTCAATAACAGTAATACTCAATTTAAATTCTTCCGATTTCTCCCGGATAAATTTTGTCAATCTCTTATCAATTTCAAAAACAACAATTTCTTTGGCTAGGCCAGTTAAACCAATTGCAAGACTAGTAAGGTCATCATCGCCCAGAATAGCAATTTTCTTGTTTTGAATATCTCTTCTCCAAATAAGATAAGAGACTCTTCTGACTGTTGTTTCAAAATTAACCGGTCTCTGATCGAATAGAAAAGTTGGCTTGGGCTTTTCTTGATATATATCTTTCATTATCTTTGTTATATTCCCCAATTCTCCATCAATTTTAACGAGTTTCCCGCAACAACTATCACAAACAAAATTCTTACTTTCTATTTTTATATCTTCAGACCGACCACTGAAAAATTTATAATCTTTAAAAGTAATTAATTTTTGGTTAACAAGCTGATCTAAAAGTCTGAGAATTCTTCTATCACTTCCCCCAACTTCTTTTATTATCTCATTAAATGTTGAACTCTTATTATTTTCGACATACCTAATAATCTCTTTAGCTAAATCCTGATACAATTGAAGTTCATAGTCATTTTCAATTATCTTATCGAAGTTAATTCCAGAAAGATTATTATTGGTCATCAGTATTCCTCCTTCCTTATTCTGAAATTATAGGTCTTAAATATCTCAAAGATAATATTTTTTAAACTTGAAGTATTCTTGAACTCCTTACAGCTTAATAGATCAAAGTGTATAAAACCAAATTCTGGCCAGGTGTGTATTGCCAGATGTGAATTAGAAAGAACAAAGACCATTGTATTTCCAAACGGCTTGAAATCATGATGTATTTTGTTTACTACCTTTAATCTGGCCCTTTCAATAAATCGATTTACCAGCGGAAGTGTGTCTTTACATTTCCTTAACAATTTTGAATCTACACCATAAACTTCAATTATAAAATGTTCTATCAGGGGCCTTTCTTTTTTTAAGTTTGGAGTCTTTAATTTTAAACCTTCTTTCAATAGTGCCTTCCTAATTTCCCATTCGTGACCTTTAGGAATAGTCACAATTCTTGTACTGGGAAGGTGTACAGAAGCTCTAAATCCTCCTTTTTTAGCGAGATTTGCAGCAATAGAGTTATATTTATGGAGATCATTCATTCTTTTAGAATTTATCAAACTACCGGCATCATTATACTGCAATGGACATCCTTCTCTCCAATATTCATAGTATTTATCTCCTGTTTCATGATTTCTCTTTATCTTTATTTTGAAGTCTTGATATAAAATTCGTTCTACTTCTTTTGGGGGAATATTTATGAGTGGTCTAAATATCTTTATTTTTTTAGGAATCTTGACACCTTCATTTATACAATCGAGATAATTTGAAAAATATAAATCTTTCTTTCCGCCCTCATAATCTCTAATTCTATTGACAATTGTATCTGCGGCATTATCTCCAATACATATGTAGCTAAAGTCATTTTCTTTTGCGTATTTCAATGTTTCAATATACATTCCGGGCTTACAGATTTTGCATGGTCTCCCATCTCTAAACCCCCTGAGTCGTCTTTTAAGTTCTTTACTATAATCTACAATCTTTATATTGACTTTCAAAATCTTAGCTATTCTTTTGGCTTCCTCTGTTGAGAGATTCCATCCCCATTTATGTTTAAAATGAATTGCTTCTACATTTACCCCGTATTTATTAAGAAGAGCCAAACAAAGAGCACTATCTTTCCCCCCGGAGAACATAACTAAAACTTTTTTGCCCTTAAGATCCAATATTTTTTCTGTAATTATCTTTTCCATTTTATTCCAATTTGTTTTTCCGGGATTTATTTTTGATAATCTGTTCTAGAAAGAGATTGGCATAAACGCCCATGGGTAAACTGAACTCAAGAACTATAGAATTATCTCTGACTTCAAATTTAAAGTCATCTACTTTATAAAAAGCTTCTCTAACTCTTCCTGGAAAAGATAGGTTGGCATGGCATATATTTTTGAAGTTATCCTTAGTTATTCCTTCTGATTGAAATATTTTTTCGTACTCTAATCTTATCAGTTCATTATTCAAATTAATTGCGTAACCTATCAGGGGAAGATAATCTATTTCGATTTTTCTGTCTATTAAGTTTATAAGGATTTTATTAAAGAGGTAGCTACTATAACTGTTAACACAAAAATTAAAAATCTTTATCTTATTTACCGCACCCTCATAATCATCATTTTGAACCATTAGATGATTAAATATCTTTTTTTCATAATCTAAATCAGGGTTATCCTTTACTAGATTGTAACAAACCTCCCAATTACCCCAATTTTTCTTTAAAGTTTCTCTAGTCTTGAAATTATTTGTCGGTTCATTGGCCGATTCTAAACAAAATATTTTTATCGCTTTATCAAAACTTCTTTTTATTATCTGCTTGCCTATGATGTGATTATTTTGTCTAATCCCGAATCGTTGATGACCATAGAAACTAGGAAATTTATTATTTTTTCTAAAGAACTTATCTAACTGGTCTCTAATTTTGGTTTCATTTCCTTCAAATTCTCTTATGGTTACTGTAAAGTGATTCCCAAAAATTTCTCTTAAAACACAAGGCGAACTACTAAAGGTAGCATTCTTCATAAAAAAACCTTTAAATTTTTTATTTTTTAGTCGGCTTAGATTTTCAATATATATCTTTGATGGTAAAGATATTTGCTGAATTGTTAAACCGAAAGTATCTTTCAGTCCATGATAACCTATATCTTCATAACTAATTCCTAAAAAATTAGAAAGTTCTTCTATTACCTTAAAATCGCTAAGTTCCCTCTTCACAAGTGTACATCTAACAAATTTATCTTCTTTACCTCGGGGGTAACTTAAATCATCAAAGCTTGAATCTCCGATAAATGATTTATCAAGTGGTATTTCTCTTACGATAAAATCATCAGGAATAGAGTAAAGTGCACCCCTAATTATTTTCTCCTCTTGATATTTTATTAAGTTTTTAAATAAAATCCTTTCATTGTCCATATCATACGATTGATAGAAACATTTATATATGTAATCCATATACAATAAGTATAGTATTGATTATAAGTACATGGAAATACGAAAGCTAATCCAATCAGGTCAATCTTCCTTAGTGGTTTCCTTACCTCAAAAGTGGGTTGAAACTAACAATCTCAAAAAGGGCGACCAAATCTACATAGACCGAAGTGATAATAAATTAGTAATTTCCTCGATTGCTAAGAAGATAGAGCATTCTGAATTTTTAATCGAAAAAAATATAGACACCGCGAGGTTCTTAGAAAGTTTACTCTATGCGGGTTTTTTGTCAGATAAGAAGATCATAGTAATAAATAATCTTAAGAACACCGAATTTTATAACCTTTTAAATCTTCTTAGAAAGTTTCATTATTTGAAAATTGAAGAGAAAACCGAGAATAGTATAAAATTATCTTTTGTTTTAGATATCTCTTCAATGGATTTGGAAAAAGAAATCCTAAGAATATCTGATTTTTTTGATATGTTTTTTGATTTATTCGTTAAAGCCGATAACAAAAAGGAAAACCTCGAAGAGATTTACGATCAAATATCTTCGCAGATACTATTGTGTATGAAAGTAATTAAGTTGAAATTTTTGGATTATAACCGAAACATCATCTTAAGAATGAAACAACAGGTTGATTCTTATTATTTCCTGTTAATTACTTGCAAGACATTGAGTACTCATTCGAGATATTGCGCAAAAGACAAAAAACTCTTCTTTTACGTACAGAAACTGAAAGACAGATTGATAACTCTTACTTCGATTACACGAGAAGATAACATCATTGAAATTTTGAAATTTTGGGAAATCAACGAGAAGGATAAGAAGGAACTTCTTGATACCATCTCAAATGAAAAGGACATAAAGAGAATTAATCCCTATTTTCTAGTTTATAACGGATTCATAACCCTGGAAAATCTGGCATATTCTTATATAAATAATCATTAAAATCAGCGATTATTATCTTATTTTGCTTGTCTAATCATTAGAAACGTTGGAATAGATTATATGCCATAATCTTCTTTTATTGCAGAAATAAAATCTTCAGCAGTGATTGAATCGTCTCGAGGATAATTTATCAGAGCTGAAACAACTAGAGATAACTGTTTTGGAAGTCTTCTTTGAAACTCTTTTAAATAAACTCGTTTATTCTCTTCTGCTTTTTGTTTGTTCTGGGTTCTATCTTCCCAATCTGTTCCTAAAAGCGGTTTTTTAAAAAGCAAATGATGAATCATTAATGCAAATGCTTCTAAATCACTAGAATATGATGGTTTCTTTTCAAGAACCTGTTCTCTTGTAGAGTAATGTAAATGATAGGGACTATGCCCCTCTTCTAATTCTGTGATAGGAATGATATTATCTACATCACATATTTTTATAGAAGTATCTCCAACAATTATTGCATCAAGACTATTATCTACAAAAACTCTTCCATTTTTATGAAGAAGATTAAGAGTTTTTGCGTAAGTTAGGAGAATATTTCCGGTTAATTGTTTATCTCTAAACACTTCTGGATTTTTTTCTATCATCTCTTTTACATCTTGCCCCCGAACATAATCCATGATATATGCCCACTCTGTTTCCCAACTATCTCCTCTCCATTCTCTAGCATGAATTTGCACAAAAGGTTCTTGTTTTAAAAATTCTTCTTGTAATTGAAGATTTTTAATTACTCTATTCACCCGTTTTCTTACATATGGCCTTTCAAAATCAGCCTGGTGCATAAATGAAGGAAAAAATAATTTTAATGCATAATCATAATCTCCGTCTTGTTTTCCTTCTGTTATTATAGCGTAAACCTCTGCAAAACCTCCTTTTCCAATAAGTTTAGGTAAAAATCTAAGCTTTGAAACATCTATATCTGCTTTAACATTATCAAATTTTTTATGCATAAAACGATTAAAATCGTCCCAGTAAGGAAAATAATCGCATATGTTCTGTCGTCTAGATTTTTTGGAATCCAGACTAAGAAGTCTTTCTGTGTGTTCTCTTCTTCTTTGATATGCGGCGTAGTATTCTTTTAGAAATTCAGGAAATTCTCCTCCGCATAATTCTTTTAATCTTGCAAAATCAGCTTCGCTTTCTATAGCCCACCGCTTTATTGTTTCTCTTTCAGTATCTCCCGGATAAAAAGGAGGATTATGGCCCCCATAAGGAAGACGGTCTTCAAGACATTTTGCAAGTCTATCTGTCTCCTTTTTTCTTTTCTCAAGATCTTCTATTTTTGCAACTTCATCAATAATATAGTTTATACTCATTTTCTAATGTTATCACAGAACTCTTTTTCCCTAAGAATTAATCTTTTCTTGACTTTTAAGGATTTATATGTTGAGAATATTATTATCGCCCGGTTGATTGTATTTGCTTCTCTATTGCTAACCTTAACTCAGCTTCAGATAAATCTTCTATTGACTTCCTTGATATACTCAGTCTTATAGTAGTAGTTTCTGGGTTGAATATTTTTTTATATCTCCCATATGCTCCCAATATAATCAGAGGATTCTCTGATTCGTAAATAAAATCTTCTAGCTCGTGATTAAATGGTTCATTTGTAGTTCGGACTCTTATCGAATATATAGTGCTTTCTTTCATTAACACTATTCGAAATTTTTGTTCTTAAAGATTATGAAACTAAAAACCTAACGCCCTTCGTGAGAATTGTCTTTGATATCTGAAAGATTTATATATACAAAATTGTTCTATTAAACAAAAGGTGTTCATATGGATTTTAGTTCAAAATTATTGAAATTTAGTGAATTCAGCCAAAAAATCTCAACAGCTTGCCTGAGGATGATTGACTCACTAAGTAAGCCTAAACTAAAGGTGGCTATCATTAGTTATTACTATAAAAAACCCACAATATCCGGCGTAGGCATTCATGTAAGGAATCTGGTAAAATATCTTGCGATTCATAACTGTGAAGTCCATATATTTTGTAGTAGTGATGAAGATGAGCTTTATGTGGAAAATAGCGCATTTATTCATGGAATCGGGCGGGTATTAACACCTACAATGGATAGTTTTTCTAAAAAAAGGCTTGAATATGATATTTTTGAATCAGAAGTCATTAAAGAAATAATTCGGGAAAATTCAAAAAAAAGCTTTGATATTGTTCA
>Ga0247841_10004629_pt1 | contig 23324 bp, 20 predicted proteins | sample LaCruzMarch2015__2_FD_192410 | JGI IMG/M metagenome (GOLD analysis project Ga0247841, IMG submission 192410) | Freshwater microbial communities from meromictic Lake La Cruz, Castile-La Mancha, Spain - LaCruzMarch2015_18m | ecosystem: Environmental > Aquatic > Freshwater > Lake | place: Spain... | reverse complement strand
CGATGTCGTCCTCTACCATATTAATATAGGGTTTGAAAATTGCAGCGGAAGGGTTGAGGTATAGCATTTCATCCCATGATACAAAGCATAACCGGGTAATGTCTTTACCAGAGGGGTCTATTTGAACTGTGGAGTCTTGATCTTTGTTCCTGAGTTGTTCCTCATAAAAGGATTTGACCTGATTGAAGACAACCTTATGATAGACAGGCCGGGAGAAGACCTTTACCAAGATTTTCAAACCGTTACCACTTGGACTGATAAAACAGGCATGGGTGTTGGGGATTTCCTCCGCCCTGGTGCGTGTGGCACAAAGCTGGTCCTGGGTAAGTTTATCGATATCGAGGATGATAAGGCCGGAATATTCCTGCAGAAATTCAAGTTTTCGGCCACCTTCAAAAAGGGCGGAAGGTGTAAAGGCAGTCAGGGATCTTTTGGCATCGTTGTACTCATCTGTTTTTCCCTGTCGCAACAACTCCCTCAAAGCAAGGATCCGGGATTTGTATTTTCCAGAACGAATCTGTTCCAGAATAACTGATATGTCAAGATTTTCAACAACCTGGTTGAAGTTCCTGAAAATTGAAACTTTCATGGCTGTTTACCTCTTGTTTGAAGGTTTGTTATAATGCCGGTGAAGGTGTTCTTCAATATCGTTTGCCCGGAAGTAAATTTTTCCACCAATCTGGCTGAATGGCAGGATGCCATTATCCCGATAGGACTGAAGTGTACGTTTTGAAATTTTTAACAACTGACAGACTTCCTGGATATCGAGCCAAATCTCGGAGAGCTGTTTTGTGTTAAAGCGGTCATCAAGTTTATTGTTGATGCTGTCCATCTTTTCCGATAGTCTTCTGTAGAAGTCATCCATGTTATCGATTGTTTCCATTTTTAAAGAATTTTAAAGTTTATGGAAGCAAAATTATATTCGTGAAAATCGTTTGGGTAGTTACTAAAGTTTAGTAACCCCCGGGTGAAAATGGGGAAAATAATAGTAACCCTTTAGTAACCCCCCTGAGGGAATGACAAATAACGAGTGACGAAGGACGAGTGAATTTACGATTTACGATGGACAAATTACGAATGACCTGGTAAATCGGGACGCGGGACACGTGACGCGGGACCAGGATGTGAATACCGGGAGCAAAGGTAATGAAGGGAAGGGGGGGATTATTGAGGGATGTATTTCAGGATGCGTTCGCGTTCTTCGTTTATGAATTCCAGTGCATCCAATAATTTTTGATACCAGTAATCCAGGGTTGCCAGTTGGTGGTAGAAGTATTTGTTCCTTACTGAAGTCAAACTATTTGATTTGCAGTTTTTTGACTGTAAGTTGTGGGTCATCCAGTTTAAGAGTTGGGGGCTTTTGCGGTTTGGAACATCAATTATTTCTGACTTAACCAGCAAATAAAAAAAATATGCTTCCTGATCAATGGAGATCTTGAACTTTATTTTAAAATTGTCACTATCCGGCTTGCATTGACCAGTTTCTGTGGTCTTGGTAAGACAAGTGCTTTTATAAATGTTCCGAATAAGGTTTACCTGGTCTTTGGTATTGTTGATTACCTGGAGCCAGACTTCAGTGAACTTTTGCGTTTTGTAGTGGACTACCGGTCCCAAAATACTCCAATCACCGATATTCGGACCCTCAAGCCGAGATTTTTTGAATGATTTGACCGGACAATGGCGGAAACCACCCTCCAGTTCATCTTGCAATAAATAGGATTCGTCAACTACGATTCTACCTAAGGCATCAAGCTTTCCAAGGATATAATTGACCTGCGCATCGATGTGAGCCGGATTTTGCTGCTGGAGAAACACATCGACCTGTTGTAATGACACATCGGTTAGCGCGGTGAGCTTCCGATGAAAATCTTCCGGGGTTGCGGCATCATTCACCGAGCAGACAATAATAGTAAAGGTGTTGGGGTCTTCGGTTTTTTCTTTTTGAATCTGATACCTGATAGAGATATTCCTGCTTTGATCGATGAAAGGTTCGAACATTTCCTCGAAAAAATGCAGCGACATTTGGCGCAATGATTGCAGGGGCTGAGGAGACATAAGGTTGAGGATAAGGGGATGAATATCTGGATTGAACTGGCATAGCTACAATTTTGATAATCATGAAATAAAAGCAGGGAGTCAACGACACATATTCCTATATCCATCCTAACCCTGAGTAGACAATTCTAACCTTAAACAAAAATTATAAGATTAGAGATGTTATACTGCTTAATCGGATTTAGGGGCAAAAGGTGATGGTGTTTCTAAAGGAGTTTATCAACACGTTTTTAACATAATAATATGAACGGCTTAGTTTGCCAAAACCGCGTCGTATTTGATGTAGACCTTCTGCATGTCACGGTTTATTAGGTCATCTACAACCCTGGCATATTTTTTTGTCATATTGATACTGGCGTGGCCCAGCATTTTGGATACAACTTCAATCGAGATTTGGTTTGCAAGGGTCACAGTTGTTGCAAAAGTATGCCTTGCGGTATGGGTGCTGAGATTTTTCTCGATCCCTGATATGTCGGCAATCTCTTTCAAGTAAGCATTCATTCTCTGATTACTTGGTACCGGCAAAACACAACCGCGTTTCTGGCATACCGGATGATCTTTGTATTTTTCCATCAATCGGATAGCCGGAGGTAATATGGGTACATGGCACCAGTTCTTTGTTTTCTGCCTTCTTTTCTTTATCCATTGCCTGTTATCCCTGAATTCAATGTCGGAATAAGTAAGGTTCTTGACATCAATAAAGGCCAATCCGGTAAAACAACAAAAGAGGTAGATATCCTTTACCACCTGGAGCCGTTCAATTTTGAATTCTTTTTCCATTAAGGCATTCAGCTCTTGTTCATTCAGGAAATCCATATCGACATCGTCTAAATGGAATTTGATGTTAGAGAAAGGATCTGATTTCATCCAATCGTTTGCCAGTGCAATGCGGATGATTTTCTTGAAATTCTTAAGGTATTTAGTGGCCGTATTATGGCAACACTTGCAAGTAGTTTTCAGGTAAAATTCAAAGTCTTTGACAAACATTGGGGTTACCTCCTGCAGACACATGTCATCTCGTCTGTATTTCTGTTTGATGAAGTCTTCAACATGTTTGTAGCATGTGATGTACCTTTCAACCGTACCAGCTGCAAAATCGATATTGATCAGCAGTTTACATTTGTCGTTGTGTTCGCGAAAGACGGTCAGAATGGTCCGGGAGTCAGTATCAATACCCAGGTAACAGTTTTTCAGGCTATGTGCAGAGATGTGCTTTCCTTTCTCGTCCATTTCCCGTTTTTGTAAAAGCAGGTTCGCTTTGACAAGGGCCAGGTAAGAATTGATTTCTTTAGCATTTTTAGAAAAACCTTGGGCACACCCTCTTTCTAAATCCCATTCATCGGGTTTAATACTTTGTTGTAAGCCAAACTCTGCCCTTTGGCCATTTACCGTGATTCTTGCAAAAATTGGCACAGTGCCATCCTTCAATTCCTTGGTCCTTTTAATATAAAAAAGGACGGTGTAAGTTGCTCTTGTCATTGGATTGAAATTTAAGTTAACAAAATTAGTTACCAAGGGCAAAAGAAGGAAATGTAAAGTAGTGTAAATCAGTGCAGAATATGCTAAATCGGTGGACTTGGAGGGAAAATATTTCAGTCCACCGAATAAGCCACTGAAAGTTTACCTTTGAATGCTTTATATTACTTTTGATAAAAACAAAAAACCACCAAAACATCAATGTTTTCAGTGGTTTTCGTTAACCTGCATTCATTCTTTGCGGAGAGACTGGGATTCGAACCCAGGGTACACTTTTGGCGTACACACACTTTCCAGGCGTGCTCCTTCGACCACTCGGACACCTCTCCAAAGGCCAATGAATTGATAAAAATGAAAAGTGAAAAGTGAACGGTTAGTAAATGGTGTTCTTCACGATTCGTTTTTCACTGTTCACTTACAATTGTTCGTTTTAATCTTTTCACCAACGGGGCAGCAAAGATAGAAATAATATTGACAGATCAAACAGTCATTTCACCGCGAAGAGATGTTTGCAACAACTGTTTAACGCTCTCCTGCGAGTAACCACACCCCAACAGGTACATCAGTTTGGTTACGGCGGATTCGGTGGTGATGTCGTAACCCCCGATGACCCCAATTTTGTTGAGGCCGGCACTGGTCTCGTATTTCCCCATCTCTACGGTGCCCCCCTTGCATTGCGTGACATTAAAAATGATGATCCCACGGTTTATCGCCTCCTCAAGCTGGTCCATAAACCAGGGAATGGTCGGGGCATTGCCCGACCCAAACGTTTCAAGGATAACGGCTTTCAAGTCCTTCGTGTGGAGGATGGCCTCCACGGCATGGTTTGAAATACCGGGGAACAATTTAAGGATGGCAATATTTTCATCAAGGGACTTGAGCGCTTTTAATTTCTTAAAATTGGGCTTCAGGATCAGGTCTGGATGGTATTTAATATGTACCCCGACTTCGGCCAACAGGGGATAATTTACCGAAACAAAAGCCCCGAAATGTTCGGCGTTGAATTTGCTGGTACGGTTGCCCCGGTACAACTTGTTCTCAAAACAGATCGCAACTTCGGGCACCACCGGGGTGTCGTACTCCCTGGCAGTGGCAATTTCGATGGAATTGATAAAATTTTCACGTCCATCGGTTCGGACCATCCCAATGGGCAACTGCGAACCGGTAAAGATGACCGGCTTGTTCAGGTTCTCCAGCATAAAACTCAATGCCGATGCGGTATAGGCCATGGTATCGGACCCGTGAAGGATGACAAATCCATCGTAATCCTCATATTTTTCTTCGATCACCGCAGCCAGATGAATGTAAAACGAAGGGTTCATGTTCGATGAATCGAGCAGAGGCTCGAACGTATAAAAATCGATGGTACAGTTAAAATTCTCCAATACCGGAAGGTACTTATACAAAATATCGAAACTCAACGGACGGAGCGACAATGTTTTTGGGTCCTGCACCATGCCAATGGTCCCGCCCGTATAAATAACTAAAATGTTGGATTGTCCAATCATAAAAATCGTTTGTTAAAAGTTAATTGCTCAAGATATAATACCCTGTTCTATGTTTGGTTTTGGTTGCCGGACAGGGTCACAGTTTAAATAACGCGGTTGCATTTGCTGAAGTACGTTCCGCGACTTCTTCGACGGAAATATTTTTTATTTCTGCAATTTTCCGGGCTACATACAGCAGGTATGCCGGTTCGTTCCGCTCTCCCCGATAAGGAACCGGCGGCAACCAGGGCGCATCGGTTTCCAGCAACAGGTTATCGATTGCAATGTGCCCGACCACGGTTTGCAACCCGGAATTTTTGTAAGTGACAACGCCCCCGATGCCGAGCATGAACCCGAGGCCGATGGCCCGTTTCGCCTGTTCAAGGTTGCCGCTGAAACAATGAAATACGCCCCGGAGGTTGGAACCGTGTCGCTCTTCCACCATGTTCAGGGCAATATCCATCGAGTTGCGGGTGTGAATGGCCACTGGAAGGTGATACTTTACAGCAAGGTCAAGTTGGTGGCCAAAAGCTTCGCGCTGCTCCGCTTCGTGTGTTTTATCCCAATAGAGGTCGATGCCAATTTCACCAATGGCGTAAAACCGAAACTCCGGGTTGGCAAGGTACCCCTCAACGATGGTTAGTTCTTCAAGATAGTTGTCCTTTACCGAAGTCGGGTGCAGCCCCATCATCGGGAAACATGCCCGGGGAAAGGCCCTCGCCGTATCCATCAGTTTTTCATGATAACCCGAATCAATGGCCGGGAGCAGCAGGGCACGAACGCCCGCCTCTTCAGCCCGTAGCATGGCATCCTGGCGGTCGGAGTCGAACGCTTCGGAATAGATGTGGGTATGGGTATCGATCAAGTTCATTTTATAACGGTCGAAACCGGGTTTGCAAAAACAGTCGTTTCAGGTTCACCGGTATTCCTGTATCTAAACTAAAATTGCTTCGCATTTTCATTAAAATTCAGAATAATTTCTGATTTCAGGTTCCGGGGGGCGGGTTTCCTTTGTGGCGGGGTCATCCGTCGCACCGTTTTTTGCCCTTTTCAACAAAAAATCAACGATCGGCCCCGTTTCTATCTCCCGCATGCAACGAAAATGTTTTTTGGGACATTCTTTAAACCCCAATTTGCTGCACGGCCTGCAGGATAAGCCCCTGACTTCGGCAATCATGGAATTGTCCCTGAACCCCTCCCTCAGGTAGGGGTACATGCCAAAGGCTGGAACGGTATTGCCCCAAACCGAAACCATGCGTTTGTTGAATGCAGCGGCGATATGCATCAATCCGGTATCGTTTGTCAAAACAGCCCTCGACTGGCGTATCAGCGAAGCCGACTGGCTGATGTTGTAAAGCCCGCACGAATTGTAAACTATGGGGCCACTCCTTGCCGCTATCTGTTCCCCGCGTTCCCGGTCCTCTTTCCCGCCCAGCAAGACCACCGGTTGTGAGAGTTTTTTACACACTTCGACAATTTTTTCCGGAGGGAAAATCTTGGTGTTGTGTTTCCCTCCGATCACCAGGGCATAAAACCCCTGTTGGTGGGTGAAGGGCAAATCTGTAACCGCAACTTCATCTCCGGCCGCGATAAAGCAATCGAGGCCCCCGTTGTCGTTGCAGGCGCCCAATCGTTTAACTGCCTTAAAATAACGATCAACAATATGGATGTCGGGCATCGCATTCACCTTCAGATGGACCGTGGCCCATTTTTGAAGGTTTAATTTTGGGAACGACGCCGAAACAACCCGAAGCCGACGTTTTACAAAAAACGACCGTAAGTTTTTATGCAGGTCAATAACGCAGTCGAAGCCCTGGGCCTTCAATTGGGGGACCAGCTCCCGAAAATTGTCATCGTAGCCCCAAACCTTATCCAAATAGGGGTTTGGCTCTAAGATGGGAATAAATTGCTTTTTTGTCAGATAGTGAAGTTCCAATCCGGGCAGTTGCAATTTCAGGCACCGTATCACCGGCGTGGTAAGAACAATATCGCCAATGGAACTAAACCGGACAATAAGAATTTTTAATAAGGAATAAGTCATATCCTCTATTTCACTATTTCACAATTTCGCTATTTCGCTACCTCGCTACCTCGCTATTTCGCTACCTCGCTACCTCGCTACCTCGCTACCTCGCTACCTGATAAACATATTGTTCTCCATCTCATATCCGATCTCCGTTTCAGGGCCATGTCCCGGGTAAACGATGGTGTTGGGGGGCAAGGTAAAAAGCCGGGTTTTGATGCTTTTCATCAGTTGATCAAAGTCGCCCGAAGGAAGGTCGGTCCGTCCGATGGTATCTTTAAACAAAACGTCACCGGTGATGACAAACCCCTGGTTTTCATTGTAAAAACAAACGCTCCCGGCGGCATGCCCGGGTGTGAAAAGCACTTTCAAAGATGAATTCCCCCAATGGATGGTTTCATCGTCTTCGAGGAACCGGGCCGGGCGGGGGAGCGTACCGATGTTGTATCCGAAGCTAGACCCGATTTCCCGGATGGTGTTAAAAAAAGGCAGGGAATCGGCGTGATATTCGGGAAAGATTTGATACAAATTAGCAATAAAAGGGTTCCCCAGCACATGGTCAACATGGCAGTGGGTATTCAGGTTGCGGACCAGTTTCAGGTTGTGTTTTGTTAAAAAATCCTTTATTTCCTGTTGTTCTGCGACATCGTAACAGGCAGCGTCGATGATGATGCAGTCGCCGGTTTCGTCGTACAACAACCAGGTGTTGACCATAAAGGAATTAAAGGTAAATTTTTGGAGTTGGATCATTTTTTTTGATCTTTTACAGAGGCCGCAAAGATATGAAAATGTGCCCGGATGGCTACAGCCTGGAAAAATAATCGTACTTTAGCCGTTCTAATTACAGGGCTTTGTACGGCTGGATATGACGAAGGATAGATGCTTTATCAGAAGATCCGGAAATTGGACGGCGGTATGGGCCTTATTGTTTTTTTCCCTTTGTTTTTCTTTTGAAACGGCAGCCCAGTTTTACAATGGATCGCAACTGACTTTCGGGAAAAGCAGGGTCCAGTTCAACGATTTTCTTTGGCTGCATTTCCGTTTCGACAAATTCGATACCTATTATTATCTGAATGGCAGGGAATTGGCTCTTTTTACGGCGGAATATGCCGATAAACACATTCCAGCCATTGAACAAACCCTTCAATCGTCGCTTGATGAAAAAGTACAGTTTATTGTATTCAATTCCCTTTCTGACCTGAAGCAAAGCAATATCGGCCAATATGGCGACTGGGACTATTACAATACTGGAGGGGTTACCAAAATCATCGGGGGCAGGGTTTTGCTTTTTTTTGATGGCGATTACGAACATTTTGAACAGCAGATACGGGCCGGGATTGCACAGGTGATCCTGAACAGTTTGATGTATGGTACCGGTATTGGCGCACAGATCAAGAACAATGCCATTTTCACCCTTCCGGAATGGTATTCCAACGGGCTGATATCCTTTATTTCACGGAAATGGGATGCCGGGATGGAGAACCTGGTCAGGGATGCGATTGTCCATGGCCGGTATGAAAGGTTTAACCGCCTTACCGGACTGGAAGCAGCCCAGGCCGGCCATTCGTTCTGGAAATACATTGCTGTACAATATGGCGAGCGGGCCATTCCCGATATCGTTTATATGACCCGTATGGGCCGGAATGTTGAGCGTGGTTTTCAGAATGTCACCGGTCAATCGTTTCAGGCACTGGTGAACGAATGGCTCTCTTTTTATAAAGACGTTTATACATCGCAGGAAGCTGGGCGCGATTTGCCCACAGGGGCTCCGGTAAACAAAAAGAAGAAGCCCAACCGGGTGTACAATCAACTGAAGGTGGGCCCGGATGGCCAAACGGTAGCCTTTGCAACCCATCAACTCGGAATTTACAAGGTTTTCCTGATGGACCTGGAAACAGGAAAAACAAAACGGATCTACCGGGGAGGGTACCGGTTGGCCGAACGCCCCGATTATTCGTTTCCGCTCATAGCCTGGCACCCCGGGGGGAATGCCCTTTCTTTAATTGTAGAGCGCAAGGGGAAGATATTCCTTTATATTTATGACCGGGAAGAGCGAAGTTTTTCGCGCCAGATACTGGAAAATTTTCAAAAAGTCCTGGACATTTCCTATTCCGACGATGGCTCTTTGTTGCTCTTTTCGGCCGTTCAGAAAGGACAATCGGATATTTTTGTATATCACATCGCTTCCGGTTCGCACGAACAGATTACCCGTGACCTTTATGATGACCAAAACCCAAGGTTTATCAACCATTCGCACGATATTATATTTTCATCCAACCGACTGGGCGATACCATCCGGTTTGACGATCCCGTCAGGATTGGCCAGTTGCGCCCGTTCAATGATCTTTTTCTTTATAACTATGCCGATAAGCAGCCCATCCTGCACCGGTTGACCAATACCCCCGGTGCGCACGAAACCCAGCCCCTGCCTTATGGCGACCACTATTTTTGTTTCTTAGGCGACCAAAACGGCATTGTTAACCGCTACCTTGGAAAATACGACAGCACCATTGCTTTCATCGATACGGCCACCCATTACCGTTATTTTACCACGATCTATCCGGTAACCAATTATTCGAGAAATATTGAAGAACAGGATGTTTCCGTCAAAGGGGCCAGAATGGGGGAGATTATTTATGATAACGCGAATTACCGGATGTTTGTGGGGGACCTTGTCCGTCCCGACCGGGTTGCCCGTCTCGATTTAAAGCCTGTTCCCCTGATGGTTGACAAAAAACCGCTTCCGGTACCCGGGAGCGAAGTTAAAAAAACAGATTCCCTCTTATCGCCGGCAGAACCTTTCACGGCCCATCGGAAAAAGCATTTTTCCGTTGTCAGGCAAAGCGAAACGAAACCTCCAGGATGGGCCTTGTCAGATTCATCATCGGCAAATTCGGGCCTGGTACAACAAATCGAACAATGGATGGGGGATTCAACAGGAAAAAAACCAATGGCGCCTGATTTGATCTCCATGACAACGAGATCCCCCTTCTTTTTAGGGAAACGCGATTCGGTCGATAAGTATAAATCGGCCAGGCAGTTAAACTACAATGTGGAGTATTCCGTTGACCAGATGGTGACCCAGATTGATTTCACCTATCTGAATTTTGCCTATCAGCCCTTTACGGGCAGTACTTCGCCGGTATTCATCAACCCGGGACTGAACGCGCTGTTTATGGTGGGGTTGACCGACCTGATGGAAGATTACCGCATCAGTGGCGGGGTGAGGCTCAACGTAAACCTGATCAACAATGAATATCTTCTGAGCTATTCGATTTATAAAAGAAGGCTTGACCATCAAATCACCTTTCACCGGAAAGCCGTTGAGGAGTGGGGCTATTATTCGCTCATCAGGCACAAGGTCCACGAACTCTATTATGTGGCCACCTGGCCGTTCAACCCGGTACTGAACGTTAAAGGCACAGCGGCGGTGCGCTACGACCGGGCCGTTTATATGTCAACCGATCAGTATAACCTTAAAATACCCGACATCCACACGGTTTGGGGCAGTGTCAAGGGGGAAGTAAATTACGACAATACCCGTTCCTTAGGTGTAAACCTGTATCAGGGGACCCGGTACAAATTTTTCGGCGAATATTACCAGATGCTGAACACAACGGGAAACAACTTAGTGGTATTGGGGCTGGATTTCCGCAATTATCAAAAAGTACACCGTACCCTGATCTGGGCAAACCGGTTTGCCATTAGCTCCTCTTTTGGGAGCAACAAGCTGTTGTATTATATGGGCGGGGTGGACAACTGGCTCTTTCCCCGATTTGACATGGATGTTCCGGTAGCCACCGATCAAAATTATGCTTTTCAGACCCTTGCGACCAATATGCGGGGCTTTGCCCAAAACATCCGAAACGGAAATAGTTTTTTTGTTTTTAACACCGAATTGCGGTGGCCCCTTTTCAGGTATCTGTTCAACCGGCCCATTCGTTCCGACCTGATCAACAATTTTCAAATTGTCCTGTTCGGGGATGTTGGCACGGCGTGGACAGGCCCTTCCCCCTGGTCGGCCGACAACCAGTTGTTTGTCCGTTATGTCCGTAACGGCCCTTTGTTTATCAAAGTGGAGATGCAAAAGGACCCCATTGTTGAGGGATTTGGATTTGGCGCCAGGACAAGGCTTTTCGGATATTTCATCCGGGCCGACCTTGCCTGGGGCGTGGATGACGGACAGATACTGAAACCGGTTTTTTATTTTTCACTCAGCCTCGATTTTTAAATGTCACTGCCCGAAAAAAAGATTGTCGATTTTATTGCGGAGCATCATGTTCTCACGCTTGCCGTTTCCCGGGACAACATCCCCTATTGTGCCACCTGTTTTTATGTTTATCAAAAAGACGAAAACAGGTTCCTTGTCACCTCGGATCCCGAAACCCGGCATATTCGCGATATAACCGAAAGCGGCAACTATTTCATTGCCGGTGCGATAGCGCTCGAAACCAGAATTGTAGGGAAGATCCGGGGCGTTCAGTTTACCGGTGCGCTTCATCCCATAGAAGAAAAAGAACAGAAAAGGGCCAGGGCAGCGTACCTGAAACGGTTCCCGGTAGCCCGGCTTGTTCCCGGATTGCACCTGTGGGAAATCGTTCCCGATTTCATCAAATTGACGGATAACCGCCTGGGGTTTGGGAAAAAGCAGGTGTGGAAAAATGAGAATTCTGTGAAATAGAGCCCTGACGGGCATCTTCGGAATTATGAAAGCCTATGTTTTTTGAAGTCAATATTTTAACAGTCACATGTTCAAAGGTGTTGATAACTAAATTCCGTGAAAAATTTTCTTCGTTGTATATTGCCTCATTGAAAAAAATCCCGATTATTTATTAGAACGTTCGAAAGAACAGCAAGTTATTATAATTATCAATCAACGGATAATCTTTTGAAGCATGGAAATTAACCCGGTAAAAAGTACGGAAACGGAATCAAAAACAGACTATTACGATGAAGTTTTAGCCAAACGGGTCCGTCCGAAAATTGAGGTTGAACTATTGGAAATGGGAGATAAAAAACCAGAAGGATCACAACAAAAAACACATTTGTTTTCTGAAGTCATTGAAAAGTCAACGGAATATTTCAATGGGGATTCATTGGCCGCCAATGTTTGGGCCAACAAATATGCATTAAAAAGTGAAGATGGCCAATTATACGAATTGACCCCCGATGACATGCACCGCCGGATAGCACGGGAAATCGCCCGGATTGAGAAAAAATACCCAAATCCGATGAGCGAAGAGGAGCTTTTTAATCTCATGCGCCATTTTAAATACATTGTCCCCCAGGGCAGCCCGATGGCTGGAATCGGAAACAACCATCAGATTGGTTCCCTCTCAAACTGTTTTGTGATCGGAAACGATGGAAGCGCCGATTCCTATGGAGCCATTTTAAAAACCGACGAAGAACAGGTGCAGTTGATGAAACGCAGGGGAGGGGTTGGACACGACCTGTCGCACATTCGCCCAAAAAACAGCCTGGTTAAAAACAGCGCCATGACCTCCACGGGCATCGTTCCTTTCATGGAACGTTTTTCAAACTCAACCCGTGAAGTTGCGCAGGAGGGCCGGCGCGGGGCATTGATGCTCAGTATCTCCGTTGCCCACCCCGACGCAGAACATTTTATCGATGCCAAATTAGAAGCCGGAAAAGTGACCGGGGCCAATATCTCGGTCAAACTTACCGACGATTTTATGCGCAGCGTGATCAACGACCAGGAATTTGTGCAACGTTTTCCGACAGATTCTGATAACCCTTTGGTTGTCAGGAAAATAAAAGCACAGGAATTGTGGAAAAACATTGTTCACAATGCCTGGAAATCGGCCGAGCCCGGCATTCTTTTCTGGGATACCATCATCCGCGAATCGATTCCCGACGTTTATGCCGACCATGGCTTCAGGACCGTTTCGACCAATCCCTGTGGCGAAATCCCTTTGTGCCCCTACGACAGTTGCCGGTTGATGGCCATAAACCTGTACAACTACGTTGACAAACCTTTTACTTCCGAAGCCAGTTTTGATTCTGATCTTTTTATTTCGCATGTCCATAAAGGACAACGGATTATGGACGACATCATTGACCTGGAGCTGGAAAAAATCGACCGGATCCTCGAAAAAATTGACTCCGATCCCGAAGACGAAGCCATCAAAGCCCGGGAACGCAACCTGTGGCTGAACATCAAAAATAAAGCAAACCAAGGGCGGCGGACCGGTTTTGGGATTACTGCCGAAGGCGACATGCTGGCTGCTTTGGGGACCCGTTACGGATCGGACGAAGCAACCAGTTTTTCGGTTGAAGTACATAAAACCCTTGCCATTGAAGCCTACCGCAGTTCGGTGGTCATGGCTATGGAACGGGGCCCTTTCCCCATTTATGACACCGAACGGGAAAAGGATAACCCCTTCATAAAAAGGCTGGCAGAAGCAGCGCCGGATGTTTATGAAGAGATGAAAAAACATGGCCGCCGCAACATTGCCATGCTCACCATCGCCCCCACCGGTTCTGTGAGCATCCTCACCCAGACCACATCGGGATTGGAACCTGTTTTTGCCGTCAATTACAAACGCCGCCGCAAAGTCAACCCCAACGATAAAAACGTCAGGGTTACCTTTAAAGATGAAGTAGGGGATACCTGGGAAGAATTTCATGTTTTTCACCATAATTTCGTGACCTGGCTTAAAGTCAATGGATACAACCTTGAAGAAGTATCGAGGCTGGACGAGGAAGAGTTAAAAAACATCATCCGGAAATCCCCGTTTTATAAAGCAACCGCCAACGATGTCGATTGGATTGCCAAGGTGAAAATGCAGGGGGCCGTGCAAAAATGGGTCGATCATTCCATCAGTGTCACTGTAAATGTCCCGAACGAAACCAAAGAGGGAATGATCAGCACCATATACGAAACCGCCTGGAAAGCCGGTTGTAAAGGAATGACCGTTTACCGGGATGGTTCCCGTTCCGGGGTGCTTGTAAACAGTGAACCCAAGGAAAAGAAAAAGGCAAAAGAGGACCCCAATGAATTCAGGGAAACCAAAGCGCCCCACCGTCCCGACAGACTGGATGCCGAAGTGGTCCGGTTCCAGAACGACCATGAAAAATGGGTCGCCGTTGTCGGTATCTTAAATGGTCGTCCCTATGAGATTTTTACCGGCCTCTCCGAAGATTTTTGGGTGCCTGCCTGGGTACAGAAAGGATGGATCGTAAAATCCCGTCCCGATGGGGTAGGCTCCAGGTACGATTTTCAGTTTGAAGACCGGCAGGGTTATAAAATTACCATCGAAGGGTTGTCGCGCTCCTTCAACAAAGAATATTGGAATTATGCCAAACTGATTTCAGGGATTTTACGCCATGGAATGCCCCTCCCTTTTGTCGTAAACATCATTTCAAAACTTCATTTTGAAGTCGATTCCATCAATACCTGGAAAAACGGGGTAGAACGCACGCTCAAAAAATTTATTCCCGATGGCACCAAAGCTGCCGAACGGGTTTGCCCACAATGCAACGACACCGAAGGGCTGGTTTACCAAGAGGGCTGTCTGGTCTGTAAAAGTTGTGGCTATTCCAAATGCGGATAACCGGTTAAAAATATTTTTTGTGGTAATCAAAGGTCGTATTGTCCCGTAACGATTTGATTCTTTGTGCAATGACCAGAAAGGCTTCGAGGTTGTGCCCCCTGAACCATTGGATGGCCGGTTGTTTTCCCCGGCATGCATCGGCAAATACAATCAAAAAAGGATGGTTGTTGGCCTTTAGCCATTGATATGCCTGCATGTTCTCGTCGATGGCAGCGTCCAGGGCCGAAAGGTGAAAATATTTGTTGCGGAAAAGCCAGGCGGTTGCCTCTTCGCTTCCCCTGATGGCATGGGCCAGCGCAGCCACTTCCGGGTAACCGTTTTTCATTAGCCAACCGGTGACCTCTTCGTTCCCGTTAACGGCTTCTCCAAAAGCAAGCCAGATTTCTGCCGGATAATAGAGCGATTTCACGGTAGTACGGTTTATTCAACGACCTGGACCTTCAATCCGGCCCGGCGAACTTTTTCGGCAATCGTTTCCAGTTCGGATATTTTAATTTTTTCAAGGTTGTTTACCGGCGTTTCCCGTTCAATGGGATAGATCATCACGAGGCGGGGGTTGATGGCAACCAGATGGCCCAACCAGGCGGCTACTTCCGCAGGGGCAGTATTGTCGATGGTTTCGCCCTTGAAATGCCCCCTGAGAAACATACTCTGGATGATTAACTCCCCGTTAAACCGCTTCAACCGTTCGATCAGTTCCAAAAAACCGATATCCGGCCCCGGGTTGTTGATCAAACGGAACAACCGCTCCGATCCGACATCCAATTTGAGGATGTTGTTATCGACTTTTTTCAGGGCTGCAAAAACGTCCGGCAGATGGACCATGCTTGAATTTGAAAGCACCGTTACTTTTGCCTTGGGAACAAACCGGTTTCGGAGGGCCAGGGTATCATCCACAATACCGGCAAAATCCGGGTGCAGGGTTGGCTCTCCGTTTCCCGCATAGGTAATGGAATCGGGGAGATAATCCTCCGATACCAGCGTCCTGAGCCTCTGTTCCAGAAATTCAGAAACCTCTTTTCGCGATGGAAGAACCGGAGCCTGACGGGTTGCTTTTGTCCAGCCGCATTCACAATAGATACAGTTAAACGAGCAGAATTTGGAATCCACCGGGAGCAAGTTGACCCCCAACGACCGTCCCAGGCGACGGCTTCTGACCGGTCCGAAAATTACCTCATGAAATAAGAATCCCGACATGAAATGAATGTTGATCCTGCAAAATTCCGGTTTTTCGTATCCAAATCCTAACCAGGTGCCCGATTATTGTTATTTTTACCATTTAATCGTCACTGCACTGGCTTCGTTAAATGAAATAAAAGCGCCCATTCAGCGCCATATGGATGCATTTGAAGGGAAATTCAGGAACTCAATGAAAAGTTCCGTCCCTTTGTTGGATACCATTACCCGCTACATCATCAAACGCAAAGGGAAACAAATACGGCCGATGTTTGTCTTCCTGTCGGCCGGCTTGTGCGGTACAGTGAACGAAAGCACCTACCGGGCCGCTTCCCTGATCGAACTCCTCCACACCGCAACGCTGGTCCACGACGACGTGGTGGACGATTCCAATCTGCGCCGTGGTTTTTTTTCGCTCAATGCCCTGTGGAAAAATAAAATAGCCGTTCTCGTTGGCGATTATCTCTTGTCGAAGGGGCTCCTGGTTGCCCTCGAACAGGATGAATTCGAACTGTTGAAAATTGTCTCCAACGCCGTGCGGGAAATGAGCGAAGGGGAGCTTCTTCAGATTGAAAAAGCGCGCAAACCCGATGTGGAAGAGGCGGTTTATTTTGAGATTATCAGAAAGAAAACCGCATCGCTCATTGCCTCCTGTTGCTCCTGTGGTGCTGCTTCCGTAAATGCACCCCGGGAAATGGCCCAAACCATGTGGCAGTTCGGCGAAGCGGTTGGGATTGCATTTCAGCTCAAAGACGACTTGTTGGACTATGACCAGGCCACCATCACCGGAAAACCCCGTGGGACAGATATCCGCGACCAGAAAATGACCCTGCCCCTGATCTATCTGCTAAACCATTCGGATTTCATGGAAAAACGAAGGATTGTCCATATTGTCAAAAACCATCCTTCCGATCCCGAAGCAGTAACCCGATTGATAGATCAGATTAAAAACAGGGGAGGGATTGAATATGCCCGCCTGAAAATGGAAGAATACCGTGAAAAATCGCTCCGGGCCCTATCCGTTTTTCCGGACAATGAATATCGCAAATCGATGGAGCAATTGGTTTTGTTTACCACCGAAAGGCGGGCCTGAATCCGGGCCTGGGTTTCAAAAAATAGGTTGAAAATCAAGTTTTTTCAAGGGTAAACCCGAAGGTTGTCCCAACGCCGATGGTGCTTCTTACCTGGATGGTCTGCTGATGGGCTTCCACAATGTGTTTGGCGATGGCCAATCCCAGTCCTTTTCCTTTCCGGGTGATGGCCCTTCCCCGGTCGGTACGGTAAAACCGTTCAAAAACCCGCACCAGGTCCAGCGAGTCGATCCCTATCCCGTTGTCGGTTATTTCGGTCAGGATGTTTTTGTCCATGTCGAAAAAGGTAATTTTGGTGCACCCGTTTCCCTCTCTTCCGTAACGGATGGAATTGTCGAGGATGTTGGTGAGCACCTGCCTTATTTTTTCTTTGTCGGCCGATACAAAAATGTGCTTTTCAGGTTCATTGACAATCATCCGGATGTTGTGCCTGGTCGCTTTCATGTCGAGCATTTCAACCACTTCCTGGGTCAAGGCCACCAGGTCGAACTTCGATATATTGAGCCGGATATGGCCCGATTCCAACTGTGAAATTTCGTCGAGGCTTTCGATGATCTTTACCAACCGTTCGATGCTTTTTTCCGACCGTTTCAGGTATTCCCGGTTGATGGCCGGGTCCTCTAACCCGCCGTCGAGGAGGGTGGAAACATATCCCTGGATATTAAACAGGGGCGTTTTCAATTCATGGGAAACATTGCCGATGAAATCGCGCCGGTATTGTTCCAGCCGTTTCAGTTGTTCAATCTCTTTTTGTTTTTCACCTTCCCAGTTATCGACTTCGGCCTGGACATTTTCGATGATATCGTGTTCGGGAAAAACGATCGGTTTTTCCTTTTTTCCCAGTTTAAAAGAGTGGATCGATTTGTAAACCAAACGGATTTTGCTGTAAATAAAATGATCGATGGTATAGCGGAAAAGGAAATTGACAAAAACGAAAAGCAGGAGGGCGTTAAAAAAAACGACGAGATAAGAAAAAAAGTGGTTAAAAACGCCGGCGTTCAGCAACAGGATTGAAACACAGAACAAAACCAGGTATATCCCGGTGATGATCAGGGCATTGAGGAAAGCCAGGTTCCGGGGTTCATGGAATTTCATGCCTCTTCGAATTTATAGCCTACCCCCTTGATGGTTTTGATACATTCGGTTTCCAGTTTTTCGCGGATCCGGCGTATGTGAACATCGATGGTACGGTCGCCAACCACCACATCTTCGCCCCAGACATGGGTAAATATCTCTTCCCGCCTGACCACTTTGTTGATCTGGGAAACCAGGTAAACCAAAAGTTCGAACTCTTTGCGGGCCAGGGTGATTTCGGCATTGTTTTTCAAAACAACATAGCGGTCTTTATCGATGATAAAATTCCGGGTGGCAATGATGTGCGGGTTTTCGGGCGCTGCCTTGTACCGTCGCAGGATGGCCTGGACACGGCTGATAAAAACCTTGGGTTTGATGGGTTTTGCAATATAATCGTCGGCCCCTGCCTCAAATCCGGCAATCTGGGAATAATCTTCGCCCCGGGCGGTAAGAAAAGCAATCAGGGTTCCTTCAAGTTCCGGTATTTTTCTGATTTCCGCACAGGCTTCCATCCCGTCCATCACAGGCATCATAACATCGAGAATGATCAGTTGCGGCTTATGTTCCACAGCCATTTTCAAAGCCTTTTTCCCGTTTTTTGCCTTCAATACCCGGTACCCTTCCCGTTCAAGGTTGTATCCAAGGAATTCGAGGATATCGGCTTCATCGTCGGCCAACAGGATGGTAATGGGTTGATTTTCCATTTGTTTAGATTATAAGGTGCAAAGGTAGAAAAATTGCGTTTACAAACCGGAGATTTCCCCTGCCTTGTTCGCCGGCGTAAAAATTGCCTAAATTTGTAGGGTTGAAGTTTATACCGGTTCGGAACAGGTTTGCAAGTATTGAGCTTTTGTTCCTCCCGGTATAACTGCATCTAACAGCAAAATGCTTTGCATTTTTTATAAGGTGCAGTTTACATTTTTCTTTGTCCATGAAGAAGAACCGGGCGATCGTTTTCTTGTTTTGCTGTTTTATCTTTATTTCGACAAACCTGACCGGAAAGGATACGACGGGCACGTATGCCAGGCAAAAATATGAACAGGCGCTGAAAGAGCGGTCGATGCATAAAATTATCAGGGCGCTGTACCTGACCGGCAACGCTTATAAGAAGCAAAACCTCGATTCAGCTTATATTACTTACAATTTTGCGTTGAATCTTTCAAAAAGGTTCAGAATAAATAGTTTTATTCCGCAACTTTATTTTGAACTGGCAATGTTGCATTGCCGGGGATTCAATTTTGAACCCGCTGTCGCCTTATTCGATTCATCAAAAAACGCAGCTTTGCGGTTGGGCGATTTTGCAGTTGTTTCGAATGTGCTGAACATGCTGGGAACGCTTCAGCTCGACCTGTGGAGCGCCCGGGAAGCCAGAATTTTATTCGATTCAGCCTATGCGATTGCCATGGAACATCACCTGTACTTGCAGGCAGGTGTGGCCCTTGGGAATATTGCCCGTTTTATAAACGATCAGGACAGCAATGTAACAACCCTTAAAAAAGCTGTTTCCCTGATGACCAAAGATGGCAAGATTAAACCTGAAGCCGGATATATTTACATCAACATAGGGAGCGGGATGACAAATCCGGATTCTGCCATTTTCTATTATGAAAAGGCGTTGAGCATCGGGAATGAAGTATCGGTAACTGAAATAACCATGGGAGCTTATAACAATTTGGCATACAGCTATCTCGATAAAAACGACCCGGGAAAAGCATCTGAGTTTCTTCAGAAAAAAGCCATTCCCGTTGCAGTAGCAGACTCAAACTATGACTGGCTGTCGACACTGTACGACACCTGGTCAGACGTCGCGGCTGCGAATCATGATGTTCCTGAAGCGTTGCGGCTGGCAAAGGAGTCGAGGAAGGCGCTTGAGACAGCAGAAAAACGAAAATCATCGAACCAGGTCAGGCTTCTGATCATGCTGCTTGAGGTCAAAAACAAAGACCTGATATTGAGCGCTTCGCAATTGAAGGTGACCTCGCAGGAAGATTCGATCAGGAGCCTGAAATTCCTGATACTGGGCATGATCGCGGTGGCGGCGTTGATTGTTCTCGGCGCTTTGGGGATATATCAAAAGATGAAAATCAGGGGGCAACGCAAAGAGCTCGAACTGATCAGAGGGCAAATCGAGATTGAAGACCATGAACGAAAGCGGATTGCCATGCAGCTTCATGACCAGGTGGGGCCGCTGGATCAAAAGATGGTCGGCCAGATTGAGCGGTTCACGCCAGCCGATCCGGCGATGAGGAGCAACCTGATCCAGGAGTGGAAAAAGTCCTCATCGGTCATCCATGCGCTTTCGTACCACCTGAACCAGGAAATGGTGGAAGATCTGCCATTCCGCGCCATGGTCGAAGGCATTGTTGAAGAATACCGGGAACTCACCAAACTGATCCTTTCGCTGGTGATGAGCCCCGGAATCGATTTTCAGCCAAAGCATCAGTTCCACCTCTCCTGCATCATCCGCGAATTGCTGACCAATGCCATGAAATATGTGCAGCAAGGCAACGTTACCATTACTCTGGCGGCGGAACACGGAAACCATTATTTGATATACGAGGACCATGGAGCGGGGTTCGACCGTGAAAAAATCAACCATCAAAGCATGGGAATAAACAATATCTTTGAAAGGGCAATGCTGATGGGCGGGCGGGCCACACTGAACACTGCGCCCGGAAAGGGAACCAAATGGATCATTGCAATACCTGACTGAAAGAAGTATGAGCGTTGAACATCAAAATTCAATAAGGTTATTGGTCATTGAGGACAATGCAACTATCGTGCTGGCCGGCCTGCGCAATTTATTTCGACCCGGGCGCGACCAGATCCAGGTAAGCGAAAAAGCCACGAGCGTTGAGGAGGCCATTGATAAAATTGAAGCCAGCTCCTTTGATGTGATCCTTCTTGATCTGATAATTCCAGGAACTACACCCAAAGAAAACATTCGGGCGCTGAAAAGAAAATTTCCGCTGAAACCGGTTTTGATCTATACGTCCCTGGATTCCAACTTGTGGCGCAGGACCATGTGGAGCCTGGGAGCCAGCGGTTATGTACACAAAAACGACGCACGTGAAAAGTTAAAAATCGCCATCATGGATGCCTTCTCCGGTAAAATAATGTTTCCTGCCGATGTTCCCACCGGCAGTGAAACAACCGATTTCGGGCTGGAATCTCAAACCAGCACACTGTCCATCATTGAGAAAGAGATCCTGACCATGCTGGTCAATGGGGTAAAATACAAAGAAATCTCCAATGTATTGAATGTCAAGTCCAACACCATTGACGCAACGATCAGACAACTGCGGGTAAAATTCGGGGCAAAATCGACGCCCCAGCTCATCTATATTTTATCAGAACAGGGATTGCTCTAAACCTCCGTTTTTTCTCTCTCTTCTTTCCGATTTCACCGAAAATGCCTTTTTGGAAATATCCGGTCGCCAATTTGGTGTCCGGTTCCGCCACCAAATAATATTGCTTTATTGCTCATAAACAGCGGGATAACTGTTTCGATGTGCTCATTACTAACGGAAATCCGATGAGATTTTTCATGAATTCCGTTCTTGACAAGTAATTTTTTTTATTTTATACTTGCCAGTCTAACATTAACACACTCCTAACATGAAAAAAGTCATTTTGTTATCCGCACTATTTTCTTTCCTGTTCCTGGTCATGCAGGCACAAGTTGAAAAAATCTTACCCATACCATATTTCAGGGCAGCTATCGACAGCGCGCAGGTCCGGTTCCAGGAAAATATCCACAGGAATAGCCTTGATGTTTCCCGGGCGAAACGCATTATGAACGTTAAGGTCATCAGCAATAGTTTAACCAAACTAAATTGCCAGGCTCAAGTTTCAGTTTACAGCCTCGATGGGCTTGATACGTTAGGACCATTTACTGTTTTATGCGGTAACACATTGGTGGTTGAAATTGACGAACGTGAATGGGGTGTTCTGGTGCAAACCAATGCAAGCGTCCTGGTGGATGTGTGGATAGAATAACTATAAGACAATATTATGCCATTGAAAAATCATATGCAACATATTATCATTTAACATTTTAAACCCAATAGTGGTTCGAAAGAAGATATGAGTATATTAATTGGATCGAATAACCAGTCGGACAGTATCGGACAAATTTTGAATGGACTTGTTGACGGTGGTTCAACAACTTTGCTTAACTTTGATATTGTAACCAGTACACCACCAGAAGCGCTTCAAACACGGAACGATTTGATTGCAAAATCGCCCTATCTATCTGATACGGTTATGAAAACGTCAATTTCTAAAGAGAAGGTTCTATACAATGCCATGGTACGTGATGTGCTGGTGGCAAATTCCCATTCGGCAAAATCGGATCAAGTTCTCGAAGCTATTGACAACCGCACGGTACCCATGCCCGAATACATGAAGGAGCAAATACTTCAGGGACAAAATACGCTAAGTGCCAAGGAGGAACTGTTGATGAAGCTTTCGGATTATAAGGAAAAGGAACGCGAAGCTTATGGCAACCTGCTCAGGGAATATTCCGAAACCGGGCAAACATCCGAACTTATGTCGTTGTTGAATAACGACCCGGAAGTTTATTCAAAATACCTTTTGGCTTCCTTGCAAATGGAACAGAACCAGTATTCGCTGGCTTTTCAAACGATAAACGACATCAATAACGAGGGGCTTGACACTGAAATGCTGTTGGAAAAAGCTGACTACCTGAACCTAATCAGTATCATGCACAACCTTGCAACCGATACGACTTATAAACTGGAACCCGGTAACCCGGCAGTTATAGCATTAGAAGCCCTTGCTGCTGAAGATAACCTTGCCGGTACCGGAGCCCGTAATTTACTTATTGCGTCAGGGTTATTGCAGTACGACGAACCCGTTATTCTTCCTGAACCTCAGACAAAATCGGTCAAAGTTAATAATTCCGTATCTGATAGTCCGGTTACCGGTTCTGCTTTACGTGTCTTTCCCAACCCTGCAAATGATTATATAACAATTGAATATGAGTTACAAGAAAATGGTTCACTTGTTACAAATAGTATTGATGGAAAGATTTTATTTTCAATACAGTTACTTAAAGGAAAAGATCAACGAATTGTTCCTATTCAAGATTTGGTTCCCGGCAACTATATGGTCAGTTTATTTGCAGGCAGCAAAACCGTAGCTACTGTAATATTAACTATCCATTAGTATTTTCAAATTCATTGGCAGTCCGCAAACAGCGGACTGCCTTTTTTACCAATTTCAGAACTCCTGACCTCGTGCATCAAAAATAAGTATTTCCCGGGACATTGGCGCAAACAGGAAAAGCGGTAAATTTGCCCCATGCAACTATTATTGCCAATTTTCCCAATCGACGCCACCTTGA
>Ga0247841_10004628_pt1 | contig 23326 bp, 26 predicted proteins | sample LaCruzMarch2015__2_FD_192410 | JGI IMG/M metagenome (GOLD analysis project Ga0247841, IMG submission 192410) | Freshwater microbial communities from meromictic Lake La Cruz, Castile-La Mancha, Spain - LaCruzMarch2015_18m | ecosystem: Environmental > Aquatic > Freshwater > Lake | place: Spain... | reverse complement strand
AATCGGGATATGTAGTGACCAAAGCTTCTGCTTAGATGGTGACTCCATTTTCGTACCACACAGAGCGCACGGAGGACTCACAGAGGACTCGATTATTCTATTACCCACGCGAAACAGCGAGGAACCAAAAAAATGAAAATGGATACACTTTCGTCTTAATCAGCTTGCACCTCCCACAATTGGATATGCCCGCGATGGAGTATTGGGATATTTTCTCATGCTGGCCACAAGCTCTCGATAGATCTTTTGGTATGCAGTTACTACGAAATCGTGCTCGCCAGCAATGTTATGCTCCTCTCCGGGATCTATTTCAATGTTGTACACTGCCGGAATCTGGCCGTAATCGCTTTTCGGTCCCTGGAAGGAGTCGTAGGCAACCCGGTGAATCTTGAACTGATGCCAGCGTATGGCTGCTGGTGATGTCTCAGCCGCACTATCAGTTCCCATATACCATGCCACCCATTCCCGGCTGGAATTATTCTGTCTTCCCAGCAGGAAATCTGATTGATCTATGCCGTCAATGGGCCTATCAGTGGGGATCTTCCCACCACCAAGCGCCGTAAAGGTGCTGAAGAGATCCATGAGACACACAATCTCGTTGGATGTCCTTCCTGCCTCGATCGAGCCCGGCCACCACAATAGGCAGGGAATGCGCACGCCGCCTTCATAGGCTGTACCTATTCCGCCCCTAAATGGCGAGTAGCCTGCATCAGGCCATTGATCGAGTGTCGGTCCGTTATCGCTTGTGAAGACCACGACAGTGTTATTGTCTTTGCCTGTGTTACGAAGCGCATCCAGAACCATGCCGATATGATAATCGGTCTCCATTACCGCATCGCCATATGGACCCTTGCTGGACTTTCCGGCAAATTTCGGGTTGGGAACACTGGGGAAGTGCGTGCGGACTAAGGGAAGGTATATGAAGAAGGGCTTTGTGGAGTTTGACTGATTATCAATGTATGCAATTGCTTTGTCTACGCACTGCTCATCAACAAATGCCAGAGAAGTCAGGTTTAATGGTGACACGAGTTTGAGGTCACCGCCTTTCTTGGCTTCCACCAATCCATAATACGGATCCGGCGATTCCCAATTAGGATCGTAGCCGATACGTTCTTGGAGACTGTAGGTGTTTAGGTGATATAATATGCCAAAGAATTCATCGAAACCCAAATTTTGAGGCATACTTTCATTGACATCCCCCAAATGCGACTTGCCAAACATAGCCGTGTTATAGCCGGCATCGGATAGCACGTTCGCGAGTGTAATCTCTTCAGGAGATATGCCGGCCTTAGAGCCTGCCGCCGAGGCCAAGGTCATGCCCGTTCTGATGGGGAGCCTTCCGGTTAGCATTGCCGCCCTGGTCGGTGTGCATTGCGTCTCCGAGTAACAGGAAGTCAGCTTAAGGCCTTCTTTGGCCATCTGATCCATCCTTGGCGTCGGCGCACCTAATACAGCGCCACCACCGTAGCAGCCAGGGTCCATATATCCCATATTATCGGCCAATATTATTATGATATTTGGCCGGGGAGCCGGCATGACGTCCTCATGGAGAACCTGGCTAAGGCTTGAATTGTTGGATAAAGCATTTTTCCTGTTCGTTAAAACTTCTGCCCCTGGATTCTCTGGCGTTATCTGGTCAGCACCATACCCTTTCAGATCAAATGGTATGGGTGATAGACCAGTGTTACCCGAATCGAGGCTGCTGGCAATTGAAATTAAAAAAAAACCTGCAATTACCAATACAAAACCTTTGATCATGGTTTTTAATCCTCCACAATATGATGGACATTCGTTGTATATTACATTACCCCCAATTTACGGATGCATTCTATTCAACATGAGGATATTTTGGGCTAAGGATTTTATATTCACAGCACCAACATCTAACGTATGATAGGATGGGCAAGAAATAATATCATTAATAAAGCATCTTTTGAAGAAAAAAAAGGCGTTAAGATTCTGCATATAAAAGGCAATCCATACGAAATTGGCTATCAGCACGGCTATCTTTTGGCAAATAAAATTGATCTAATGATAAAAAGAACGCTTCTAGCGACCGCGGCTTACGTCGCCCGGCAGACCGGCTCGGATCTTGAAATGGCAGAAGAGATGATATGGATTGGCCAGAAAAAAGCCGAACCGTTTGTCCCGAAGGAGTTTAAAGACGAAATGAGGGGAATTGCCGATGGTGCAAATGACGCAGGAGTGGATGTGACTTTAGAGCAGATCTTGCTCTGGAATACAAACTATGATCAATGGTGCATCTACTGTCATCCCCATTACTGGCAATGCATGGGTGAGACAAATACAGATAGCAATGCTCCAATGCAACCTCCATCCGGAGGCTGTAGCAGCTTTTGTGCCTGGGATGAATGGGCCGGAGGAAACGGGAAACTGATCTTTGGAAAAAATGAAGATAATTTCAATATGCCGGAACAACTGGATAATCGCATGATGGTCATAGCCGACCCAGATGACGGATTTGGCCATGCATTCATGACCTATCCTGGGATGATTGGGCTTGATGGCGGTGTAAACGAGGACGGATTTGGGATGATGACGCAGTTGAATTCCATGCAAGATGAAAGCATGGAAGGCTGTGGTATTGCTATATTCACTCGATATTTGCTGACCCATGCCAGCACGGTAGATGATGCCATCAAGATTTTCCGAGAAACGCCGCGTTGTGCCGGCATTGCCTATCATGTAGTAGATGCCAAAGCCAAAAAGGCTGCCGTAGTAGAAACGTCTTCCAAGATGGTTTCTGTTCGTTATCCTATGCCCAATGTCAAAGCGCTGTGGCAGACTAATCATTCCAATTGCTATCCTGGCTGGATGGGCTATTTCGGATACAATATGGTAGCTGATCAGGTTATGGTTAATGAACTCAAGGATATTTCCTCGATCGAGAAATGGCAGAACAGTCTTTTGGATCCTTACAACTTTTACGTTCAAGCACCTAGCCGCTTTGAAAGATATGGACAGTTAATACACGAGTACTATGGCCAAATAACTGTGGAAAATGCCATAAAAATATTAAGTGATTGCTATGATCCTTATACGAAGATGACCCGCCTAAGGAATTTTCCCTCGTGGACAAACAATATACTCTGCTCGATATGTGCTCTATATCCTGATTTCGCATATCAAGCAAAAGAGCCTTTGGGCGAGTTTAAGGCTCATGTCGCCAATATGTGGAGTTTTGTTGCTTATCCAAAAACCGGTGATATCTGGTTGGCAATAAAGGATTTCCCTGCGCAGTATGGCGGATATGAATATTTCAACTTGAAAGAGCTACTGAGCTTTTTGCGTTGACGCAATTAGATAGGCTTGAGGCCTCCTCGCTGGATGGTTTTATCTCGGTTGCAAAGACCTGGTCAGGACTTTTAGCCGCCAATTTACCATCCAGCTAAGGGCTTTTGATGCCTCAAAATCAGGAGCAAAGCTGGGCGTTGCGGGCCTGGTGGCACTATGCACTTCATTGCTCAAGAAGAGCATTCGTGGCGGCTTAATCATAGTCGGCGAAATCGCTCTTGGAGGATCAATCGAACCCATCCATAACCCGGTGATGATCGCGGAAATTGCCGTGGAAAAAGGTGCCACCGCCCTGCTCATGCCCGTAACCTGCCGCCGCCAGCTTGTTGATCTCTCTGACGATATGGCGACAAAAATTAATATCCAATTCTACCTGGATGCCAGAGAAGCGCTGCTAAAGGCCATTGTTGAATGAATGAGATGCCGCCCTCAGGCGTACATCTCCCCGCGCTCCACCTCTCTAGAGGCCTTCTTACGTAGCTCCGTTCCTAATTTGGAATAGTACTTCATGGTGTCGGGCGTAACGGAAGGTCCAATCTCCTGGATTGCCGCCAGGAAATGCTTCTGAATGATCTTCTCTGCGGCCATATCTTCTCGCAGAGCCAGGCGCCCCGCTTTACGCACCACTGCGGCGATATCGGCTCCCGTGTACTGGTCAGTGAGATCGATCAGCTCGTCGATGTTGATATCATCCGACAGAGGTGCTTTTTTCAGGTGCACCTGGAAGATCTTGCGGCGTGACTCCCTGTCGGGAACAGGAGCCAGGATCAACTCGTCAAAACGTCCCGGCCGCAGCAGCGCCGGATCGATGATATCCGGCCGGTTGGTAGCTCCTATTACTACTACTCCGTGCAGCTCCTCCAGGCCGTCCATCTCGCTTAAGAGCTGGTTTACAATGCGCTCTGTGACATGCGGCTCGCCTGCCCCACCGCCGCCACGCCTGGGCACCAGCGCATCAAGCTCATCCAGGAAGATGATGGAAGGCGCCACTTGCCTTGCTTTTTTGAATATCTCTTCCACCCTCTTCTCGCTCTCTCCATACCACTTGGAGAGAAGCGCAGATCCTTTGACGGTGATGAAATTGGCCTCGCTCTCATTGGCCACGGCTTTGGCCAGCATGGTCTTGCCTGTGCCCGGCGGCCCGTAGAGCAGAATTCCCTTGGGAGCATCAATGCCCAGGCGGCGGAAGCTCTCCGCGTTTCTAAGCGGCCACTCCACTGCTTCCACCAGAAGCTGCTTGACATCTTCCAGGCCGCCAATGTCCTCCCAACTGACATTGGGAACTTCAACCAAAATCTCTCGCATGGCGGAAGGGGAAACCTCTCGCATGGCCGCCTCAAAGTCATCCTTTTGTACAATGAGCCGGTCCAGGATCTCCTTGGGAATGGTCGGCTCTTCCAGATCTATCTCAGGAAGGATGCGGCGCAGGGCATTCATGGCCGCCTCCCGGCCCACGGCAGATATATCCGCGCCCACAAAGCCGTAGGTTCTCTTGGCAAAGTCCTCCAGGACCACATCCTCGTGCAAGGGCATGCCGCGCGTGTGGATCTGGAAGATCTCCATGCGTCCTTCCATATCAGGAACGCCAAGCTCAATTTCTCGGTCGAATCTGCCCGGTCGACGTAAGGCCATATCCAGCGCCTCAGGCCGGTTGGTGGAGCCGATTACTATTACGTTCTTCCTCTCTTTCAGGCCGTCCATGAGGGAAAGGAGCTGCGCCACAACCCGCCTTTCCACCTCGCCTGTGACTTCGCTTCTCTTGGGGGCGATGGAGTCCAGTTCATCCAGGAAGATGATGGCCGGGGTGTTCTTCTCCGCCTCTTCGAACAAATCCCGCAGCGCCTTCTCGCTCTCACCGTAATACTTGGACATGATCTCCGGGCCGTTGATGCTTATGAAGTAGGCCTCGCTCTCATTGGCCACGGCTTTGGCCAGCATGGTCTTTCCAGTTCCTGGCGGTCCGTGCAAGAGAACGCCTTTGGGCGGATCAATTCCCAGGCGATCAAAGAGCTCGGGATGCTTGAGGGGCAGCTCAATCATCTCTCTGACCTTGGTTATTACCGGCTTCAAGCCGCCAACGTCTTCGTAAACTACAGATGGCACAGAGCGCTCTTGTGTCTCCACAGCCTGAGGCAAGAGTTCAATGTCGGTTCCTTCCGTGATCTTGACAATTCCACCCGGGCTGGTGGAGATCACTCTTAGCTTGATCTCGCCCAGGCCAAAGGCTTGAGCCCCCAAAAAGCCGCGGAATATCTCCTCGAACATGGTCTCCCGGCCCATGGAGTCGGTGGGCGGCTTTCGGACGCTGGTGGTGGAGATGACATCTCCTCTTGTCAGTGGCCGGCCATTGAAGACCTTGGTGAGGACGTCTCCGGGTGCAAAGATCTGCATCCCCTGCGTGACGGGGGCTAAGGTTACATGCTTGGCCTCGTTCCAGACCGCCTTTTTGACCTCTACATACTGGCCGATGCTCGTTCCGGCGTTGGATCTGATCAGGCCGTCCATCCTGATCATGTCTATGCCCTGATCCTGGGAATAGGCACTGACAGCCAAAACCGCCGTAGGCCTTGAACCTAACAGCTCCACTACATCTAAGGGACGTGCGCCTATTTTCTCCAGGAAATCCTCACCAATCCTAACTATGCCTTTTCCTACATCGCCCTGATTGGCCTCGGAAACCTTCAGCCTGACGCTTTCTCCTTCATTCATGTATTTCTTGCACCTGCTTTCTATTATGATTATGCATTTACTTCAAATCCGATGTGCAATGCGAGCATTTGACTGCCGCTTTGGGAATGCTTTCTTTGCAGAAGGGACACTCCTTGCTATTGGGCTCGGGCGGTGCCGGCTTTTTCTTAGCTGCATTTACCTGACGGATGAGCATGAATATGGCCAGTGTGACTATGAGGAAGTTGATGATGGCATTTATGAACAGACCATAATTGATGGTGGGTGCGGCTGCCGCCTGAGCTGCTGCCAGAGAGGCATAGGTCTTGCCATCCAGAACTATGAACAGGTCGGCAAAGTTTATGCCGCCCATGATCATGCCGATGGGTGGCATGATGACGTCTTTTACCAGCGAATTGATAATGCCGCCAAAGGCTACCCCAATTATGATACCTACCGCCATGTCCAGGACATTGCCTTTCATGGCGAAATCCTTAAACTCACTAATAAATCCCATAATCCCAAACCCCAATTAAAGATGCCGAATCTTTCTTAATATTAGCTGCTCAAATTATAAAATCTTAATGCATTAGGCCTTCCTTCTTGCAGATTTCCAGCAGATAATCCTGTAGCGACCTCTTGTAACCCTTGCGGGCGGCCTGTCTTTGTATCTCCTTCATGACACCGCTGCCGTATTGCATGGCCTTCTTTTCATATTGGGCAATATCCGGCGGCATATGTCGCTTCGCAACAGAGCGCAGCGGTCTCTTGCGCACTCCATCACTTACCAGCATTTCCGGCGCTATAGCCCTAGCAGCTACTACTACTCTATAGTCCATGTAGGGCAAGGAGAAGCATGCGCCATGCAGCCCGGCCACAGCCTGATCTCTGGCCAGTTGCAAGGGAAGCCCCAGGAAATCCTTCTCCAGATCCGATGCTAAGGTTTCCGTCTGCAAATAGCGGGAGTATCCCCCAAAAAGCTCATCTGCTCCCTGCCCGGCCAGGATGCGCGTCTCGCCATGCAGCCCGGCCCATTGGCAGACAAAATATAGCGTTGTGGCAATGGATGCATTCACCGGATCAATCTTAGGAATAACTGCCAGAACCTGGGCCAGGGCTTCCTCGATTGATGCCGGATCTATTAAGTGCTGATGAAGGGTCAGGCCAAACTCCTCCGCCACCTGGGCTGCATGCAGGAGATCATGTGAGCCGGCAATTCCCACCACCACACACTCTCTGCCGGCCAGCCGGGCGATCAGTGCCGAGTCCACGCCCCCCGAGAGGGCCACAACGCCATCATCGCTACGAAGCTGCACGGCAATCCTTATGGCCTCATCCAGATCCATGAGCGGATATTTGGGATCCACTTTTCCCATCTCGTTGCCGCTGCAGACCACTGCCCCTGCCGGGCAGTCTCCCGGCATGATCCCGAAATGATCGCGCGCCTGGCAGCCATTCCATTCTAAAAAGAACTCACCGCCAAATCTAGAGATCGCCGCCGGATTTTGCGCGAGAATTGCCCTGGCATCGCTATCGCTAAGCCGCCTTCCCTCCAGCTCCATCCAGCCCTTAACCTTGAATGAAAAATCCATAGATACTGATACCTCAAAACCAAAAAGCTAGTATCTAAAACATCTGTACATTGTTTTTTCCTTGGCTATAAAATGTTGTTTCATCTTCCAGGGCAATCTCGCAGGCATGACCAGCCAGAAACATATGAAATAGGATGAGAGAAAGTTTAAACTAGTTCTGAGTCTTAATGCAGCCTTAAAGCAAAAGAGGTGTAAATATGAACAAAATACCAATTGGAGCTGTAATCCTTGCTGTACTGATATCGTCCTCTCTGGGAATTGCTTTCGGTGAGATTGGAGCCGCCCAAACCAAGAACGCCAAAGAGAATGCCACAGATAACTCCACAGAGAATGCATCAGTCAAAACAGGGAACATATCCACAAACGCTATTGGAAATTTGACCATAAGTGCAACAGGCAATGCAACAGTCAATCTGATGTTCAATAATCTTACAAGCATCCAATGCGACTGAGCCCGTCAAGGCAGAGTATACTGCCATAAACACAAGACAAGTATTTCTATTTTAAATTAAAAAATCCTGCGTCCTTCTGGACACAGGATAATCCTAAATACCGAATGCCTAATATCCGGTTTTAACTACATGAGCCACTCCAATGTCGAGATACTGGTCTTTCTCATTGCTGTATTGTGGCCAGGTCACATTAATCCCGCCATTGGGATTGCCCGTCTTGGCAAATCTGGTCCACATGTCCACGACGTAATCCGAAACAGCGCTGCTGGTTGGGTCCGACTTCCAGTAGCTTGGCCTGAAGACGAAGTAGAGTTCGCTGGTATGGTATGCGCCATAGGGCTGGCCGGGCAGAACATAAGTGAACTTATACAGGTATGTGCTCTGGTTGAGGTTGGCCATAGAGCCGGCAATGAACTTGGACGCCAGGGCAAAGTCGATATCTGTGGCAATCCTCTCTATCCGGTACTGGACCTCTGAATCGTTCCTGGCCGGGTACCTGGCCAGCATCTTGAAGGCATCCGGTCCAAAGCTGTCCTGCAGAAACTTCCAGTAATCCTCTGCGGTCATGTTTGTCTTGGCAGCCAGCAGAGTTCCTTCATCGGCGTTGGATCCGATCATGAGTGGGACCGGATTTTGCCGACCCTGCCTGAAGATATCCTGCGGCTCCTCTGGAATCAGCCACCCGTCAATGGTGGTCTTGAAGGCCACGTTGTGGAAACCCCAGAATGTTGAATTCCACACATTCGGCGTGCTGTTGACCAGGTCAAGAGCACTCATGTTGCGCATCTTCTGGATGGCATCAGGCCCGGAATATCCCAGGCTCTCGGCATACTTCTGGCCGTACTCTTCTGCCTCAACCTTTGTTCTGTAACCTAGAATTGCCGGGCCATTTGACCAGACTCCGCCGCTCTCGACGATGGCCTGGCTGTAGAGCCCTTTACTCTGGGGTATTGCAAGCTGACTGACTATGTTGGCAGCTCCAGCCGACTCACCGAAGATGGTGACGCGATCTGGGTCTCCCCCAAAGGCGGCGATATTTCTTTGGACCCACCTCAAGGCTGCCTCCTGGTCAAGAAGGGCGTAGTTGCCTGAGGTGTTGTTAGGTGACTCCTTGGAGAGCTGTGGATGAGCCAGGTATCCGAGAACGCCGACCCTGTAGTTGAACGTAGCCACGATAACGCCTTTCATAGCCAGGGCGGTCCCATTATAGAGTGGGAGAGCGCTAGATCCCCTAATATATGCCCCTCCGTAGATAAAGACCATCACCGGCAGCTTTTCGCTGGAATTAGCGGCAGGAGTCCAGATGTTCATAGTGAGGCAGTCCTCGCTCATGTTCCCCGGGTACCACTCAGGTCCAAAGTCTTTTGAGACAGCCTGGGGGCAGGACGGGCCGAACCTATCGGCCTTGTAGACGCCTTCCCAGGGCTTGACAGCCTCCGGCGGCCTCCACCTCAGATCTCCAGTTGGAGGTGCTGCATATGGAATCCCCTGGTATACGAGTAGTCCGCTCTGGTTTATCCCAGAGACATATCCTCCCTCAGTCTTTATAGCGCCCAATCCTTTCGGTGTGTCTTCTGCTACAGCACATTCTGCCATGAGGCAAAGCACAGCGAATATCACACAGATCAGCGATTTGAGTTTCTTAATCTTTATAGCATTTTCCTCTCTACATCCCATAAGAATCCCTCTACTATGAATAACTATCATCATAATTAAGTTTTTTAACATATAAGCATCTTGCTCTAATCACTTCAATATGTGAACAGAAAAACATTTTAACTTGGTACTAGATTGAGAAAATGGAGACTACCCGTGAAAAGCATTGCATCAGATTGCCTGGAAAGAGTGAGAAAGGAAAAGCCGCTCATACACCACCTGACGAACTGGGTGACTATTTACGACTGTGCCAATATCGTAAAGGTATTTGGAGCCTCTCCAGTTATGGCTCATGCCAGAGAAGAGGTCGCCGAAATGGCAGGCATAGCTTGCGCTCTGGTTTTAAATATCGGCACTCTGACAACTGATTTTGTCGATGCCATGATCCTTGCCGGAAAAAGTGCCAACCAAAAGGGAATACCTGTGGTCCTTGACGTCTGCGGGGCTGGAGCCACAAAATTTCGCGATGATAAATGCTTTGAGATCCTGGATCAGATAAGGGTGAGCATCATAAAGGGCAATTCTTCCGAGATCGCTCGTATGGCCGGGGAGAGCGTTTCTACCAGGGGCGTGGATGCCTCGGCTGTTGAGAAGAACCTGGCTGAAGTAGCGCGAGCCCTGGCCGAAAAAAGGAACTGCACCGTGGTTATCACCGGCAAAGAGGACATCGTGGCCGATGAAAGAAGAATGGTATTGGTGAAGAACGGCCACATCATGATGGCAAATATTGTGGGCACGGGATGCATGGCCACTTCAGTTATTGGCACCTTTGCCGCCGTGGAAAAAGACGGCGTTGCTGCCTGTGTGGCCGGTCTTGTCTGCTACGAGGTAGCCGCCGAAATAGCGGCCGCACAGGCTAAGGGGCCGGGCAGCTTCAAGGAAAGGCTTTTTGATGTCGTGTACAATCTTGATGCCGAAACGGTAAAGAGAATGCAGAGGATCGAAGAGTGAAAGGATACTCTTTTGGCCTAAATTCCTAGGGATAATCGATAGCAATCGATGCAGTTAACTCCAGTTCAATTTTTCTTGCCTTCCACTTAAACCAATACTCTGCGCGAGTGAAGACGAGGACCACTGCCAAATGGACCGAGGGAGACGGGCCGGTCGATCTTCTAGAGACGGCCTAAATAGATCGAACATCACATATGCCCTGTGTTAGACCTATTGCTCGGTCTTTACTACGTAGGAACACTATCCAATAGAAGTAAATAGTCGAAGATATAACCTCTTCTCATGAAAAAACTTGTATTATTGATCATGTTTTGTCTTCTGGTAGTTGATATCTCTCAGATAGTCTGCGCTCAGCATAACGACACAAATGCAATCAATCTTGATGCTGGATTATCTAATTGGCGTGATGCATTGGCAAATGCCAATAGTTCTATCATCACGGTTAATTGCATCGGTGATTCGATTACGGCCGGAACTGGTGTGGCCGGTGCGGGAACCGCTATCTCAAGGTTTATTAATCTGTCCTGGCCAGGAAGACTTAGAACGTTGCTAGCCGCAAGATACGGTGATGTTGGCCGAGGGTTGATTCCCGTGTGGTACCATGATGACTCAACCTCCAAACTTGCAACTTTTAGTGCCGGATGGGCAAACGAACCAACAACGGGGTTTTTCGGAAGTCGTGTAACACAAACGGCCAATGCCAATGTAACAATTCCGTTTAATGGCATCGGTGTGAGGTTGTACTATCTTCAATCAAGATCAACGGGGGGCCCATTCACAGTAACTATAGATGGCGGCGCGGAAATTGAATGTTCTTCGCTTCGGAATCCGTCGATCCCTATAACCCATCGGGATTTTGTAGGATTGACCAATGGAAATCATACGATGGTTGTTAAATATGCGGGTGATGGATACCATGAGCTCATAGTCCATGGCATAATGGAGCTAAACGATGCTACAACTGGTATCAGAATAAACAATATAGGTAAACCTGGTTCACACTCGGCAGCTTTTTCTAACATCGATTTACGGAATGCACTGGTTGATCCGATTCCGGCTTCTCTATCAATTATTTGCATAGGCCAAAACGATTGCTCCCTTCAGGTTCCTGTGGCAACTTATAAAGCCAATATGCAGCTCATGATTACAAGAGCAAAAGCCACAAGTGATTGTCTGTTAGTAGTTTGGAATAATTTGGATAGCACATTGGTGATCCCCTGGTCACAATACGTTACTGCAATGTATGAACTGGCATCTAAAAATAACATAGCTTTGCTGGATATAGACGCAAGATGGACAGGATCGGAATACAACGATGACAATCACCATCCAAATGCTAATGGGCATAACGATATGGCGAAAGCTGTTCTGGATGTGCTTTTATATGAACCCAAACCCCATTTCTGAGAATCGGGCGTTAATGGCCAAGCCAGAAATGGAATCATTCCCATTAGCGATATGCATGCCCAAATGGTCACGCTCTAAGAGTCAAATAGTTCGCCAAGTTCTAGCGAGGTGCTCACTGAATAGAACTCGCAGCGCTTGACAAGCTTTCGTCTAACGATTGAATCCATGATTTTTTTTCAGGAAGGTTTTCAGGAATTATAAAAAATAGATAAGATTACTTTTTTTGCCCATTCTACGAGGTCCTGCTTCTCTTCAATGGAGGCAAAATAGAGGTTCATGCTGTGGGGATCATCTTCAGAGGAGGTCATTTTGTTCCGACACCTATAAATTACAATAAATTATTTTACCACATGGTGTTTGGGATTCCTGGGAAATTGAGATGAAAGGATACTATTTCATAACGGACTCCAAATTGAGCCTCGCCGGCAATGAAAGAGATGTGCTCTCCGCCGTCTCCTGCGGGGTGGAAGTTGTCCAGTACAGAAACAAGAACGCAGAAACCCGGCAAATGTACGAGGAAGCCTTGCGTCTCAGGAGAATATGCCAGGACTGCGGCTCCATCTTTCTCATCAACGACCGGGTGGACATTGCCCTCGCCACAGACGCCGATGGTATCCATCTGGGCCAATCCGATATGCCGTGTCTCGCCGCCCGCAAACTGCTGGGGCAGGAGAGGATCATCGGCGTTACTGTCCACAGTCTTGCCGAAGCCCTGCAGGCGCAAAGCATGGGAGCCGACTATCTGGGAGTCTCGCCCATCTTCCAGACGGCGACAAAACCTGATGCTGGAAAGCCGGCCGGCATTAGACTGATTGAAGATATCCGGGTCCAGGTAGATATTCCACTGATCGCAATTGGCGGCATCAATCATTCCAATGCCGGCGAGGTCGTCCGAGCTGGAGCTGATGGCCTGTGCGCCATATCATGCGTCGTTGCCAAAGAGAATGTAAGGGATGAGATCAAAAAGTTTCAGGAAATTTTTTCGGCACGGCGGCGAGATGTCTAAAAGTTGGAAGGACTATCCTGATGAAAAGCCCTCCTTAGGTCTGGTTTTGCATCTCTGGAATTGCGTCCTGCTGCATCCGACTTTTCATGCCAATTAGTATTTAAGGTTAAATGCACTTAATATAAATTTTATCAATACATAATTGTTCATCTTCTCAAATAATGCTAATATGGGCATAATAAAATAAATAGCATCAATGATTGCAGCAGAATAGCTATATTTATATCCGCTATCATAAAATATTCTGTCTCTTTCTGCCCTCTCTTTGTGCAGAGCCTCGATCCTTTTTATGGCTGACTGCAGAGCTTTATCGTCCTCTGTCTGATTATCTGACATAATTTTGGTGAAAGTTCTATATTGATTTTGATATTCTTCATTGATCTTGTCACGATCCTCGATCATCCTTCTTCTGAATGGCTTTTGCAAGTTCTGCAATCCCCATACTAAGAGGATGATCCCTGCCAACAAGAGCAGGGCAAGAGCTATTATCTTACCGATGACTGTGCTTAAATCGTCAAATGGATTGATATAAGACAATATGCCCAGCGAAATTCCCACAGAATAATATATTATAATTTTTACAATCACAGTTCTTGCAATGCCCAATCCACCAATCCTATCAGCGTTAAATAAATCAATTTTTATAAAATTTATGTACGGTTCCGTTCCAATGCTATCTAGGATCAAGGAGATAATCGTCTTCATTTGATTTATTATATTTCTATTTAAAATTAATAAATATACTAACAATGCACAGAATAAAATTGTTTGCTTGATATAATAAATATCCCGATAGAAATCTTTAATTCTACCACGGAGCATAAATGCCAAATAAATGATGAAACAGATAAAGCCAAAAATCAGCGATAGAGTGGGATGGATGAGGGGGACCCTCTTGGATAATCCCTCCATTAGTCTTAAACCAAGCTCCTCTTGCATTTATTGGCTCCCTCGATCAATTTTTAGAGCTTAATTCTCCATTTTTTATATAATTAATGGCCAAAGATTATGCCCATAATGGAAAGCCATATTGAGGTGGGGGTGGAGGTCTCAATATTTGGCTCTAAAGTCACATTTATGCTTGCAGGCTTTGACAAGCTGATATTACCCACATACTCTTTATGGCCCAGTAAAGATAATCCCAAGGTATGCTCTCCCTCGCGATCAAGAAGGATCTTGCTCGGCGTTTCCATTCCTATGCTTTTTTCATCAATCCAAATGGATGCACCTCGCGGAGTTGAATTTATCATAACATAAAGATTAGATGTATTCTTTTTGGGCGAGGATGGCTGAACAGGAATCAATTTTATTGGGGGGATCTTCTTAGGTTGGTCAATATAATATACGTCCTTTACGGATTCATATCCGCTCAAGACCAGCTCAATAGTGTGATAACCCTTACTTTTTAGAACGATCTCATCTGGCGTCGTTGTCCTCTTTTCCCCATCCATCCATATCTCAGCACCTTTTGGTTCTGAAATGGTGCCGGTGTAGGGTTGCCGTACACCCAGTATGCATCCACAGTGCCATCCAAGACCAATGACCTCTGGATCCAGGGAGCAACAAACTGGACACAATATGTGGTAAGCCCAGTCGGAACCTGGCTGCAACTAGTCGCCTATGCACCTGTTGAAGGACCGGCAGGCTTCTATGAGATGATCCAAACCGACATAACCAGTTCGATGTACAAGACTTATCAGTTCAACCAGGGTTATAACACCATGAACTTCAACGCCGACCAGATTGGAAGACACATGCTCTACTTTGTGGTTAATAACCAGCCTAGCAATGTGGTCGTTGTAGATGTGTTTGCCCAGGCTTAGCCAGGGTCAACGAAGCCGGTACATACAATAAAATAGTTTATCTCCGACCAAAATTTGTGATCTTCAGGACAAAGCCATACGTTGTTACAGCAGATGCCTATCCACTCTCGTCACACTACCAGGCTCCGGCGGGTGGATCAGGGTCTACCGGGGCTGTAGCTGTATGTGCCGCTTCATAGCTAGAATCGCTGGTTTATCGATGCGATTTGATAATTATACCTCAACTTTAACGCCGTGCCTATCAAAGAACTCTTTTAACGCTTCCTCTACGACTTCACTTTGGGCACGCAGGCTACTCTTTGTTTTTGCCGTATAAACCTTAAGAGTTTTGGCTATTGGTTCGGATAAGGTCAATGTAGTCTTAGGCATTATTCTAAATTCATTAAGCTATAGATATATAACCGTTTGCACTAAAAAATTTAGATATAAAAAGCCTTAAAGATTTCCTGGGCGCAACACAAAATCAGCTAATGAAATAAAAGACTTTTGCCCAGCGATTTTATCCTGACTGGCTATCCCATCGTGTCCATCCATGCCGCCTGCCCGCGCGCTCCTTCGGACTTGTTGCGATGGGCTATTGAAGTCCTAATCGATGATCCTTACCGGGGAAAAGCCTCTCCCATGAAGCCTCATAGTGTTAATTGGTAGCGGTCTTCAGTAACTCACCCTTAAGACCGCCTTTTAAATCCCTGACGAAAACATCTTGATACTGCTTATTTTATTGCTTGGGCGCTATTATTCCCTACTTTTTCCACCCTTTTCTTGCGTCACCTTTTGCAGGTGCCCCTTTCTTCCCTGAATCCACTGCCCCTTTCTTTGCATCTGCGCTTCCGGACGCCACAGTCTTCCCTGCATCAGACGTTGCTTTCACAGCAACACCCTTTGTTCTCTTATCTTTTTTATTTTGCATTTTAAAATCTCCATTAAGCCTTATTTTGCGATTGTCTTAATACGATATTTTTAAATATAAAGCTTTTGGTGCATAAATTGATATGTATCATAATCTATATATACGTCATGACCCGTTCGGTAGGGATTAATGCCCAAAACCACATTGACCTTATCCGAACCTATAGCCAAAACTCTTAAGGTTTATACGGCAAAAACAAAGAGTAGCCTGCGTGCCCAAAGTGAAGTCGTAGAGGAAGCGCTAAAAGAGTTCTTTGAGAGGCACAACGTGTTGATTGAAGTCTAATTTTGCCTTTGGGCGACGGTGGCGGCGGCGCCAACGATGTCGGCATGGGACACGTTTCTGGAGGCAACGCCCAGATGAGCCGCACCTGGGGCCGGTGATCGAGTACTATCATAATAATCGCACTGTGGTTGTAGGCGGCTACTTATACGAAGGCAAGGCTCTCATGTCGCTTGCCGGAAGCTATGTCTTTGCATTTAAGGGAGAAATATCGCATACTCCTGGCGCGTTTCCATTAGGGACAAGCCTATAACTTTCTCCATCAAGCTGTAGCTCCACGTAACCATCTCTAGGTATCGCATCATAGTTATGGGTGACAAGGTAAAAAGCCAGGTCTTGAACAGTTATTTTGGAGTCCTCAAATGATAATATACGCTCTCTTAATTCTGAGATATCGTTTCCCGATGCAAGGGCGGTATGGAGCAAACCTATGAGGAGAACGATCGGGATGATAAATCTCACCCAGAGCTTTGAATTTATCACGCGAGCCATTTATCTCTCCTTGGATTATCTACTCATTTGGCCCCGCAGCCTATCCAAATCTTTCTTTAAATCCTTGCTCATGCTGGTTTTGTTCAGCTTGGAATTGAGAAGATTCTGCAAGGTGAATTCGTCATATTTTATGTGCTCCAGGTTAGCTCCGTCAAAGTCCACATTTATCATCATGATCATGGATAGGTCAGCATTTGTTAGATCTGTCCCCTCCAGACTCACATTCTTCAGCAGTATCAGCTCCAGCCGGGAATTTTTGAGGTTGCACTTGCTCAAATTGACGTTCTGGATGAGCATAGGTCCCTGGAGCGTAGCACCCTCCAATTTGCATCGATAGAAATTTGCATCGACAAGGTTCAACCCTTGCAGCCTGGCTAAAACCAAATCTGCCCCGGTCAAATCTGCCCCATTTAAGGCTGTATAGTCAAGTTTTGCCGAATTCAAATTGGCACCTTTTAGCCTGGCATTAGTAAGGTCTGTATAAGATAAGTCCGCACGCCTCAGGTCTGCACCAGTTAGATTCGCTCTCATCATATAAGCCCTGGTCAGATCGGCATCCCTCAAATCAGCATTACTCAGGTTAGTTCCACAGAACTCCACCCTTGAAAGCTGGCTCGACGACAAGCGGCTGTCGCTCAGATCTGCCCAGCTCATCTTTGCGCTCATGGCATTAGCATGGCGCATGTTCAGTCCTTTCATGTCAGAGTTTACCAGATTGGTTTCAACGAGCCTGGTTCCATTCAGATCCGCACCCCTTAGATCCGAGTCTCTCATGTTAGCACTGGTAGTATCTGCCCCCTGGAGCTTGGCATACTTGAGTATCGCTCCGGTCAGCGTTACATCTGATAGACGAGCATCTGTGAGGTCAGCTCCAGTTAGATCCGTCTCGGCCATTGCGGCTGAAGAGGCATTAATTCTGTTCAGTTTAGCATCTCTGAGTATCGCTCCGGTCAACTTTGCTTTTTCCAGATTTGCATCAGAAAGATCAGCACCAGTGAGGTTTCCCTCTTCAAAACAAGAGCATGATGCAGTCACTCGCTTCAATTTTGCATCCACGAGCCTCGCTCCGGTAAGCATGGCGTCCTCCAGGAACGCATCGGTAAGGTTGGCACGGGATAGATCAGAATTCAGAAAGGCTGCCCCTGAACCGATCAAGAAGGAAAGGTCCGAGTCGCTCAGATTGCTGCGAGTCAAGTTCGCAAAAACCACACTTGACCGGGACATATTGGACCCGATAAACTTGGCTCCAGAAAGTCGTGCCTCGGAGAGATCTGAGTCCCTGAGGTCTGCATTGCATATGGTGGCATTAATCAGGTTCGCGCCAACCAGGCTTGCTCCGGTCAGATTAGCACCATTCATTTGGGAATTACGCAAGGTAGAACGATCCATGAACGCTCCTATGAAGCAGGCTTCGCTCAGGTTTGCATCGCTCATTTTCACGCCCCCTAAGCTGGCTCTATTCAGGTTAGTGCGAACCAGAGTTGAACGATCCGCAAAAGATTGGTCTATAAAGGAACTGGATAGGTCTGCACCATTCAGATTTGCGCCTGTTAAGTAGCAGCCTGCCAGGAAGGCACCTGTTAGATTTGCGTTGGTCAGATTTGAGCCTAACAAATTGCAGACCGGCATATTGGCACCTCGAAGATCGGCCCGGGAGAGATCAGAGCCATGAAGGTCTGCTTGCACCATAGTTACTCCGCGAAGATTTGTTCCTGCAAGCTTGGCATCGAAGAGACTGGATTGGTTCAAATGGGATCGGCTAAGGTTCGTCCCGCGAAGATCTGATCCATAGAGCTCAGAATGATTCAAGTTGGCCCCAGACAAGTTCATGCCACTCAGGTTCATTCCCATGAGCAGGGCATGATCTTTGAACGTCTGGGGATTTACTTCGATTGCAGATGAAGTAGTAGATAGCAGAACGAAAAGCAAACACACCCCTAAAGCTGATCGCATCACAGAAACACTCATAATAATACCATATGCACTGCTACTATAAAATTAATCGGTAAGGTCTGTCCTCTTCTTGGTTGTATGCTCTAAAGTGACTTGGAGGTAGAGGCATAAATGTCATTGAAGATCAAAATAGGAAATATTTGGGGCTTAATAGGTAAACTAGTGGCTCTGCGGCATCCTTGAAAGCACACTGAGAATTAAGTCTCTGAAAACCTATTCCGCTCCGCCCACTGTCGCCTCGGCCACCAAGAGGTGCGGCGATCCGTCGCTCACGGGCACCAGTTGCCCCGCCTTCCCGCAGCGTCCGCTGTTGAACTTGAGGTCGCTCCCAACCGCCCGGACATGCAGCAAAGTTTCCAGAATCTTGCCGGACAGGGACACGTCCCGCAAAAGCCTGGTCTTCTCGCCCTTTTCCACCAGGTAGACTCCATCCCCCATCTCCGCAAGGATCTCTTCCAGCTTCCAGTCGCCGTTGGCGATGTAGGTGTTGCTCATGCGCACCACCGGCCGGTCCAGGCCCTCGGCGCGGGCATTACGCCCGGCTCCGCCGAGCCGGGCTGCAGTCTCGCGAGATGCCATAGAACTAAGCCGAAGCTTGCAGAATTTGGCTTTTGGCAGTTTACCGTTTTAAATGACGCTTTAAATCTGGCGGCATCGCAGCCCATAACTCTGGAAACTCACATTTAATGTTCCCAAGAACCCTTGGAGCCTCTTTATACACAAAATCATGATGATCTACATATATAAATAAAATCGTGTCGCTGATTACCATGTAAACAATAACAAAAGGATTAACATGCGATCCTCGTGTGTATTTTAGATCATGAATTTTTGGATCGCCCAGTTCAGGATTTTGTATAATTTGGTTAATTTTCTTGGATAGCCTTTCATCCAACTTTTTATCTTTTTTAGTTAATTTTTTAAATTGGTTTTTAAAATCAAGCGTTCGCTTAATTTTATATGGCATAGTAGAAAATTTACTCAGGGCTATGAAGATCAGCTAGAAAATCATCTGCATTATCAAAGGTTTTCACCAGGCCGACATTGTATTGCTTCATGCTTCGAACCACGCCGGCCTTGAACTCTTCCAGTACAGTCTCTTTGGTATTGATCGCAGATATCATTACTGTCTGCTCTCTTCCCGGGGTATCTGAGCACACCATTAATAATATCTACCTGCTGCCAGGTATTTAAGTTTAGCTTATGTCCACCCTAAAAAGGGGTAACTTAAATCTTGAGTCCCTAAACCCCTATCCCGCCCCGCCCACCGTGGCCTCGGCCACCAGGAGGTGCGGCGATCCGTCGCTAACGGGCACGAGCTGTCCGGGCTTTTCCAAAGAGCGCCCGCTGTTGAACTGGCATTGAACTGGAAGACGCCATCGCCCCTGCTCACCTGGCCCCCGCGGCTGCCCACCTGATGGATGTCGACTCTCTCGTTAATGAAATAAAATGGAATTGGCGAGAGATTTAAATAACGTGATCGATTCAGTTATCGTTTCATTCTTCAATATATTAACAAGCAATTCGCAGATAGAATTATAATTTAAATTTATATAGAAAATTATTAAAGCTACGCTAAGAATAATTAATGTCAATTTAAGGTTGTGAATTGAATTCTCTGATGATGCACGTTCTTGATCCTCAAGGCTCTTCAGATATCTATATCGATCAAATTTGCTTATGAAACTATCTGGAGGATTGCGTACTCGTACGCCTTCAACGCTATGAAGGATCGCTCTTAATAAGAAATAGGCAGCTGAAGCTAGTGCTATGATAACAAGAGGAGAGACTTGTGCGTTAATATCATGGCTATCTTTGATTATAAAATAAAATACACCAAAAAATATTGGTAATAGAAAGCCGCAAATGCTAAGAATTGAGGTGCTTATGCATCTGATATTGGAACGATTGATATTCGTATCCTTTAGATAATCTTCAGTTGTGAGAAGTTCTTCTGTATCTGAATTAGTTTGGTTAGGATCTGGTGAAGATGAGCCATCTTCCGTATCGATATGCTGGGAATTCTCTTCTTCGCTAGAGACAGTCATTTAAACCTAATGTTTTTATGGAAGTGGGTAGAAGTAATAACAAGCATCTTTTGCAAGTACTTCACTTGCCTTAAGGGCACGAGGCACTTCATTGTCTACTTTGACATAAAGCTTACCATTGATTTTTAATTGCCCTGTGAGTTTTTCTGTGACTTCTTTAACCGTTGCTTCTTGGGATGAAAGAGGTACTGTCCTGATGCCCGCTCCAAGTGGCAGATGTACAATAACTCCAACCCCATGTGAAGTTGTGACTATACCGCATTTTCCGGCCATGAGCATTACCTCCCAGAATCTCATCAGGGCATCTTCGACGTTTAGATTGTTATTGAGTCACTTTTGTGTCCAAAAGTATATCAATTTATCTGATATGAACTGCTCTGCTTTTCCAAAAGCGTGCTTGCTGTTGAACTCTGGTGCCATAATAGGGGCCTTTCATTCCTCGCATCTTCAGCCGTTTGACAAGATCTGGCCAAGACACGGGGGTGAGCTTAGCCAACTGCCATCAGCTCAGTGGATACGTCTATTGCATTGCCGTCTATCGATGGGATGCGTAGCCTATGCCTCAACCTTATGGCGATCTATTCCTCGATGGTCTCGATGAGAGCCTTTCGGCAATCCTCAAAGGTCTCGCCGGTTGCCCACCCGCCTTCCAGGCCGGGTACATGGGCGTAATACGGCTCTGGATTGTCGATAACCTCATATTCGGCCCGTGCCAGGGCAGCCGCGATATACTCCGAGAACATATTAAGATCTCAATTGTGTCCTGAACGAATTTAATATTATCCTATCTCCAACAAAGGGTCCGCCTGGACATCGACGATCTTTCAGCTATCGGCCGGAATAGCTACGGCAAGCGTGTCTCAGGTGGCCCGCCTCACAGGAGTCTATGGCCAAGGCATGGCAGCCCGTAGTTGCAGCCGCCTTCTGGTGGACAGTGGGCATGCCAAGTTAGAGAACATCACCAACAATGAGTTTGATACCCGGTATTGGTGGTCCGAAAGGCTTTCCCGCAGGCAGAGGCCGGGCCGCCGCAGGGTTTGGGGCAGGACTTGCAGGCAGAATCTGCAGGATGGTTGGCAGGAAAAGAGCTGGACAAGGCGGCAAAATGGGGATGGGATTGGTTGAAGGGACAGATCGGGGTTTGAGTTTTTTGGCCGCACGATCGCGAGGGAAAGATGCTTTGTCATCCTAACCTTCATGACCTCTTTAAGCTTATCCGCTTCATTCCTGGCAGTGGCAAGCTCTTCCCTTAAGCCGGCCCTTCAAATTTACAGTTTTAAACTTCTGGCTCGCTGCATTCAAATATTTATGTTAATATGCCTATGCTTTTGCCTTCGATAATAGCATCTCTTTGAATGCGTCAAGACGGCTTTCCAGACGCCTGAGATACGGTAAGCCTGTGCCAATTCTGTCTCCCAATTCATCAAATGAAATCTCCAATTCGCCTACGTTAGTGGCATGAATCTTAATACTCTTGCCAGATTTCACCAAATAAGATGCTACCCCGCTTCCAATATTTACGAATGGATTCGAGTCCTGCAATTTTTCGGGCTTTGTCGGCAAAGGTTTCCAGCAATTGATAATACTATTTATTTTATCAATTTTCCTTGCGACGAGTAGCGAACGAATAACTCCAACATCTGCTAATCGAAATCCCATCTCATGCTCCGATTTGGAGACATATTCATCAGGAGGATACTTTGCCACAAGATCCTCCAGATCTTCAATATTTTCAATATTTTCCTTCGATAATTCCTCGATTATCTCCGATACATGCCCAGATTTGGCATGGACCCTATCTGGAAAAATTCTTTTAAAATAATCTGTAATATTTTCAACGTCAATCTTCGTAAGAGGCATTATTTCTTATCCTCCAAAACCGGATATTCACTTGATTTTTCAGATTCTAACCACAAGTTTAAATCTCTGAGAGCTTCAATGGCATATTCTCTGTCACTTGGATCCCCTTCAGAGATTGCTTTGCGTAGTGATCCAATAAAAGTTCCAATATCTCTTTCTTTCTGCTGCTTCTTTTGCACATATTCGTCTTGCAGCGTTTGAAACTCCAGATCGGCAATATCTAGTAGCGCCGCAAGGGCGCTGAACCTTCTCTTGATTAAAGTTGGGATTACTATTGTGCTCTTGTATTGGATGTTATGCTCCATTTCTGCCCAAGCGTGCTGCAAAATCGTTCGTACTTGAATCTCAAGTATTAGGTCACGATAGGATTGATATTCCGCGAGATGGCTACGATATGGATGCATTCTTACAAGGTAGTGAACGCTTTGATAACCGAACTTGCCTTCGCCCACTAACTTTTCTGCTTTATCGACATTTTCTAGGACTGTAAATTCCCGTTCGATGAGTTTGCAGACATCTCCAACAGTTCGGGGCAGAAACGTGATGACTCGAACGCCTGCCATGTCAGTAATATCTTTCAAAGGATGAGGATACTTTGGCTTAACAGGATCCGACTCTGATTGCTTTGCGGCCTTATTACCGAATTCATCTATCTCCTTGGCTCGCGCATCAATCGAATAATATTTAACTTTTTCACCATGTAGAATGTCCGAAATTATGTCCTTTGCTGTTTCAGCAAATTCCATATAAAGTGGACGGATCTTTGCATATTCTGCAACGGCAGATTGGTACGAAAATGGAGTCACCATCTAAGCAGAAGCTTTGGTCACTACATATCCCGATTTCTCCAGGAATCGGATAGCTGACTTCTGTCTGCCAGACGAATTTCTCTCAAAGACGGCCTCTGCTCCT
>Ga0247841_10004625_pt1 | contig 23336 bp, 28 predicted proteins | sample LaCruzMarch2015__2_FD_192410 | JGI IMG/M metagenome (GOLD analysis project Ga0247841, IMG submission 192410) | Freshwater microbial communities from meromictic Lake La Cruz, Castile-La Mancha, Spain - LaCruzMarch2015_18m | ecosystem: Environmental > Aquatic > Freshwater > Lake | place: Spain... | reverse complement strand
AATTTTCATTAAATTATATACTCAACCCTTTCAATGTCGTTTCGTTAATTAGCTTAATCTTCGCCAGACGCGCAAAGCCTGATCGCCTTTTTTCTAATAAAAACTATCCATATCTGATCTACCCTATCTATTGTACCACGCCTAAATATAATTTCCGCAGTCGAAGCCTTTAAAACTCTCAAACCCAATCTCAAAATTAGATAGGCAGCTATTTTTCTAAGATAAAAAGCGCTTATTTTCGTCTGTGAATATCATCATGACAAACGGTGCATACAGTCATAAGATTGTTTTCCGTGTTAGCACCGCCCTTAATGTGTTCTTTCTTATGATGCAGTTCCAAATGGCGCGGATCGGAAGGATTCCATTCCTTATGCGACCACGAGCAAGCTTTGCACTTATATCCATCTCTCCGTAAAACAGCTGCACGAACAGGATCCGGAATTTGCCTATCATGCTCGGGACTCTGTCGCTTTGATTCCATTAAGTAGACGCCTACATCCAAATCCGGTCTACCGGTATTCCTTGTAGCAATAGGCCAGCCGAATTCCGTCCGCAGCTCTCTTACCCTACGGGCCCATTCCGATCTATCTTTCGCTAAATAGCGCAATTCTTCTCCGGAAATTTGCTTCCCTATATTCTTAAGGAAATATTCGAGTATTTTGTCGCGAACTCCGAATTTCTTCCTCCTGATTTCATTGGCGACATTCCAGCGATAGGCCGCTTCCTTGTCCTCCTTTTCCGAAAACAAGATATAGTCATCGGGTCCCATTTTCGAAATATCTATAGAAGATTTCGAAAATTCGCCTTCTTTGGCCATAGCTTTTGCCGTTACTCCATTTATTATCTTCCATCCGAATTGAACGCGAAGTTCCCTGACCCGTCTCGCATATTCCTGAATACCGGATATGATAAATAACTCATCTCCGCTTATGACTACATGAGGATATTTCCTGAAATAATGGAGTATCCTATTACGAGCACTGGCGGCTATTTGGCTGGGGATAAGATTCTTACCTAGCTTTCGTAGTTCACGTAGAATGGGAACCAAAGCAACGACTTTTTTACGTAAGTCCTTAGACCGCAGTTCTTTTTCAAAATTGGCAATTAACAGCTTAATACTGTCGCATTGCAAATTCAGATTCATACTTTGTTTTATTTTACCGATTTTGGGCACTTTAGTCCTCCTACTACTTTTTTAGAAATTCCGCTAACTTCTTATACAAACGATCCGATTTTTTAAGCTCACACCCCCAAACAACAAGAGGAGTCCAGCCGCTTTTCTGCAACTTCAGCAAATTCCTTTTATCCCTTTCGATATTCAAATCAAGCTTCCTGTTCCAAAATGATTTATTGGAAGAAGGCCTCTGCCCACGCAGACATTTCTTATGCCCGTGCCAAAAACAGCCGTGAACAAAAATAACCTTTTTCAGCCGAGGCAAAACTATGTCCGGTTTACCGGGTAACCCTTTACCGTGCAGCCGAAAACGATATCCACTCCTATGCACCAGAGAGCGTATCTCTAATTCCGGCTTTGTATCGCCGCCTTTAACCGCGGCCATTATGCTGCTTCTCTTCTTTCTTGAAAAAACATCCATTGAACATCATGAACCGTTATAAAGTAACGAAAAAACACAATCGGCAATTCGTGCGGCAAACATGGGAGGAACCGCATTCCCGATTTGCTTCGCAATCTCGATCTTACTTCCTTCAAAAGTAAATGTGTCCGGGAAGCTCTGCAGTCGGGCTGCTTCGCGATGCGTAATGGGACGATGCTGTTGCGGATGCAAAAACCTGCCTTTTTCCGGTTTGAAAAATTCGGTTCGTATAGTAAAAGACGGCCTATCCCACCACAACCTGCCGAATAAATCAGTACCGCCGCTTTTCTTCCTCAGCCAACAATCCGGTGTCAATTCCGGAGCGTATTTCTGTAAGTCAAAACGATTCATGCCTTCTTTTGGAATCGCCTTATATCTCTTTAAACTCGTCGGAGAAGGCGTCCTGCCGAAATGTAAATCATATGGCGGTAATGCTTTTCGAATCTCGATGCCGACCGGCGGAGGAAGACTTTTCATAGCATCCCTAACGGTCCGCCATGGCTGAGGATTATCGACAAACGTGGAACAAAAAAGATCAATTGCATTTTCGGATTTTTTATCCAATGGATTATAGTGTGTTTTTCTAGGAGGGAAAACCATCCCCGGATCAAAAAAACGCGACCCTACTATTATTGCCCGCCAACGAGTCTGCGGCACCCCATAATTCGCTGCGCAAAGCTTACCCGACCAAATTTTGAATCCCATCTTTCCGGCAACTTTGACAATCTCATCATGTTCCATCGTGCCGAGAAGCTGCGGGACATTCTCAATAACGAAAACCGACGCACCCGACCGCTTAACTACTTCTAAATATGGCCGCCATAACTGATTACGAGGATCGCCTTGTCGGTTTTTATTTAATAAGCTGAATCCTTGGCATGGCGGACCGCCTATTACAATATCCGCTTTAGGGACTACATTTTTGTCGGATTTCAGCAAATCAAGAATATCGCCGCCTACGCAATGCGGACCAAAATTCTTTTTATAGGTTTTGACACAATACTCATTAAAATCATTTGCGAATACCGATTCAAAATCATGCCCAAAACGTTTACTAAAACCCAAGGTCATGCCGCCGGCGCCGCAAAATAGGTCTATAAGCTTATATTTGCGTCTTCCTTTTACAATACCACAATTTTTGCGGATATTATAGGCGCTGGCATCCGTCTCAAGTAATAATCCGTATTCTTTTGTTATCTCTATAGTTTTCATAAGCATAAAATGAAAAAACCCTCGCCTTTTAAGCGAAGGTTTGAGTTATTTTAACGTGGCAGCTTCCCCCTTCAAACATACCACCCAAATCTCTATAAGTAAGTCTACCATAGCTTTATGTTAAGTCAATACCAAAATATTTGCAAGGTTAATGTTTGAATGAGATCGACAGTTTTAATACGATTATTACCTGCATATTTTGATAGTAATTATATAGCTTTTGACCCCCTTTAACAATAAAAACTATCTCCCTTATCGCCTTGACTTGCCGGCCAACGTATGGCCTATATAGGGTGACTCTAGAGAGGAGATGTCGGCCAATGAGAGAAAATATTGTTGAACAGATCCAAGCTCTTAAAAGCGCGACTTTATCGACGATTCAAGAGCGATATAGAGAGCTTTTTAATGCCGCTGAGGCGCCCTGCACCAATAAGCCATATCTTATAAAGAAGATCACTTACAGGCTGCAGGAAATGGCCTATGGCGGGCTTTCGGATGAGGCAAAAGCGCGGATTGCCGAGCTGATCGAAAAGTACGATCCTATCAATAATAAGGCGCTTAGGCCGCAAGTAATCTCTGCCGGAAAGAATGTCGTTTCTATCCCATTTATGAGAGATAAGCGGCTGCCTATTCCCGGCACTGTTATCCATAAAAAATACAAAGGCGAAGATATTCACGTCAAGGTTTTAGATAAGGGATTCGAATACAAGGATAGATATTATCGTAGCCTTACAGCAATAGCTTTTGAGCTCACGGGCGCACATTGGAATGGTTTTGCATTCTTTGACTTATGAGGAATACTATGGAGAAAAAGATAGAAAAAGAAAAACCTATAATTAAATGCGCTATTTATACGCGCGTTTCGACCTCTGAAGGCCTAAAGCAGGAATTTACGTCATTAGATAACCAACGTGAGTCCGCCGAAAGCTATATCCAGAGCCAGAAGTCTGAAGGCTGGGTCGATTTGCCTGAACGCTACGATGACGGCGGCTTTACAGGCGCCAATACTGACCGGCCTGCCCTACAGAAGCTTATCGAGGATATCAAGTCCCACAAGATCAGCTGTGTTGTAGTTTATAAGGTCGATAGATTATCGCGTTCACTGCTGGATTTCAGTCAATTATTAGAGTTTTTCGACCAGAATAGCGTCACTTTTGTTTCAGTAACGCAGCATTTTAATACACAAAACTCGATGGGCCGACTTACCTTGAATATACTCCTCTCCTTCGCGCAGTTTGAACGTGAAATTATCAGTGAAAGGACGCGAGATAAGATTGGTTCCGCCAAAAGAAAAGGCAAATGGGTCGGTGGCTGCGTACCTTTGGGCTATGATCTTAATAAAGAAACCCATAAGCTTATCGTAAACGCGAAAGAGGCGGAGATAGTGCGCGAAATTTTTAGCTTATATCTGAAAGAGCGTTCGCTTTTAGCTGTTACAAAAATAGCCAACGCGAAAGATTATAGAACAAAGACCCGTAAGTTGGCCGACGATAAGCAAGGCGGCGGCGTTAAGTTTTCGATCACATCGATGGAAAGGATCCTTAATAACGCTTACTATACAGGTAAGGTAAGATACCAAAATACACTTTATCCGGGAGAACAAGAGCCAGTAATCGATGATGCAACATTCATGAAGGTCCAAGATGCCCTGCATACAAATCCCGCCAAACCTAAAACCCGCGCGCCTATTGGCAAGAGCATCGGCCTCTTAAGCAGACTTTTAAGATGCAAGGCATGCAATTCCTCGATGTATCTTACTCACAGCGTCAAGCACGGCAATATTCGCTACACCCATTATGTCTGCCTAAACGCGCAAAAGCGAGGCTACCACGAATGCCCGACGAGGCTTGTAAATGCCGGGCTCATGGAATCAAAAGTATTGGATTGCCTTAAGAAACTAACGGACGATCAAAGACTGAAATCTGACGTATGGAACGCCTATACTCTGGATCAGAGACGAACTATCCTAAAAAGCCTTATAAAGGAAGTAAATTATAACGGCGAAACCGGAATCCTCGAGATTATGCTTAATAGTACGCAAAAATCGCACAAATTTAACGTCAGCAAGGCAGAACTAAAATACCACGCAATAACGCCCAAGGATCGATTAATACAGGCTGAGCCGCAGTTACGCCAGAACCTTCTACTTGCCTGCCAGATTCAGGCGCTTATTGGCAAGAGCAAGGCCAAGGACATCAAAGAAGTTTCCGGCTGGCTTAACTTAAGCCAGCAGCGAATAAACCAAGTCATGAGCCTTCTCTTCCTCTCGCCTCGCATTCAGGAAGAGATGATTCTTCAAAATGATCCCTGTCTATTTGAAATCCCGGAGTATAAACTGCGAATTATCACCGATGAGCTCGACTGGGATAAGCAGTACGCCACGTGGCAGAAACTCGCCCAAAAGACCGCATAAGCCTCTCTATTCAATTATTCCTCACGCGTCTAGTTTATGGCTGAATTTGCGCGCAAACGGGCGCGATATTACGCGAATAAACCATAAACTAGCGCCCATAAACTACGAGAGGATTTGGCACATTTTGGAGATTATTTAGCTAGATTTACTAACGCTCTGGGTCGCTGAGAAACAAACGTTAAGATCGCAACTTCCATCAACGGGAATAACGCCCTAAGTCTTTACCCCTGTAGGACATAAAAATAGCGCTGATCCGAACTACGAATCAGCGATATAATCTCTAAGCCTCTCTCGCCGAGAGGATTAAAATTGGGGTAGGCGACGGGATTTGAACCCGCGACGTCTTGAGCCACAGTCAAGTGCTCTGCCGGGCTGAGCTACGCCCACCACATATAGATGATTATATCATATAGGAATTTTTAATAAAAGGCAAAGTTAGGTGACGGGTCAGAGCGAGATTCCGGTGCGTTTCGGGTCAAAAGGAACGTGGGGTTTTATACCACAGCTTTTAAGAATGGCATTTACTCCGGTAAACACCTGATATGTAATGCCGAGATCTTTTCTTGACGCCTGTAATATTATATCTTCATCCGGTATCTTCGATTGATACTCGTATTCTCCCGTTAAGAATATCCTTATAATGAGATCCTTATTACCTATCGAGAAAGGATAGTATCTAGTCCATCCCTTTTTCCCGAGATCCATTTTTGAAATGTCAAAATCAGGATGGGGGTTCGCCGCCGCGATCGCTTCACACTTCGCTTTAAGTTCTGCCTTAGGGCACCCGCCCATGGCGTCAAGCCTGTATATGGCGATGCCCGTCTGAACGGCGCTTAATAGCTGATTGAAATCCGGGATATTTATTATCGATGAAGGGGCTAGCGAGAAACCGCCCGCTTCTGTCATATAAGGAAGAAGCAGCGTCTGGGCCAGAAAGATAACCACTATTGCCAGTGTTCTTATCTTCACGATCCCTCGCTTTACAAGTCAAGTGTATCACAGAACCTGACTTTTGCAAGGGGCGGGAGCATTCTGCTTAAACTATTTCTGCGAAGTTCTTCTTCGCTAAAGCTTCGAGGCAATCTCGCCGAAGCCTTGGCGAAGGCGGACCCTACCTCATACTGATTACTGATGGGCGAAGCAGAATGGCGCGCCCGGGCAGAATCGAACTGCCATACACGGCTTCGGAGGCCATCGCCTTATCCGTTAGGCCACGGGCGCGTCTTTATTGAATAAATTTTTCCGCTATGGCGGCTGCTATATTGGCCATATCCGGCTTCATGCTGTATTTCGGGTCCTTAAAAGTTCCCTTTATGGATATTATGCTGTACTGGCCGACCTGAGCGCCGAGATCGCTGACCATGCCCGAAGAAAGCGCTTCCTTGGTAAATTCAGATTTAAATGACGCTTCTATCGTTTTATCGAATCCCATTCTGGCCGATCCGTAAAGATCTATGAGGTTACTCTTTAACGCTATGTCATCCATCGAGAAGACTTTATCCTTTATCAAAAAACTGCACCTGCCGTCCCTGAATACAACATTGTTGAAATCACTCGCGAATAGCAGCGTTCCGAGTCCCTTAAACAAATTTAGTTGCCACAAATTCCCATTAGTTATAGCTATCTTCCCCGATCCTTCGATCGGCGAGGAGTCATCAAAAAACCCGTTAAGCCTGGCCTGTAAACGCATAGTACCGGATATTTCTTTATCCTTAAACGGCGTAGCCGTTTTTAGCCCCTCTATCTTAACACCATTAATATCAACGATGGCGGAATAGGGCAATCCCTTAGTTAAAAGATTAAGTTTTATAGAGGCATCGGCCGTCCCCCCGTAAAGGAACGAATGAAAACGGGTTATGTCGCCTATGCCCTCCCGCTGGCTGTATTCTATTATGACATTGACCGGTTTCAGTTCGTATATCGTTATGGAATTGCTGAATATCTTAGCGTCGATAGCCAGGGAATTTATGTCGTTCACGTGTCCGGATAGACTGAAGTCCGCCTTAATGTCGCCGGAAAGCTTCGTCTTCTCGAATATTTCTTTCGACTTCTCGAAGATTTTCTTAAGATCTTCCAAGCCGGTATTTAACACGCCGCTTATATCGGCCTTGACGTCCGCGATGTCCGATATATCGACATCGCCCTTCACCAAAAATTCGGACCCCAGATATTTACCGGCTAATCTTGATATGTTTATAACATCGCCGCTGACAGCGGCCGAAGTCTTAAGAAACAGGTCTCTTGAATTTAATTCAAGCTGGACTCCGGGCGAATCGAAATTCGTCAATGTCCCGGAAGTATTATAAAAAGTCTCCCTGTATTTAAAATTAAGGCCGCTCCATGACAATTGCTTCTCGTTAAATTGGACCTGGCCCGCCTCTATCTCGATCGGCGGCTTCTCCTTATTGAAGATGATCGTGGCCTTCTCCATATCCAGATATCCGTTCATTTCGGAGGCGCCGTTCTCTATTAGCTCATACTCCATTTTCAGGTAGAGTTTCCCGCCTCCTCTCATATCGACAGGTATGGGCATGTTAAATCTGTCCCTTAGAAGTTGCTTCAACGCTCCAAGCGTCAATTCCGACGTTATATCAATACTAAGAAGAGGCATGGCATAATCCGGTATGTATAATTCGCACTTGATCGGCATGCCAAAAACTACGGCTGTTACGTTTTTTGCGGAAAAAGACGATTCTGTGAACCTGGCTTCCGTCCTGACATTCTCTATCTTGTCGATATCCTTTACGCCGGTGATCTCCATATTCTGTACCGACATGTCGGCTGAATATTTCAGGGACTTATCGGAAAAATTATAGGACGCCTCCGCTTTTATACCGGAATTGAATTTCGCATATATCTTATCTTTAGATACCGACAGTTCCTTTGCGCGGGCGTCGATATCGGCTTTCAATATGCCGGCGGCGAACTTCATATTTACGATACCGTCGATCTTTCCTTCCGGAAAATCTATCTTATAAACTTCGTAATACGGCTTAAGGTCCTTTAAGGACGCGTCGGTCAGCGTAAGCTTCGCGGTAACCGAACTATCGGGCAGATTATACTCGCCCCATACTCCTATTATCGTCTGCGGAAGGCCGGGCGTTTCACAATCGACCTCGAACCTTATCTTGTTCGGCAGAATGAATCTAACGTCTGCGCTTAGATTGCTGAATTCCTTCTTGAACGGCTCGGCGAATACATTATCCGTAAAATCCAGTACGCCATCCTTTATACTTATCTTATTGACAATGAATTTGAATTCGCCCGAACCCATCTTATAGTTTTTAAAAAAACCGGCAATGTTGAAGGTACCGTCCGTCTTACGCTCGAGACGGATTTTTGGGGAGTTTATACGAATCACGGGGATGATCACTTCCTTGCGGAGGAATGGAAATATGAACGGCCTTAAAGCGGTCTCTTTTATCCTTAAAACGGTATTCTCAGCGTCTCCTATCGCCAGATCCTTTACTACAAGGCCTTTGAATATGCCGAATTTTATCGATTCCAGGCTTACATTCTTGCCGGTCGCTTCTTCAAGCGAACTTATGATGAGGGCCTTAACTTTTACGGGCAGGACTACGGTATTAAGATATACCAGGGCCGCGGATATCGCGAGGACTACGACAATGAGGATGATCAGTAATATGCGCTTCATATTTGGCATTCATTGTGGTGACTTCAAAAAATACTTGCGTTGACTGGGTACTTCGTAAATTTGGCGTCCCTGGCCTGATTCGAACAGGCGACCCTCTGCTTAGAAGGCAGATGCTCTATCCAACTGAGCTACAGGGACGCGTAATGTCTGCGTCGTGTATCTGAGCAAAAGCTATTACCAGCTACTGCGAATGGTACATGGTCGGGTCTACTTCGCCTTCACATCATAAACTGACTGTGGCTTCGTAGAACCTATAATTCATTAAAATCTCTACGAAGCTCGAGAACGAAAGTTCTCGAGCGAAGTAGGATGGTCGGGAAGGCGAGATTCGAACTCGCGACCTCTTGGTCCCAAACCAAGCGCTCTAGCCAGCTGAGCTACTTCCCGCTAAACTTATTTACAGATACTTCTTTAAAAACTTGCTCGCTTTTCGAAGCGCCTTGGCCCGGTGGCTCATCTTATCCTTCACTTTGAGCCCGAGCTCCCCGAAAGTCTTTTTATACTTCGGTATAAGAAAGAGCGGATCATATCCGAATCCATGCCTTCCGCTTTCCTTAAACGCTATTCTTCCGGTGCAGCTCTCTTCTATCAGTTTTATAACCTTGCCGTTATCGGCTATAGCGATCGCGCAGATGAACTTCGCGTGCCTCTTGCCGGCAGGCACGCTCTCAAGGAGATGTATAAGCTTCCTGTTATTATCCTTATCCTTTTTCTTTGGTCCGGCGAACCTTGAGGATCTTATCCCGGGCGCGCCGCCTAAAACCTTAACGGCCAGTCCGGAATCGTCGCCGATAGCAAGACCGCCGGTAAAACGCGATATGACCAGAGCCTTCTTAGCGGCGTTAGCCTTAAACGTGCTTCCGTTCTCAACTATCCTCGGAACGCTGGTAAAATGCGCCAGCGATACGACATCGAATCGGACATTCTTTAAATACCTCTTCAGTTCCCGCAGCTTCCCGGGATTTTTAGTCGCTATTACCAGCTGCCTCATATCTTGATCATACCCTTAAGGATCTTCTTCTCGGCCGATATGAGCTCTCCTACGCCCTTCTTAGCCAAGACCAGAAGCTTATCCATCTCCTGCTTCGAGAACGGCTCCCGCTCCGCGGTTCCCTGTATCTCGATGAACTTACCCGATCCGGTCATTATTATATTCATATCGACCTCGGATGTCGAATCCTCATCGTAGTCTAGGTCCAGTATCGGCTCGCCCTTAAGCATGCCGACGCTTATCGCGGCCACGAAATCGGAGACCGGCATTTTAGTTATAAGGCCTTCCTTGCGGATCTTATCGAGCGCCATCACTAGAGATATAAAGCTGCCGGTAATGCTGGCGCAGCGCGTGCCACCGTCGGCCTGTATGACATCGCAGTCCATCCATATGGTGCGCTCACCTATACTCTTCATGTCCACTACCGTCCTCATCGACCGGCCTATCAGCCGCTGTATCTCCATCGTTCGCCCGCCGAGTTTGCCTTTGGACGCCTCTCTCTGAACGCGCGACTTACACGAGCGTGGTATCATGCCGTATTCGGCCGTTACCCAGCCGACGCCCTTGCCCTTCAAAAAGGACGGGACCGAATTCTCAATGGTAGCGGTGGTTATGACTTTCGTATCGCCGAGCTCTATCAGGCACGACCCTTCGGCGTATTTTATGTAATCCTTCGTTATCTTAAGCTCGCGCAATTCATTATTTTTTCTTTTATTTCGTCTGGTCATATACGCTCTTTCCTTTTTGATCTATTCCTACGATAAGTGGGAAATCCCTGACCTCCAGTTTAAATACGGCTTCCGGGCCAAGTTCTTTAAATAATATCGCTTTGGCGGACTTCACCTTCATCGACAAAAGCGCGCCTATCCCCCCTATGGCTATAAAATACACACAGGCGTGCTTCTTTATGGCATCTTTAACTTCCGGCGACCTTTCGCCCTTTCCTATCATGCCCCTCAATCCGAGCCTTATCAACTCCGGTGTAAATGAATCCATGCGCGAGCTTGTCGTCGGTCCGCACGAACCTATCGGCCTTCCCGGCGGAGGCGGCGTCGGTCCGGCGTAATAAATAACTGCGTCTTTAAGATCCAGCGGTATCCTCCCGGATCTCGCCAAAAGATCGTGCAGTCTTTTGTGTGCGGCGTCTCTGGCGGTGAATATCGTACCCGTCAACAGGACTTCATCCCCGGCCTTCAAATTTATGACCGCCTCTTTAGTAAGCGGCGTATTTATCTTTATCGGCGTCATAATATCTTCGAAGCGCTCCTCGTAGCGTGACAGCTTACATTTACCGCGACCGGAAGTCCGGCTATGTGAGTCGGATTTTCCACTATATTTATGCCGAATACTGTAGTGCTTCCACCCAGTCCCATCGGCCCTATCCCGAGAGAGTTCACGTCTTTAATGAGATCTTTTTCCAGATCCCTGAAATGCTTCTTCTTATTGTTTTCGTCAAAAGGTAAAAACAAAGCTTTCTTGGCGGCCAATGCCGCCATCTCCATGGTCCCGCCGATACCGATGCCTAAAAATAGAGGCGGGCATGCATCCGGGCCGGCTTCTTTTACTACATTAACGACGAATTCTTTTATCTCTTCCACCGACGCGGTCGGTCTAAACATCTTTATCTTGCTCTTATTCTCACTCCCAAAACCCTTAGGCGATACGTCTATCCTTACCCTGTCTCCGTCGACGATATCCGTGACTATGATGCACGGAGTATTTGTATTCGTATTATTTCTCAATAGCGGGTCATCAACAACGGACTTCCTGAGATGACCTTTTGCATATGCCTCTCTAACCCCTTCATTGACGGCCTTTTTTAAACTCCCCCCGGTAAGAGCCACATCCTGGCCTATATCTATATGCACGACCGCCATGCCGGTATCCTGACATATGGCGAGCCTCTTCTTCCTGGCGAAGGCGGCGTTATCTATGATCGATCTCAAAATACTTATAGCGCGACCGTTCTTCTCTTTTTTAAGGGCCGACTTTATGGCCTTTAATACATCGGGCCGCAATTCAAAGTTGGCCTTAAGGAAAAGATCCCTTACCGCGTCTTTTATTTTCGCAACATCCATCTCTCTCATATCATGATCCTTAAAAGGGGTCTGACCCTTCTTTCTAAAAAAATTTAACAAGAGGGGTCAGACCCCTTTTGCTTGGTACTCCGCGCTCACGGTGGTCTTTATGCCGCCGCGGGCGTTAAATTCCCCGGTTACATACATCCATCTCGGCTTACATGCCTTTACGCAATCATCGAGGATCTTATTGACGACATTCTCATTAAATATCCCCACATCGCGATAGAATATCGTGTACATCTTTAGCGATTTTAATTCCAGGCATAATTCATCAGGCGTATAGCTTATCATTATGACCGCGAAATCCGGCAGGCCCGTCTTCGGACATATGCAGGTGAATTCCGGGATATCGATATCGATAATATAATCCCTGTCCGGGTATCGATTGGTCCAAGTATCGATCTTCGGAGTATTCAGCGACCTTACTTTATTTTGCAGCCCTTCATACGGCGATCTTTTCATTTTATCCCCATCATCTTATGCATTTGCGGAATTACGCGTATATTTTCGGCGTTATGCCTGAGGCCTATCTTCATAAATTCCATAAGCTTATCGCTCGTTATCGCGGCGTCGCCTTTCCTTATCGGAGAAGCCGGCTGTATGACTATCGGGATATTACCCTTTATCTTCTTTACCATCGTTATTGCCTTCAAGATATCGCCATCTTTTGTATCATTAGTAACTACGATCTTTACAAATGTCTTCTTCCAGGACGCTATCCTTAAAAATTCCAGGTGCTCTTTCCAGAAATCCCGCTCGCCGGTAGATGAAGGGACTTTGATGTCCATCGCCACTATATCGATAAGATCTATCACCTTATCCAGTTCTCTGGGCAGGGTGCCGTTCGTCTCCAGATAACTAACCACCTTCTCTTTCCTCGCCGCTTTAAGAAAAACTTTTAAAAATTCGGCGTAGAGAAGCGGCTCTCCGCCTGTGAGAGAAATTGAATGATGAGGCCCGTTTGAAAGCTCTATGAACTTAACCTCCCTTAAAAGTTCATCAGGGGTGTATTCCTTTGCCGCGCCGTCCCTTGGCTCGTCGCAAAAAGAGCACGCAAGATTACATTTCCGGAAGCGCACAAATATCTGCTTCGCTCCCAGGAAAATGCCTTCACCCTGGATCGAAGAGAATATATCGGTTATATCGGCCTTTATTTTGCTCATATGTTTTATTTTAGCGCCGGATCCTTAATACCGGCTTCTCTAAATCCTTTTGCTCTCAAAATACATGAATCGCATTCGCCGCAAGGAGCGTTCCCGCTTTTATAACAGGATCTCGTAAGTTCCAAAGGCGCGCCTAAAGATATTCCTTTTTTTATTATGCCGCTCTTATTCTTACTTATGAGCGGGAACTTAAGATCTATTTTTCCTTCAACGCCGGCGCGCGTGCCGAGCTTCATCGCCTTCGCGAACGCCTTTAGAAAACCTGCCCTGCAATCCGGATATCCGCCAGCATCGTCGGAATGCGCGCCTATAAATACGGCTTCTGCCCCGATCGATTCCGCATACGAAACAGCGACGCTTAAAAAGATGCTGTTCCTGGCCGGCACGTAGGTCGAAGGCACTCCGGAGATTATATTCTTCACCGTACGGTTAACCGGTATTGTCAATGCCCTGTCTGTAAGGCTCGACCCCTTCCACGGAAATTTTAGCTTCACGACCTCGATCGGAACCCGGGCCTTACGCGCTATCAGGCTTGAGCGCTTTAATTCCGCGGAGTTTCTCTGACCGTAATCGAATGTAAGAGCCAAGACTTTATATCCGCCATCGATCGCATGAAATAAGGTTACGGCGGAATCCAGACCTCCCGAAAGAAGGACTACCGCTTTCTTCATCTTACTACGCCCCTGGCTGATATGTCGCGCAGGAATCCTCATTCTCCCACACGGATACCGACGAGATATTTTTATTGTTCTTCTTGACTCTATCGTATATGAATTTCGCCATATTCTCCGAAGTGGGATTTATACCCTTAAGCTCCCTGACTTCATTCAAATAAGCGTGATCTACAAGTTCGATGGCGAGCTTAAGAACTCTCTTCGCTTCTTTGAAATCTACGGCCATTCCATCTTTGTCGAGCGTTTTATAGTTAAATCTGGCTTCGACTATCCAGTTATGCCCATGAAGATGCTCGCATTTGCCGTGATAATTCTTCAGGTTGTGCGCGGCGCTAAAATCCGTCTTCACTTTTATTTCGTACATTTCACTACTCCGCTTTCTTAAGGCATGTTATGCGTTTTTTTAAGAAATATTCCCCCACCCCTACGAATCTGGCCGGCTCGTCGCTGACAAAAAATTTGCTCTCACCCTTAGACTTAGACCTGTTCAATGTGCCGTTAGCGTCCAGAAGATCCCTTGCTTCCTTCGCGACTTCCTTTGCGGAGTCGACAAGGGTGACCTTCGAGCCCATGACCTTTTTTATGATGGGCTTAAGAAGAGGATAATGCGTGCATCCTAGAATAAGGGTATCGATCCGCTTCTCTTTCAAAGGTTTCAGATATATACCGGCTATCTCGCGCGCTACTGGCTTATCGAGCCACCCCTCTTCGGCAAGCGGCACAAATAGCGGACAGCTCTGTGAGTAAAGGCTCGCGTTACGACTTAACCTTTTTATAACGCCATCGTAAGCGCCTGAGGATATGGTGGCACGGGTGCCTATGACTCCTATGCGACCATTTCTTGTGGAACTGGACGCTTCTCGCGCACCGGGTTCTATCACGCCTATCAGCGGGACCCTGAAGCACTTCTTCAGAAAATCCAGGCTGAGGGACGATGCCGTATTGCAGGCTACGAGCACGAGTTTGACATCGTGCTTCATCAGAAATTCCACATTCTCCACAGAGAACTTCGTAACGGTGTCTTTGGATTTTGTGCCGTACGGAACGCGCGCCGTATCGCCGAAATATACGAGATTCTCGTTCGGCAATATCTTCCATATCTGGTCGACGACAGTAAGACCTCCGACGCCGGAATCGAATATACCTATAGGCCTGTTATCGCTCATCTGCGCGTAAAACCTCCGGTCCTTTCATACTCGCTTTTGTATTTCAATATACCGCCGGCCAAAGCTTCGGCCATCTTATCCATAAATTTAGGGTCATTTATCTTAGCCTCTTCCGCCTTATTACTTAAGTATCCAACTTCGGCAAGAACGGACGGCATATTCGTATGCTTCAATACGTAGAACTTCGCGCTCCTAACGCCCCTGGTATAATTGGCGCCGGTCGCCTCTACCGAATCGCATATATAACTCGCAAGTTCGGAGGATTCGATCCTGTTCTCAGTGAGCATAAGATCCCAAATCGTTTTGTCGAGCTGTCTTGAGTGCTCTATGTCGGCATCCTCGCCGATCCTTAGAGGCGAATCCTCGAATGCCTCGAGGGCGCGCGCGTTATCGTCCGTCGCTTCGGAAAGATGATAGCACTCAAATCCGTAAAGAGACTTCGAGCGAGACGCGTTTATGTGAACGCTGACAAAGAGATCGGCTTTCGCGCGATTAGCTATGTCCGCCCTTCTCTGGAGTGAGATAAAAGTATCGTCTTTTCGCGTCAATATGACCCGTATTCCGCGGCTTTCAAGTATAGATTTAATCTTCTTCACCACCGAAAGGGCCAGATACTTCTCCTTAAGGCGTAAGCGTCTGCCGGTGGCACCCAGATCCTTTCCGCCGTGCCCCGCATCCAACACTATCGTCTTTATCTCGTATATCTTCGGCCTATCGGTTGTAACTGGCGGCGTGGCTTCTTCATATCTTTCGACCGCCTCGGTACGACGAGCGGAAACTGTTGTCGAACTAAAAACGCCGAAGTTATTCTTCACAAAAGATACCGGCACAAATATATCGCCGCCGCTTGACACCGCGGGATGGTCCATCTTCTTCTGCGCCCCGTTAACCAATACGGTCTGGCTTCCCGCCATTAAGACTATACGTCCGGAACCCTTTGTAAGTTTTGCCGTGTTTATCACGCTGTCCGACCTGTATTCTATGCCGTAAAAATCGCAAATTTTAGCCAGCGGCAGGTATTGAGTTCCATTTATACTCTTAGCATCCCTGGTAAGCGATGAATCAGGCCTGAAATAGACGCTCTGAGAGGCGCATCCGGTCAGGCCTAGAGCCGCTATTAATGTTATTATAACCAAATATATATTGTTTTTTTTCATGATATAGAGAAAATGTTGTTTTGCCAGGCATCGGTCGTTCTACTCTGCTTCGCCATCCAACACGTAAATTTCAGGTATGGCTACGCAGGAGCATTCTGCTTACAACTGGCTAAAATTTCTGCGAAGCTATACCCGAGTTTTTCTCATTGGATAGCGAAGCAGAATGGTGCGGAGAGGGGGAGTTGAACCCCCATGGTTGCCCATACGGTTCTGAGCCGTACGCGTCTGCCAGTTCCGCCATCTCCGCACTCTGTTGAAAACTATATATCTTTCATCCCGCTGTATCTATCAACCTTATCAGCGGGACAGTTCCGCCACTCCGTAAAACTGCATAGGTTTTGCCCCGCTGCGGCTATGGATAATTTCAGCGGGGCATCTCCGCGCCGGTCAATAGTATATCGTAAATCACTAGGGGTGTCAATCGGGCTACAATTGAGGTGTAAATCTGGTATTTAAGGGTTATTGTGGTGACGCAAATCTTCTGGCATACGTGTCAACGAGGCGTCTTATGACCTTTTGGTATTTAGTATGATATCTTCCGGCATATTCCTTAAAAAACTTTATACTGCTTTCGCTGAGGCGCAATGTGACTTTTATCGTACGTTCGGACGCCATTAAAACTTCAGGAGGAGGCATCATATCCCTAACCCTCTTAAGTTTTCCCACAGGCATGTCAAAATCGCGCTTGTTATTTTTCATAATAATATTCTCCTTTTCTCCAATATCCTGCCCCATATATTCTTATCATCCCGCCCCTGTAAGTAAACCTAACCGTCATGATCCTATTATTAACCTTACCTATGCAAAAATACCTAGCCTCTATTATATTATGTTTTGAATCCGTAAATATTTTTCTCTCGGCGTCAAAAAATGCCGACGAAGCCGTGGCAAAATCAACACCGTGCTTTATTATGTTAGATCTCTCTTTGCCGCTATCCCAGACAAATCTTCCCGACTTACACTCCATCTGTGACTCCTAAAGCATACGCTATATATGGCTCTTTGTCAATATAAATATACATACATATCACAATTTGATATGTTCGCATGTAACCAAAACATCCAGACTTCCTTTATTTCTTTATATCCCAGCTCGCGCCGTCTTCGGTGAGGATGAGATCGGCCTCGACGTGCGGAAGTTCATCCTCCTCCACCACCTTGTCAAACCTGCCCTTAGTCAGAGCCGTGACCATGGCCTTGGAGTTCTTCTTATTTTCGACAAGCTTTATCACTTCGCTGGTAAGCTCATCCGTGTGAAGTTTGACCAAAAACCTCTGCGCCGGGCTTCTCCTTATGACGATCAGAACCTTCATATCTATCGCCTCCTTTCGATGCATAAATAAGTATATCACAAATTGTGATAATGTCAAGGGCTGGCGTAAAATAATCACATTCTGTGTTGCTTTTATCCGGACCTGTGATATACTTTGCTTATGAACTTCGCGGATAACCTGAAAAAAATACGGGAAGAGAGAAAACTCTCGCAGCAGGAGCTCGCCGAGAAACTCGGCGTGGGCCAGTCCACCGTCGGGATGTGGGAGTCCAATAAGCGGACTCCTAAACTCGAGGAATTGAACCGCATGGCGCGCGTCCTGAATATCACCGTCACCCGGCTTCTAGGGCAGCCAAAGGACCGCAAGATCGAAGTTGTGAAGAACGAGATCTATATCGATGGCAATAAAGTAAGTGAACTTAACCCGACCGACGTCGACGGGATAATCGAGTACATAAACGGCATTAAAAAGCAAAAGGGTTCCATGCCCCAGACTCCCCCCTCACAGATGCCCTCTTCCGCCAAAAAGGTCCTGATAATTGACGACGAGCAGGAATTATGCGAGATGTTGTATACATTCCTAATCCCGCATAACTATAAGGTCTTTCTGGCATTTAACGGTCAGATGGGATTGGAATATTTCGAGGAGATAAGACCCGATATCGTGTTATTAGACCTGAAGATGCCGGATATAGACGGTGTTGAGGTCCTGAAGATAATACGAAAGGTCTCGAACGTCCCGGTCATCATTATAACGGGCCATCCTCAGGACGTTTCCGATATACACCTTGCGGATCTTAAAATTGACGGCTTTATAGAAAAACCCGTAAGTCTGGCCACTGTGATCAATACGCTAAAATACATTATAGGTGAATGATATGAAGGAGAAGCGAAAATTTAAACGGGCTAACAAGTACTTCGCGATAAATATAGTTTCGGTAGATACCGACGACAAGCATTTAAAGTTCGACAAGATAAAGACGAACCCGAAATTCTGCGACGAGACGGGATTGGATTTCACCCCGGAAGGCGCGAAGATCATGTGTTCGAAACCCCTTCCTAAAGAATCTAAGATCCAGATGAAGATGCTTATACCCGACGAGGCGAATTTAAACCTTATAAGGGCTAACGGGACTATACAGTGGTTTAAGCAGATAAAGGGGAAGCACAGCAAATGCTTTCTGATGGGCGTTCATTTCCGCGATCTTGCAGCCGATGACAAAGCCAAACTCATCCGCCTCTGGAAAAAATACTCCTAGATACGATCATTTCTTATAATACGACTCTATGATCTTTACCGTAGACTTATCTTCCGGATAATATACCCCGCTGCCATCATCATATTGCTTATATCCGTCGTGAAGCAGGAACCAGAAGTTTGCCCCGGCAAGCCCATATTCTTTAGTTTTCGACAGTACAAGATTAAAGAGCTTATCCCGCTCGATGGTATCTCCGTTATACCCGCGATATTCGCCGTACTCGAAAAGTATGAGCGGCTTATTGAGCTTCTTAGCATCATCGGCATGCATCTTCATCCACTGATCCACTTCCTCCAGATTCATACAATAACTATTTGAACAAGGCCATAGGTGAAATGACACTATATCGACCGTGGGTATCGAGTGGTTCCTTATGAAATCCCCGCCTTCCGAGCCGTTAAGCTTCCAGTCGTACTTATTGGTATTGGTATAAAACCCCTCGCAACCCGTGGTGACCAGGTGATTCTTATCTATCGATTTGACATATGAGCTCATCTCGGAGATCCAATTATTCAGGATATCGCCTGAAAGATCCTTCGAAACGCGCGGTTCGTTTATAAGCTCCCAGGCCAGTATCGTCGGTTCGTCCTTGTACTTTACGCCCGTCACGGTGTTCTCGCGCCCCAATATCGCTTTTATGTTGTCCTTATAATACTGCCGGGTGTTTTTATCGGTGAAGAATTCATTATGCTCTTTATTGGCAGTCGTAGGGCTCCAATCGACATACTGCTTTATTCCGCCGTAATTGTTCCAATTATTCCCAAAACTAAGCACGAGATATATACCCTTCTTCTTGGCCTTAGCTATCACTTGATCGAGCCCTACAAATGTGCTCTCTTTATATTCACCCGGCGAAGTCTGCAGCGCGTTCCATTGCCGCTTGCCGTCATTGAACGCCCATGTCCTTATGACATTGACGCCCATATTCCCGGCGTCATCGAAGACCTCCTCCACCAATTTGCGCATATCCGGCTGCACCGAATAGACCATGAGGTAATAACTATTCGTGCCGGCGTATTTAAACGGCTTTCCGTGAAGCATCAGTTCCGTACCCTGCGCATAAACAAAATCGCTCTTCCCCTCTTCGGCAAAAGCCGATGAGGCTAATAGCGCGGAGGCTAAAAACATAAACAATATCAATCCGGCTATAAACCCTCTGGCGATCAATTTCACTCTAACAAGTCCTTTCGTTTCTTCTTTTTATGGTCAATAGACTCCTTTTCAGTAAGTCGGACCAATATGCCGCGGACTCCGCGTTTTATAGCCCTGCGCCCTTCGGCTATCGTCTTTACAATGTCCTTATCCTCGAGCTCTTCGAGTATATCTGACAATTGGGGACGTGACAATTGGGGACGTTCCCCAGAGGGACACACTAATCAATCCCAAGTCCTTTATCTACAATATGTTCGTACAGCCTTTCCTGGAGAATGTATTCCATATATAAACGCTTACGATCTTCCTCATACTTTGATAGCTCAATATATGCAGAATTTGGCGTTATTATATCATCTTTTTTACCAAAGGCATAATATGAATAGCTGGACCAGCGATAATCGGCCGGATCCTTAACAATACCTGCCCTTACAGGGTTTCTCTCAATATAGCGTGAACATTCCAATAAGTAACTCTCCTTCTCTATTGGATTGCTCTTATATCTGTTTTGAAAAAGATAGCCTACATGCCGGTAGCGCTTACGGAAATAATAAGCATAACGCTGAAATATGTTTTGGAAAAACTTCGGGGTGCGCTTTGAGTCAATAACGCTTATCAAAAAATGCAGATGATTATTCATTAAACAATAATGATGGATATGGATGCTCTTCTTCGCTAAAGCCTCCCTGATGAGTTTAATGAAATATATGAAATCGGGATTGGATCGGAATATCCGCTTGCAGTCATTGCCGCGGGTGATGACGTGATAATAACCGCCATCTTTCAGTAGGCGAGCTTGCCTTGACATAAAAATCCTCCTTTTTAGTCTATAAATATGTCTCCATATATAAAGACGTAAAAAAGAGGCAAAAAGTTGCAATTATTTTAAAATATTTATCGCCGCGTCTGTAACATGTTTATTTGCAATATGTTGCAACTCAAGAGTCTGTCGCCCTGGGGAACGTCCCTACTTTTCCCCAAGAGTCTGTCGCCCTGGGGAACGTCCCTACTTTTCCCTGGGGAACGTCCCTACTTTTCCCTACTTTTCCTACTTTTCCATAAAGTGATGAGCGACAAAGGGTGCTAATTTTTCTTTTGGGACGCTATGTAATCTTTCGCTGCTTTCAAATCGTTTAATCGCTCAATATAATCTTCTCTACCACCCGCTGGTCTATTGGGTAACTTCGCATCTGCCTCAAGTGCTTTCTGTGCGTGTTCTACAGCGAGGTCATATTCACCGTTTGTAGTATATCGTAAATACAATAGACGTTCGTCATCAGCCAATCGCCATTTATCACCTTTTGGCAACACATATTTAGACATCACTTTCTCCAATAAATCTGCGGCAGCCTTATAATCACGCCCTTTCTCATAGGCATCTATCAAGCCAGCACGAGCCGCCCCTAAAGCAGCTGTCTTTTTATTTCTTTCTAATACCGTGTTAAATTGCTCTATGGCTTCTTTTATCTTGCCTTCTTCTAGACAAACATAGCCTCTATCTACATAATCGTGTTCTGGTGATATATACTCTAATTCTTTTTGTATACCAGCAGCCTGCTCCTTAGAAAAACCTACCAATACATACGCACGTTGCTGTTGTTTCTTTACCTCAACGTTTCTGTATGTTATTCCTGCGGTAATAAAACCTATCACAATAAGAGATATTACTATAATCTTCAAAATTATTTTATTGTTCATAGTTCACCTTTGCTAAATCAACTACATATAGATTAAGCGTTTCGCTATAAGTAATAGCCCCTACCCCCATCTGCCTATTTATGAATCCCTCTAATTGTGCTTTATTGTTTGCAAATCGTGTGGTTGCGGCAGTAAACCACGCCGCCTTTACCGCTAATGAATTTGGATTGGGTTTATTAGGGTCATAGGTGTAGTTATAATGGTCTATTCCTTTGAGGATAATCTTATAAGTATTTAGTTGATTCGCACTTCCCTCAAAATCCTGAAAAGGAACGCCACCACCTACTTGACATATATAATCCAAATCTCCGCCTATCATTATAACATTTTCAACATTGATATTAATAATCTTTCTTCCATACCTCAAAGGTGCTCCCACAAGAACAACTGATTTCATATCAAGAGTAGGATATTTATTCAACGCCTGTAATAGCGGGTCTCCGTCTCCGCTATACGCTAATCCAACCATATCTGTAGGCGGATTATTGTTAAACTTATAGTTTATTTCGCTCATTATGTCATCAGTTACAACATCGGAAGAAAGATATACATCCTTCAGCCATGCGCCACAATTTCTTGCTATACCTGTCCATCCTGAACTATTTTCATACGAAGCAATATAAGTCGTTTGTATAGCCAATGGGTCTGCAAGAGCAAGTTGTGCACCGAATCCTTCCATATATCCTGGTGGAACTCCCATTGTTTCTGGGTTACCTAATCCGTTGAAAAGAAGAATATGTAATACCTGTCTTTTTTCTTCCAGAGTAAGGCTGTTAAATGCCATAGCCTCATTTGAAGATAGCGACAGATTATTAAACATCAGGCTTGCCAAATCAGGATTGCTGAAGTCAAAATCTAATAGTGATGTGTTGCCATCTGAATCTAACTCGCTAAAGTAATTTAACTTTAGGTCGTCAAAGGTATAGCTACGGTCACTTATTAGATTGGTTATCTTTGCATCCACATAATCGCCATAAGAGTCATACACATTAAAACTACCGCCTGCGGTTGGTTCAATAATAAGTAGCGTATTGCCTAATGAGTCTTTAATCTCGGCGTATGCCTGCTGACCACCTATTACCCGTTGATACTGAATATCCGAATTAAACATTGAATATATTTCAGCGTCTGTGTATCCAAGCTTCCCATAAGCATCTACACCAAAATCACCCCAACCGAGATAAGAGTCACCGCCTATGTATTCCTCGCCACCTATCAAGTCCCAGTAGCGTGATTCGCCTTCTCCCCTCTCTTGGAAGAACGTATCACTAATAGGATTGTTTTGATTATCTTTTATGGTTACTACTTTGACTTCTGTGCCGTCATCTAATACTCTCGTTGTGTATTGTCCTGCCTGCAATTTCTCGGAGAAGTAGCCTCCAAGCGTATAGCCAGACTGCACGATATTATTAACCGCCACAGCATTAAAGAACCCCGCTCCATAAGTGTTCAGAGCATCAACAAACCCTCTCTCCTGCACTATATCCGAGAAGTCCAGTATCTGTGATATATACGCAGCTTGTTGCCACGCATTATTCGGGTCACCGTAGCCGAGGAAGGTTAACGCATTATCCTTATAAGTCTGGAATAGGCTCTGGAAGACATCCTGACTACCGCCCGTGGCAGCCTGAATACCCGCATTTATAGCCCCAGATATAGCCGAGAAGCCGATATTAGCCAATAAGGGACTTATGCCCAGTTCTTCAGTAGCAAAGTTAAGCCCTATATTTGTCACCCCCCTCAAAAGCCCGTTCTGAACCGAACCCCAGATAACATCTGGCTTAAACTCGTGGGTCAGACCCGCATTTATGGTGCTTCTAATGCCCACTCCTGCGAGGTACGATTAG
>Ga0247841_10004623_pt1 | contig 23339 bp, 20 predicted proteins | sample LaCruzMarch2015__2_FD_192410 | JGI IMG/M metagenome (GOLD analysis project Ga0247841, IMG submission 192410) | Freshwater microbial communities from meromictic Lake La Cruz, Castile-La Mancha, Spain - LaCruzMarch2015_18m | ecosystem: Environmental > Aquatic > Freshwater > Lake | place: Spain... | reverse complement strand
TAAAACAAAAACTGTCAGTACATAAAGGATTAACAAGAAAAAGAAAGATTAATTTTATTAAATGGTACTTTTATTTAAAGTCCCGTTATCATCAAAAACACCACACATTTTGACTATTATGCCCAATATGAAGTGGTCGTTGCATCAGTTTTGGCATGCGTTCGTTAATAGTTTTCCAGACAGCTTTTTCATCCACATCAACCAGCCCGGTTTTAAAAATTGCGCCTAAAGGAAGCGTGGTATCAATTGCGCTTGCAGTCGCAGCTGTAACTGCCAAAGATCCAGCGCCTAACCCAAAAAATTTTAAAAACCCCCTTCTGGTTAATTGTTTTTTTTGGGTTTTTGGGTCAGTAGTATAATAATGGTCATAAGAATGACCAGAAGAACTACGCCCTGCACCAATAAGTGATCCAGCAGCTGCTGTTGCGATCGGTGTTGCGAAGGGGATAGTTAGTGGGTCAGTAGAATTTTTAGCCTTTCGTCTTTTTAATGCGGCTTCGTGTTGTTTGTCAAAAGCAAGAGTATTGTCAGTTTCTGCGATTTTCTCCTCATGATAAGGCGGTTGATTCATTGTAATCAAGGCCGGTTGATCTGTTGAAGATTGTGATTCAAGAAACTCAATAATTTCATGTGCGGCGTGTTTATCATCAACAACCGCACCCCTGATTTGTCGACAGGGGATAAGGCTATCAATATCATTATCGTTAAGCGCTAGCGTTCTTGTTTGATCACAAAGTTGAGGAGATGTATTCTTAATAAGCTCAGTAATTTCTTTTTCTGCCATATCATCATTTGCTCCGTTAAGATTAATGACGCCGTCGTAATACAAATCGTTAATCGCGAGGTTAAAACGCTCAGTTGCTTCCTTGCCTTCAGTTAATTCTTTGACTTTTTGTGGTGGATATGGTGAATAATTTAAACGATCAATTGCTTGTGCATTAACAACTTCTCTTGGAGCAAGTCGGGGAGTAAAAATTGATGAATCTAGATGACGACGTAAGTCACCGGCTAATTTGTCCAATGCCACGTATGAAGTGTTACGGACAATTGCTTCGCGATTAAAAACAGCACCAACGATTCCAGCTGCAAATGTACCAATACCGCTAAAAAGAAAACCTCGTCTGGTCATTTTAGCTTGATTATCAGCCCGTTTTCTTTGTTCTGCAACAGAAACATAAGCTGTTGGTCCACGACTTGTATGTTCAAACATACAATTATTATATATGTTATTATTAGTAATAACATATAAATTTTTACAATAATAAATTACATACATTATGACTGAACAAGCTGCATCAGAAATAAAGGGACCACTTCCAACCCAAAAAGTAGAAAATAAAACCGAGTTACAACGACCTCATTTTAATCGGCTAAGTCGATATGTTCACGGGGTGGTTGGAAGAAGTAAGGCTTTTATTAATGAAGTTGTGGTAAGAACAAAATTGCCGAATGCAACAAAAGTTGCCGAAAAGGCTTTATTTAACGCATTTGTTTTACAAGGGTCAGGGCAAGTTGGGGAAGAACGGCTTACTGAGATTTATGAAAAATATAAACAGATGACAAAAAAACCTTTTCCCAATGCACCGGAAGCAACAAATTTTCAACAGTTTGTAGCTTTCTTATTTTTTGGTGGTTCGAGCGAAGGTATAAAAACATTTTAAAAACATATGAACGAAGACTTATTCAAACTAAAAACAAAAGCAGACACACTCCCAATTTCACAAGAGATGAAAGACAAATATTGGCAGGATTTGCCGGAGCGTTTAAGGCAAAAATTATTAGAGGTAATTTATGATAATTCATCTGAAGACATCAAAACAAAAATAAAAGCACTTGATGATCAGTTTGATACGGCCTCTTATTTAATTGTTATGAGTGAAGCTTTTGCCAATCCACTGCTTTATGACGTAATGCAAAAAGCCTACCAACAGTTTATCGATAATGAACTTCAAACTTTAGCTGGTACGAATAAATTTGGAAAATAATTGTTAAGTAGTTTCTGCTGGTTTTTCCGTAAGTAATTGTGCAATTTTCTCTTTGATCTGTTGATCTCTCTCTGTTGGTGGTGTAGTTTGAAGTTTCGCTTTAAAAGCCAACCATTGCTCATTTTTTTGCAGCTGCGCGATTAATTCTTTGCGCACAATTGGATTACTTATTATTGTTTCGATAATGTGAGAGATTTGCGAAACATTTTCTCCGGCTCCGGTTTTTGCAGCTTGACCGGTCGCGGTTTTTAATAATTGTGGGATAATCTTAATCAAAGTCTCTTCTGCTTGTGGGCCAGCAAGTGTTTCAGTAAGTCTCATTGCTTTAGTTGCTATTGAAGTGGCGGCTTCTTTTGCTCCAGCTTCAGCGATAGACCCAACTCCTAAGGTAGGAAAAAACATAATTACGTCAACAGCAGTATTCAGTTGTGAGACTGTTGCTTGGACAGCCAAACTACCGGCATTGGTAAGACGATCTTTTATTGGTAATAAGTTACCATCTCCGTCTTTACCGCTTAAAGCTAAAAGTGCAAGTGCTTGATTGCTTTGAAATTTTAAAAAAGGGCGAACAATAGGAACCCATGCAGGTATGCGATCAGCAAGATGTAACGTGCTTTCAGCTGCCTTTCTTTCCCATGCAGTTGCATCATCGGACATTGCTTCAATTTTTTCTAACGCAACTGTTCCCTTACTTAGTATTGCGTCTAATAGACTTTTATTTCTTTCTTCTTCAGTTTCTGTTGGGACTGGCGCGGGATGGTCGGGCGCTGGTGTTGTTATAATTGGTTCGGCAATTTCCTCAGAACCTGGTAATGATTCAGGCTTAGTTGTTGTTGGTGTTTCGGAAGGTGTTGCTGCCGGTGGGTTTGGTTCATCGGGCAAGTCTGGAACGACAAAAGCTACTTCAGGAGTAGGGGTTACTTCAGCGGCTACTGGTAAATTAGCTTCAACCGTCCCTGTTGTTAGTGTTTCATCAGAAATTGATGCTTCAGCCTGTACTGGCGACTCACCTGTAACTGCGATTTCAGGATAATCAATTCCTAAAAGATTTGTTAATCGGTCCAATTCTTCTATTTCGTCTTGATTAGGAGAGTTGATTGTAGCTGGATGCTGATCATCTTCAGCTGTAAGTCCTTTGATAAAAGTTTCTTTAGTGGCTGGATCGTTGATTTGAATAAGGCTTTCAATTCCTTCAACTAATGCAATCCCAGTGGTTTTTACACCGTATAGTTGACGAGTTAACCATGCAATCTCACCCTTTTTTCTTAAAAAGACTTCATGTGAAACTTGTCCGTTTTCGTCATGACATATTTCCATAATTCTTTCCTGGTAGTTTTGCATCAAACTAGAGTCACCAATTGATTGGGAATAAAGTTGATCAATTTCTGTTTGAGAGATTGATTGTGTTTTTTGCGAATCAATATTAAGAAAGTTTAATAATAACGCTTGCCTCTCTGGACTGGAGTTTGCTTGATTGCTTATGGTTGCAGACCATTCTTGGTATGCTTGTGGTAAATCAACCCCTGTCCAAGCTCCAGCACTTTCAGCATGAGAAGCGCGTGTAAAATCGGCAACCGGTAAGGTTGGATTTGATGCTAGCGCCGTAATATTTTCGGGCGTTAAATTAAGCTGCGAATTTTTTGAATTATAAACATCGTTTCCAAGTTGCGCATGGGTAATTAATCTTAGTTGTACGCTCTTCATCGGAGAATAAGATCTTAATGTTTCTGCAGATTCAGCCGTTGGCAATGTGGGAGCAGTTTCTGTCATTATATATATAATATACTATATATATTTAATAGTAAAGAAAAAAGATATGATACGAATAAAACAAGAGAATGCGAATGCTACGAATATGCGAATAAAAAATTTATTCCTCCGAAGTTACTCCCAGCAGTCGGTTGACAACGTCTTTGCGATAGCGACGGTCGCCACGAGAATTAATTCGAATTGCAGGAAGTTTTCCTTTTTTGCCCCATCGTTTAATGGTGAGTGGAGAAACGCGAAGTAAATCTGCCACTTCACGAATTGTCATTAAGTCCGGCAAATCTGAAAGTGATACTTTGTTTTTGCTTTGTTTGTAGATTGACATAGTTAATATTATAATCCTAATTTTTACCTTGTCAATACCAGGAGAAAAATATGATACGAATTGTAAGATACGAATAAAAAAAGAAAATGCTAATCTACGAATATGCGAATTAAAATAAACCAAGTTATATAAATTTCTTTCTAATCTGTTCAATCAACATATTAATAAACATTTCCAACCATTGATCAAGACTTAGAATTTTTTCACCTGCAAAACCCGGTAGGTCAAGTACTTTTTTAGATGCAATGGCGGTTTTAGTAATTGATATTTTAGTATTAGCAATTAAGTCCTTAATTGATGCTTGGAAAATGCCAATGCCAATGTTGATTGGTATTTCTGAATTGGTAGGTTGTAGATAAGAAGTAATTGTTGGATAGTTTTGTGGAGTTTGTGTTGGATTAACAAACGGTGGGTGAGTGGGATAATTATTTGACTGCGTTGGAATGGTTGTTGGAAGAATAACTTTTGTGGGGACAACTGTTGGAGGGATAACTTTTGTGGGAATGGTTGTTGGAGGGATAGTGGTAGGAGGAATTTTTGTTGGTAGTGGTGTGGGTGGAGTTTGCATTCCTAATCGGGTTTCCAAAGGAACTGGGGGTTTGTCACCGCAATAGGTTCCAAATGCATGTGAACACATACAGTTTCCACTACCACCATTGCAAAACGCTTCTTTAGCAGGGTCAAGATTTGTACATTGAGAAGGAGTGCACCATAATCTTTCCCAATAACCAATACACATCGCTGGATCACGTAACCTTTCAACCTCATAACAACAGAGCGGAACATATCCGGCACACCCGTTTTTTTGGGGCTCTTTCCCATCCATACAAGCTTGGGGATTGGGTTGAGGTAAGTCTTTAACATCATCATAACTTTTTCCTCCACATTTCGGTGCACGACTGCATTGATCTTCGCCGGGGATGATATAGTAACCATTTTTACAATAGGACTCAAGACTAAGGGCAAAAGAAGGGGAAGGGAGAATAAGAAATAAGGAATAAAGGATAAGGAATAATGAATAAGGAATAATGAATAAAGAATAATCGATTTTGGGTAATGCAATAAAACCAGTTATTTTTTTCATATTTGCATCTTTCATATTATTATCATTATAATGATTATAATTGTTATATGATGAAGATTAATATTAAACAAATATTAGGAAAGGTTAGCCTGATTTTAATTGCTTTTTTTCTGGCTTTTTTCATCGATCAGTATTATATTGCAGGGAAGGGGATACAATTTATAATTGACCTAATTATTTAATTGATACGAATAAAACAATACAATACTAATCAACGAATATACGAAAAAAAAGGAATTCGCATATTTGTAGATTCGCATTTATTAGTTGATTCGTATCACATTTATGTTATTTCGTTTTAATCGCTTTTTTCTTGATGAAAAGGATATTTTTGTGATTGGTTATTGCTTATTAGTTATTGGTTTAGGTATATTTAAAATATCAGTATTTCCTTTTCGTTATCCGTCACTAATAGTGGTATTATTTTTCTTACTTGTAACGCGCTCCTTGGTTTCGAATTTAAAGTTTAACAGCTATTTTTTTATCATTATTTCCGCTTTGCTTTTTTCCATGTGGTTATCGCCGTATGGAGTCGCAATTTATCTATTCATTGCGATACTACTTTATACAAAGACGAATTTAATTTAGGGCGAAATTTTATACGCGCCTACAAATACAAATTTCTTACACCTCACCATATTTTATTATTTAATTATTTCTTTATTTATTTATTTTAATCTTCCTGCCAGCCAACCTGCAATCGGTTCCAGATTAAAGGAGCTCCAGTAGCCATCCCCAATTTGATAAAGTGTTGCGCCGATTACATAATTATCCTGATTTATCTGTCCATCAAACCAATCAATCCAGTTCATATATTGTTGTACTCCGCCGCGTGCTTGCCATCCGCTTTCCTGCGGATTTCCGTTTTGATCAATTCCTGCCTCAGATAAGACAAATTGTAGGTTTGATAAGTTTGGATCTATTTCAGTAATTGCCTGATGAATCAATCGGTATCGTAATGAAGAATATATTTCTTTATTTGTATCTTGAGAGTATTCCAAAGAATATGCGTGATAACAAATCGCACCACCATGTTGTTGAGCTTTTTGTAGCGCTGGTAAAAAGATTTGAAATTTTGTTTTAATTTCTTCATAACTTCCCGGTGGGTTTCCAACTGGGATTGAAGCAATACAGGTTTTTATACCAGATTTTGCATTCAAACTTACTAATTCTTCCCAAAATTTTGTTAACCATAAAATATTTTCAAGACTTTCCCATCCTGGAGTAGAGTCGAGTTCATTTGGAGCTTCAATATAGTCAAATAGTTTTTTATTTTCTCCGAGTAGTTTTAGACCTGATGCGATTACTTTCTGGTAAAAATTCTGGGCACTTAATACTGGATCATCGCTAATTGAATATTTCATGTTACGGGTTGCTTCATAAAATCTAAGAATTACATTTCCACCGGGAAAAATTTTCTTATATTCTTTAACAGCGTTTAACGTTGTGTTAAATTGCGGATCCATTACCTTTAGAATTTGGGGCTTTGCAACAATAATTTTCTTTGCCCCTTCAGAGTATTCCGACATTAAATACACTCCTGTTTTTTGTAAATAGTCCATAGTGACTATAGGTGTTGTTGTTGGTTGGGGTGATAGTTCTTGTGTTAAGTATTGGCTGACGGAGAATTCGTCTATCGAGTTTACTGGAGCGCCAAAGTTAAAAAGCAATCCAAATAAATCCGCCAACATTTGTGGACTATTTGTATCGTATGACTTGCTTGGAATAGTTGGAATAATTGTCACCGGTCGATAGCGAGGGAGATACTTTCTGGAGAGGTTAGGAACAGTATTGTTTTTAGTACTGTTTGTCTCTTTATTTATTTGTTGATCTGTTTGTTGTTGTAAAATTTTAGTTGGTGAAATAATATCTTTTTGATCTTTTTGACCAGTTTGTTTTATATTGTTTTTATTATCTATATTACTATTATTGTTCAAATTCTTTGTTTGATTAGTATTATTAACTATGGGACTATTATTTGTTTTGGAATTTGTCTTTGCAGTTGGAAATTTAGAAAAAAAATTGGTTTGATTTTTTATTGATTGTAGAATTTTTGGAGGTATAAAAGAAATTATAATAATAACTGTCAAAATAATCATGGAGACAATAATAGCCACTCTAATTTTTTTATTTTTTAGCATTATTTAATATCACTTGATTATTAATTTAGTATTATTATAAAGTATATATAATCATTATTATGATTATAAACATTATCACTTTTATTTAATGCCATCCAACAATAACAATCAAAAAGGCGAGATTGTCACAATTTTAACAGTTGGAACTTTGATGGTACTAAGCGTTGTTACATTGGTTTCGTCAATTCTACTTCAAAAAAATACTCAGACGATTAAATCAAAAGCAGCGGAGAATATTACATATTAATGTCGAACTTCTTCAAAAGAATGGAAATGTGATAAAGATGGTTCAACTGCAGATCAAAATGCGAAAAATGCATTTTGTGGAATGTATTCGAGTCTAATTACGAATGGAGGAAGTAATTATGATGCGGTTATAAATGAATGGAGGAAACAGAAAGATCCTGTTGGTTCTTGTGTGAAAACAAATACAGCTCAACCTCCAGTCCCAACCAGTCCGCCTGCTGCCGGTGGGCAAGCATCGGGTCAGCGGGGAACTTGCGTTTATAGTCAACAAGATAGTGATGGCGTACATTGTTATCAAGGGAACTGTACTGACGCGTTAAAAACTTGTTCTTTTAACAATAACTGCAGTTGGATATCTGGTGTTTCAACCGGAAAAAGAGTTGACTATCCATCACAATCAGGCGGAGGAGTAGGCGGGGGCACTGGCGGAAGTACTGGTGGTGGAAGCGCAAATAACGGCTGTTTTTCTTTATTAGCTGAGTTTGAACAAAAATTAGAAAATGGAAAAGTGGCATTTTATACTTGGGTGACATTTGAAAGTTCAACTGCTGGAGATGTTCAGTTGTTGGCAAATGGTCAACATGCAGCCGGATGGAATGGTTTTGGGGGTGGGCGCTTTACTTATGATCCAAACTGGACCCATCCGGGGTGGCCGGGAAACTGGGGACCAATTGCAATTGTGGATCCAGGTAAATCAACAAATGCAAGTTATGAAGGATTTGTCCGTAATTGTAATCCGCAAAGTTTAAGCCTTAACTGTACTTTAACCGCTAATGCCAGCGGAATTGGGTCAGTGAGCGGCAATGGTTGCGTGTGTAAAAATTGTACTGCCGCAGTTGCTCCTACACTTACTACAGCTCCGGTTAAACCAACAGTTGATAATGGCTCTCCTACATATACTTGTCCTGCTAATGGTCGCAGATATAATATAGGAGAATATGTATGTATGGCAAGTGGTAGTTCGCTTGGTAATTTAATGGAATGTATAAATTCTTCAACAACTACAACGTCTCCGAAGATTGGTAACTGTAATAATAAAGGTTGCATAGTGCAATCTTCCGGTAATGATAAATGTAAAGATAGTGAGGCGCCTGTTACAGATGCTTCGTGTGTCAATAAACCAGATATGTGTATTTCAGATTTCACAACAACTCCAACATCCTCGAAGTTATCAAAATGTATAAACGGCGTTTATCAGGTAACAGAACGTTTTGTGGGAGTTGCAGATTGTAAGAAAAAAGCAACTGTCGTGACTGATCCGACAGATTGCGGTAAACAAGGAAAAGCACCGTGTGTTGTTAGAACACCTGTTTGTGATCCCGGACTGGATAAATTAATCTGGAACGGGACAGAGATTTGCGCAGGGCTTTGTACGGCAAGTGTTGGCGTTTGTAGCAACACAATCATGATAAAAGGGGAGAAACTTCCATATAGATGTATCTATGGAAATGATGAGTGTTATAACATAATTGAAGCCCCAATAAAGATTGATATGTGGGAATGTACTGCGTTTACTTGCGAGAGTGATTCAATAAAAGAGTGTTTGATTAAAGCCGCAGGGGATATAGGAGCACGTTATTGTGCAAAGTATTTTGGAAGTCGTAACAAATACTGTTGCTGGAAATAATATATGAAAAACTTTAAAACTAAAATAAAAATAATTGCGATCATCGGAGTTTCTCTTGTAATTGTACGCTTTGTGACGCCAAAGGTATTTATTGCCAATACTCCCCAAGTCAATCCGCTTTTTATTTCACAAATTATTGGACTTCCGAATAAAATTGCTAGTTTGATTAATAAAGGAAATCCAAAAGAAAATAATAACTCAAACGAAGATCTTAACAAGATTGCAGCATATAAGGGAGAGACAAGCGGTGATAAAATCAAACCGTCAGAATCAACTAAATTACCGGATGGTTCTGTTATTTTTCAAATCGGAAAAGGAGCATATGCAGCTGAAGATAGGCAAACAAATAAAAGTTATATCATGTTTAAGGATGACGCACAGGTAAAGGTGTATGAATATACATTACCTGACGGTAAAAAAATAATTTTATATGAACCGGTTCAATAATTAAGAATAATTAGAACTTTGACAATAATTATTATGTTATTTATAATGAATTATTAATTTTAACTTTTAACTTTTAAATTTTAACTTTATTTTATGTATATCGGCCCGTTTTACTTTGACACCAAAGAAATCTTTTTAATCTTAGCTGCAATCATTATTGGATTGGCTGCATATTTTGGTTGGAATGTTTATTGGTTTGATCCAAAAGCGTTATTGACCGTTGTCATTCTCATGTTAATTACCAAAGGCTTACTTCCTTCAATCCACAATGAAGCTTTTTTCTTACTTGCCATTGCAACAATTTTCTTGACTTTATATCTGCCTTTTTTTCAAATTATTCTTTTCTACTTCATCAGTTTTGCCTTGTTTCGCGTACTTCGGGTAATATAAAAAAATTGGTATTGACAAAATATATATAACGTATATACTTGTTTTCATATGAATACCACAGTCATAAATATCAAAACCGATGCGATGGTGAAGTCAAAAGCCCAAGCGATTGCTGAAGAATTAGGTCTATCATTAAGTGCGGTTATTAATGCATTATTAAAACAGTTTGTCCGAACAAAAAAACTAAATGTTTCGGTTCGTTCTGAAATTCCCTCACCTTATTTAATCAAGGCGCTGAAAGAATCAGAAGAAAATGTAAGGCAGGGAAGAGTATCACCATCATTTACTAACGTTAATAATGCTGTTACTTGGTTAAAAGACCCTAAGAAACAATATGAATATCAGATTCGAAAAAAAATTCGCAAAACAGTATAAAAAAGTTCCAAACTTTATTAAAAATGCTGTTAATAATAGGATATCTATATTTAACACAGATCCATTTCATTTACAACTCCATAACCATCAATTAACCGGTAGTTTTAAAAAATACCGTAGCATTAATATTACAGGTGATTGGCGAGCTTTGTTCACAGAAACTGTGGATAATGAAGGGAGTAGAACAATAACGTTTTGTGTTCTAGGAAAACACAGTCAATTATATAGATAAAAATAATCGAATCACAATGTGATAATATATATATTATGATTCGTATCTTCCTTGTTAAACTTCTATCGTTAAATATTTTAATTATCAGTATATTTTTTATTACCAAACCTACATTCGCCGCGCAAACTTCACCTCAGGGTTTGGGTTTTGGAGTTTGTCATTGGCCGGGAACCTATGGAATGGCAAGATCAGAATCAACGGTTAACTGGTTTTATTGGGGTGGGGGAGGCCAGGATTGGAACAAAATTGAAGCAGTTAGAGGTGTTTATGATTTTTCGGAAATGGATAAAGAAATTGCAGCTATGTTTACAAACAAACCAAACGCCTCTTATTGGTTGGATGTTCTCACGGAAATGCCACAAACAGTACCGGAATGGGCAAAGCAAGACCAATCTCTAGGATATATTGAAAGGGCAAGTAGAGCATCTGTATTTCCACTTTGGAACAAAGAATTTCAAAAAGTATTTGAAGCTTTAATAACCAAAACAAGCGAGCATATATATAGTTCATCGTTTGATTATCGGAAAAATCTAAAGGCTGTTATTATGATGGCGGGAGGAGGGTTTGGAGAAATGATCACTTGGTCAAACTGTGCTCCTGTAATTAGCGCTGTATGTAAAAAATATCTTGATGCCGGATATACTGACGATATTTATTATGATGCTTTGGTTAACTGGCTTGTTCCTTTATACATTAGATTGTTTCCTGATTATCCGCTTGTACTTCAAATCGGAGGGGGGATTTATGGTAATGACACTGGTAACCGGGTAACGCAAACTTTGGTTGATAGATATGGATCAAGAATATATATCAAATGGAATGGTTGGAATTATCAATATGCTCAAAAGCCGACAAATACTGACAAACATTATCACGAATTATTAACAGTTGTTTCGAATAAAGCACGTGTTGGTTTTGAACCTGGAGGAATAGTTGAGGTTCCTCCAGACACAACTGAAGAGACAAGACAAAAACTTTTTGATTCCCTTATGAAAACATTACAAGAGGTTCCGGTTTCTTATTTTTGTCTTCAGGATAAGTATTATACAATTTTAACAGATACTCAACTTAATGAACTGAGTATCAGAATGCGTGGAATTAACACAGCTTATCCCACATTTCCACCGTCTCCAACATCATCTCCAACGCCGTCTCCAACACCATCTCCAACATCATCTCTAACGCCGTCTCCAACGACTATACCGGGAAATGCCGATGTTGATGGTAATGGTAAAGTTGATATGCTTGATTATTATTATTTTACAAGAGCTGTTTATTCAGGATCATTACCAACCGGAATACATGCTGATGTTAATAAGGATGGTCAAATTAATAATGTCGATCGGGAAATTATTGTTAATGCACTTAATCAATGAAATTACAATTACATTTTTTTTTAAGACCTATATCTTTATGTATTATTACTATTTCCTATTTATTTTTATTCCATAAAATTAGTTTAGCCGAACATCCTTCACTCTTGTTTTCCTCTTCTCAAATAACAGAGATTCAAGCACGGATAGCAAAAGACGGCCCTGTTAAACAAGCCTTTAACGCAATGAGAGTATTACAAAATAAAGAGGAAGATTGGCCACGAAGTTTAGCAGAAAATAGTTTTTTTTATGCAATTACCGGTGATGTCACGGCAAAAAATAATGCCATTACGATTTTATCCGAAAGAACCAGTGGTGAGAAAAGGTTTTCTTTTCCGGACATAGATGATAATGGGAAGTATACTGACGGAACAGGAGACATAAGGTATGGTCATTCAATGCCCTGTAATAGTATTGCTTTTGCTTATGACTTACTTTATCCGGCTTTGGGTTCTGAATTGAAGAATAATACAAAGGCTGTTATGGAAGAATGGGCAGGAAATCTCAATACGTTTTTTGAAAAAAATTACTGGGAAGCTGTAGAGGGCAATTTTTATACAGGACTTGGAGCGTGTGTTGGAAACATTGGTCTGGCATTAAAAGGTGAAAGTTCGTCTGCAGACAAATGGATAAATAAATCAAAAGACGGATTAGTAAATTATTATTTTAATACTGCATATAATCCGGGAGGGGATTATACAGCAGGGAGTACATATCAAGTTTATGGAGCCGGTCCACAATTTATCTTTGCCGCGGCATATGAGCGTATTTATGGAAAAGATATATTATCTGATCGGTATGTAATGAATATTTGGGACTTTTTGACATATGCGTATATGTCAAATAACAAGTATTCGTATTATGGAGATAATTCTAGAATGACCATGTTGCTTGGTGAATATTTTTATATCCTGAAAAAACACGAGCAAAAAGGAAATTCAAAGATTCAAGCATGGCTTTGGCTTTGGAACAAAGTACGTGGCACTGGAATAGCTCAAAATGATTGGAGATTGTTTAAGGACTTTGACTATATTGGAATTGTTTTATGGTATCCGCAAGATGTTACGCCAAAAAATCCAAATGAAATTCCGGAATACGCAAAAAAACAATCAAATCAATTTGTCAGTACTTCCACAAAAACAAATGTCAATCCGGGAGGAATGGCAGTTATTCGTAATGGTTGGGCTGAGCAACAAAATATCACTTTATGGTTGGTAAACAGATATCGATGGCAAACACATGAACATTACGATCCTAATCATATTATTCTTTCGGCTTATGGTGAAGAATTATTGTCAAACCATAATGCTCACACATATAACGAAGATCTTCGCGGGCAGTTAAGTCAACAAAACAGTATTATGATTGACAAGCAATTAGGAGATGTTCCCATAAGATACAAAACTTACAAAACCGGAATGGGTTCTTCTTTAGGTAAATTTTATGATTTTTTCACTCATGATACGGGAGATTTGCTTTTGAGTGATAGCCGGTATCCTCATTCTGATTATACAACTCAATCAACATTGTATGATCCTAACATCGGTACCTTATTTTGGGCAACCAGTGAAGAAAAAGTTAACCCAATTGTACAGGCAGATCGTGTAATATTGTTTCCAAAACAGTTTTCCCTTGACCCGTACATTATTATGTATGATCGGTTTAATAAGGACAATAATAATCATAGTTATACGTGGCAAAGTTATATTGTTCCAGGTCATACTGCAATTAATGGTGAGGGGACATCGGCGAATCCGATTACTTTTCAAAAGGGAAACGTAAATATGCAAATGTTTTTTATAGCCCCAAATCCATTAATAAAAAATGTCGTTCCTGCAAGTGGGAACAGGCAAGACGATTTATTGGAAATAACTCAGATAGGAGTGAAAGAAGGAAGATTTTTAACAATTCTTCATCCTTCAGGTAACAATTCTTCCGCATTTACGGTTACTGTGTTAAATCAAGAAAACCCAACTGTAGTTCAGATAAAATCAGGGATGAATGAAAATATTATTATTACCAATACAACCGAATCAACTCAAACGTTTGGAGTATATGCTTCTGATGCCCGTCTAATCGTTCTTGACAAAAAAGACGGAGTAATAAACAAATATATGGTCTACCGTGGAAAAAATCTCACAGTCTCAGGAAATTCTTTGTTACAATCAGATCAGCCGGTTTCCCTTGTTGCTTCGTGGGAAGACGCGACTGTTAAAGGAGCGGGTATTGCATTATCAGACAGTCAAACAATTCTTTCCTCACCCAATGGATCAACAAAAACAATTTCCCTAAAAACTTTGTATTCGCAGTTTGAGGAAACAGGTCAGGGTGGGGAAAGTGGTCGGTCTTTTAAAATGATCAATTATTATTATCTTGTGTTAAAAATGTATAAGGTAAATATTCCTGATTTTGTTAAAGTTGATTATAATAATGATGGAAAAGTAGATGAAGACGATAGACAAATATTTATTCAAAGCTATAATTATTAAAAGAACATTAATATTATTGGTTATTTAATATAATAAATATAATAAATGACTAAAAAAAACATCATTTTGATATCTTGTATTTTAATTGTTTTTGGAGTTTTAATGATTATTTATGGTGTAACGAAGGGATGGTTTAATACAAAATCAAAAGCCAGTGTGTCACCGGTTGTATCATTAAGATTTGATCCTGTTCCTGCACAGGTTGAGAAAAATGGTCCCTTCAGTTATACAATCAAAGCAAAATCAAACCAAAGCATTAACATTGTTGGTTATCTTTTTTCAATCGGCTTTGATAAGACAAAAATCCAACTGAATTCAATTGAATATAAAACCGGAGTAATTAGTCAGGGTTTGGGTCAGGATACGGGTAATAGAGAGTCAATTAATCAAACAGGTAATGTAAAGATTCAGGCCGAAGTCTCAACTGTGCAAAGTCTTGTATTCTTACAAAATACTGATTTTAGTTTGATTACTATAAGCGGCAATGTTTTAGTCGAAGGGATTCCTCAGTTTTCTTTAAGTAATTTTAAACTTTATCAAATTAATACAGACTCAACTTTGACTGAAGTAAACGGAGAAGTGGATGGAAATAATCAATCATCATCAAGTAACTCCAGTTCATCTAGTCAAGCATCATCCAACAGTTCCAACTCATCAAGTCGTTCATCATCAAGTAGCTCCAATCAATCGAATCAATCATCTTCTTCATCTTCAGCACAACAGTCTGTGAAAATAACCTTTAAAATGACGTATCGATTACAGGGGGTTTTAAATTGGTTGGCTAATAAAGCAGTGTCAACAAAATTTTCAGTTTTAAAAAATAATATTTTAGTTACAAGTACAATTAACAGTTTTTCCGCGAATTTATTATCAGATCTATTTTGGCATGGACAGATTGAACGATTGCTGATACCGGGAAATGATTACGTGTTGCTTATTAAACCGGACAAGCATTTGCAAAGAAAAGTTTGTAGCTTAATTGCGCATGACTCAACCACTCTTTATAGCTGTGGACAAGAAAGGATGACATTATCATCAGCAATTACTGAAGTTGATTTGTCCGGATTAACATTTTTTGCCGGAGATATTACCGGAGAACAGGGAATTTCTGATGGGAAAATCGACTCCCTTGATTACGCAATGATTCAACAGATAATTCAAAGCAACACCGGGAAAGATCCTGCTCAAATTGCAAAAGCTGACTTAAATTACGATGGAATCGTAGATACTCAAGACGCATCATTAATTATCGAAGCCTGGCAAAAGGGGATTAATCAGGATGAGAGGTAAGATTATAGTGGAAAAAGAAAAAAGGCAACAGAAGAAATAATAAATAAACAAAGAATTAAATATCCCGCATACTCAATTATTACCAGTTTCTGTTGTTTAAATTTAATTATTGCGGACAAATAAAGGATTGTGATTGAAAGGATTGATGGAAATATATAACGAAAATCATTGGTGCATGAATATGGTAGGATGATTCTTCCAAGAATTATAAACACGAGTTGAGATAATAAAAACAAAATCAAATATTTATTTTTTATAATTTCATCTTTTCTTTGAATTATTGTCCCAACAATCAAATAAACTATTACTAGAACAAAAATTAAGCTTAAAATTTGTGCGAGGTTTTTTTGATAAGTTAAGTTAAATTCAAACTCTCCAAATAGACTAGTTTTAAAAAGATAATTCCAAAAATACTGCCTTCCTGTTGCATCATTCCAAGGACTTATATAGTTATTATTCATATAACTATTCCAATCAAATAATAAGAAATTTAGTGGATTTTTACCTACAATAAGTGCGCTATTAAGGTTAGTAATATTAGCAACAAAATAATTTTGTTGTTTTTGAAAAATATTATTGTAAAACATAATAAACAAACTAATCAAAATAATGGTTAATGAAAGTAAAATTTTTCTAATATGTTTTTTAATATGAAAATTTGTTATCGATACATCATGGAAAAAAGGGAAAAAATAAAGCGGAAGAAAAATTATTGCAGTTGTTTTTGAAAGCATAGAAACGATAAAAAAAATTAAACTAGCATATAACATATTCAAGTTTTTAGTTTTATCCCATTTGAGAAGGAGTAAAAAACTTAAGGTTATTGTTAAATACTGAAGCCCATCGTTACTTATTCTTATTGAATGTATAATTCCACTCGGAAAGAAAACAACCATGGCAAAAGCCAGGTTTTTCAGAAACAATGACTCGATAAAGACAGTAATAATTTTATAAAAAATGACTAATAATCCGATAAAAAAAACTAAAGATAACAACTGGAGAACAATTGTATAATCAGTCGCAAACAACAAACTTAACTTATAAAAAACTGCTCCGATAATATAATAAAGTGGTGGATGATAAAATTCCCAGCCCTGGTTATAAATAGGTAGACGTAAATTATTTACAATATATTGAATATATTCAAGGTGTCCACTAGCGTCATAACTTCTCAAATAGAAAGGGGTTTGAGAAAGATATATCAAACGTAATAATATACCAATTAAAAGAATAATTGTTGTAGAGGGTTTCCATTTCAATAATTTTGTCATAATCATAAACAGTGTTTCTGTCAATAGAACTGTGCATAAGAAGTAAAAAAATATTAAAATTGGATCAAGCAATGAATTACCAATGTTTAATCCAAAAGGACCATCGTAATTTTTAATTGTTATTGTAAAGTAGTTTTTTCCTGGCCTAACTATTTTAGTTAAATCGAATAGTATGTCCTTTCCTGAACAAAGGTCAACTTTATTGATAGGGGTTACTACTATTCCGTTAACAGTAAATTTTTGTAAACAATTATCAACAAAGAGCTTTATATAATTTTGATGAATATTTCTGACAAATAAATAACCAGTAAAATTTACGTTACTATTAACGACTGAATTCGAAAAATACGGCAGATAGATTTTTTTGTTTTGTTGACCGATAATTTGAATATCACTTGGTTGCAGTGAAGTTTGCTGTCCTAAAAACAATATAAATAGTAACAATAAAATTCGCAAAAATATATACTTTAACTTCATTTTTAAATGATAGCAGAAAATTATTGTTTATATTTACCTATAATTCGATTATCATTAAGTAATGTATAAAATTATTTTTAAAAAAGAGATTGCTATCGGAATTCTAGTTTTAATTGTCTCTTTTCTTGTTTATTTCCGCAACTATCAAAACCCTTCCAATCTTTTTTGGGATGAGAATTATTTTATTGCATCTGCTTATAAGTATATTAATGGTTCTTTTTTCATGGAGCCGCATCCGCCTTTGGGAAAACTATTGATAGCTGCAGGAGAGCTAATTTTTAGACCTAACATAAAATTGGATATGGCGAGTTTTATTAATACTGATTACATTAAAGACATTCCCACTGGTTTTTCGTTTATTGGGGTAAGATTTTTTCCGGTGTTGGCGGCAACGCTATCAGCCGGTTTATTTTATTTTATTCTATTGTTAATTTTAAAAAATCCAGTATTAGCCGGGTTATTTTCCGGTCTTTATTTGTTTGATAATGCATTAATTGTTCATAGTCGGGGAGCGATGTTGGATAGCATTCAGATATTTTTCTTTTTGGGAACTTTGACCTGGTTTTTTTATTTAATCGAAAGCAAAAAATATACTTTACGCTATTATTCAATATTGGGTTTATTAATAGGACTGTCTTTGACGGTTAAACTTAACAGTTGGGTATTGCTTCTTCTTATTCCGATTTCTTTTTATTTTGAAAATAAACAAAAGAAAATAAAATTAATTGACTTGATTTCAGTTGTAATTGACCGCACATTCATTGTTATTATTTCAATTCTTATTATATTTGTTGGAACGTATTACCTTCATATCCGTTTGGCAAATAAGGTGGTTAATCAGAATTACTATCAGGCAACGGAAGAATATAAAAAAGTACTTGATCAAAAGAAAACTGCTAATTTAACAAACGCGCCCTTGATGATTTGGGATCAATTGTTGTTTATTCCTCACTATGAAAAAGGTGTACCGGTTTACGATGTTTGTAAAGACGGTGAAAACGGCAGTCAACCTTGGACTTGGCCGTTTGGAAATAAAACAATTAATTATCGTTGGGAAAAGTCAGGGGATAAAGTGCAATATTTATATTTACAATCAAATCCGTTGATTTGGGGAGCTGGTATTTTAAGCATCATTCTAATTGCGGTTTTATTGTTAAGTAAAGTTATTTTTGGATTGAAGATAAAGGATAAGCGCTTGTTTCAAATACTGATGATAATTTTGTCATTATACTGCGCATACATGATTTCGATTTTAACATTAAAGCGCGTGATGTATTTATATCATTATTTTATACCGTTAATTTTATCCTTAATAAGCGTTCCAATATTATTAAGTTATTTATTTGATAGTTCAAAAATAAAAAGTAAACGGTTAATTTATATTAGTATTTTCATACTTATCACATTAGTTTTTATCAGTTTTATTTTCTTTTCTCCTTTTACCTACTATCAACCCCTAACTTCCGTACAGTTTCAGCTGCGTAATTGGTTTCCTTGGTGGCATCTGAAACCGATTCAATAAGACGTTAGTTATTTGATTATTAACGTGGTAGGTTAATGTAGTAGGGTTGGGTATCTTCAAGCATTGTCATTGTAGTTGTTTGCAACTCATCTGCAGTCTCCGGCCAATAGGATTTGATATTTGGAAAAAGTTTAAGTACATCGCGATCTTCTTCACTATGGTGACTAAATCCGTCAATTAAATAATCTTTGTTTCTACCGCCACCGATGAGTTTAACCGGTATTTTTTCATGATTCAGATAATTTCTTATGGTTTCAAATGGGCGATAGAGGAGAAAGGGTGTGATGGAGTAGACAATGGGAATTTTACCTGATAACGCTAAACCAACTGCAATTCCAATCATTGACTGTTCTGCAGCCCCCGTATTGAGAAATCTGTCTGGATAAGTAACGCGGACTTTATCCCACATATGATAGCCAAGGTCACCGCAAACAACATAGATTTTTGGATTTATTGACATTTCATGCAAAATCAAATCGGCGAATAACGAGCGGAGCTTAACAGGTGTTGGATTCATATTAAAAGTTCTAAAGCCAACTGATAATCTTTCTCTGGCATTGTGTAATAATGCGCATCAAGATCCTTTAAAAAAGGGAATTGATTGTTATTGGTTTTGGCAAACAAAATATCAGAAGGTTGATTTTGCATTTGTAATAAAATACTTTTTACCTGATTAATATCATCTCCGATGATGGATTGAACATTAAATCCAAATCCCTGCAATCTTTTTTGTAAACTTTCTTTTGATATTGGATCATAACACCCCCAACCATTTGCATTAACGATTAGTTTTAAATTATTTATTTTTTTGTCAGAAATTATCCGCAGGCTTTCCCAAATTGATCCTTCAGCACATTCCCCGTCAGAAACTAAACAATAGATATTTCGACTTGAATCAGCTAAAGCCATTCCAACAGCAATTGGAAGACCTTGTCCCAAGCTTCCGGCAGAGACTTCAATTCCCAATGATGGGTTTCTATCCGGATGAACATTGAATTTCATTAAATCTTTTTCTTTAAGAAATCCATATTTTTCCAAGACCACGTACCAGGCAAAAGCCGCATGACCGCAAGATAAGACAAAAATATCATTTTTATTTTTAATCTGATAGACTGCGTCAATCAAATCAATTGAAGTTAAACAGGAGCCGAGATGGGATTGTTTGCGCAGATATGATATTTCCAACAAACGCTTTCGAAGTAGTTTTTGATTAGTATCAAAAGTAAATTTATCCATATAGCTAATAATTCATTCTAAACTATTAATAAAAAATTATCATTGAATATTGGTTATTTATAATCTCACTATAATATAACAATATAATGTAGTGATATCTTTTATTATTTGTTTATTTCCTTATTTAATTATTTGATTATTGACTGATAATTGTTTACCCTGAGCATAGTCGAAGGGATCATTGATAATTTTTTTACTTTCTTTTTTATTCGAATATTCGTTGATTAGGAATGTTTTGTATTATTCGTATCAAATACTACTTGTATTTATATATTGTATATATTATGATTTTTTAATTGGTAAAAAATATGAAAATTAATAAATTATTCTTCGTTCTTTTATCACTTTTTATTTTTTCTTCTTTTATCATGCAGAATAATGTCTTTGCAGGTGAATGCGGTTGTTCTGGAAATAAAATTTGTACCGGCACTTGCACGAATGATGCAATTGGACCGATGGAGCCAGTTTGGTTTTGTGATGAGTGTTCTGATCCACCTGGTTTTACATGTAATGAAAGTGATGAAGAGGATTGTCCTTGTGGAAGCGAAAGAATATGTTGTTCCAATGGTTGTGAGGGTACTTATGTAAGGTGTTTAACAGATTGTGGCGGAGATGATGATGACGAAGGTAGCTCCTTCTCATCCTCTTCATCCTCTTCATCTGCTGCATCTTGTCCGGCGAGCGCTCCTGCACTTACCGGCGCTATCTGTACTTATAACGCAACAACAAAAGGCTTTGATATTAGTTGGGATCGTCCGGACTTAGTTGCCGCACAAATAGATCCTGCGCGTTTTTCAGTTGCCCGATATACCATGGCAACATGGAAAGGAAGCGCGGCGGAAAATCCTAATGATTATACTAATGTATATCCAACAGATAATAGCAAATGGTCCAAGTATATTTGTGTAGATCATCTTATCAAAAGTGACAGAGAATTATACAAAATACCCAATAACGGAGAAGATACGATTAATGCATCCACATGGCCAAGAAACTGGCCGGCTCCAACTCAGTCTTGGCCGGGTCGCTGTGATTGGAGACTTGACACAGACAACACAACCGCCAATCCATCAACATCAACCATGTCATACCGACCGGCATATGGAATGGGGACTTACAGCGGGACAATTGGTTATATTCTATCAGACAATGATCCGGCGTTTGCAGGAAACAAGGAACATTGCAAAGACGGTGTACCGGCTCAAACCAATATTCCGGCGGCAAGTTTTACCTGTACTGTCCCAACAGATGTAACAGACAATTCTCCATATAAAATGACCTGTGATATGGCTGCTACAAACATGATTCAACAACCAAATTGGAATAATGAACGTCAATACTGGCTTGCAATTGGTAATAATTACAATAATGCATTAACAATAAGCGGCAAGATGAAAGGGGTTGGCGATGTATCAATTAATAACCTATTTGGTCTGACTTTTTGGCGTTCTCCTGCTGATAAAAATGAGTGTAATTCAGGTGGTTGTTGGTATGGTTCAACAAAGCCGGGATTTATATCAGAACCCGTGTTTACAAAAAAAACCGATCCCCATATTAAATCATTAACCACCGATATTAATCTGACAAATTCTTCGCAAATACAGCCAGGACGGTATTATGTGGTGTGTAACTCAACTCTTGACAATTTGAATACGTGTTCCGGAAATCCACTTGTTTCGTATCCGTCAGGAACTTTTCAAAATTGCGGAGGAACAAACTCACGCGTTGTATTGAATATAAAATGTATAGGAAAAGATAAGGGGAATGCAGATTGTGATGGTACTATTGACGATAACGATTATCAAATGTGGAAAGAAAAATATCTAAGCGGTAAGTATTGTGACGATAACAATGCTACTGACTTTGATGGAAATAACTGTTCATATTTATTGGATTTTGAGATTTGGAGAAAGAATCAAGGAGTTGTGTTCCCAACACATATGCCTCCAAATTAAAATTAATAACTTATTATTTATTAACCAAAATGAAAAAGAAATCAATAACAAAAATAAAAATTCTCTTGATTGTTTTTGTTATTTTAATTTCCGGATTTTATTTATATCGTTACATCTCATCAAACTCCAGGAAATCAAAGGCAACAGTGACGAACGATTTAACAATGACTTTTCCTTTTACTGCCGAATCACTTTCAAATATTCATACCGGAGACAAGATTATTGTTGACGTAATATTGAGTAGTGGACAGTCGGGTGAGATATCTGCTTTTAATGTTAAGTTGGGATATGATTTAAATCTATTTGATTATCAAGAGGGAGAATCAGCAATGGAGCCATTTGACGGTATGGACGTTGACACACTGGTTGATTCTGATAGCGGAGTAACCGGTGAAGCGCGTGTTGTTAAAGTTATTAAAGATTTTGGAAATAATCCTCCTTTAAAGACCATAAAGGTACTTTTTCCCTTTATAGTTAAAGGAACAGCTGGAGATTATCCAAACGCGATGACCCTTAAGGGAATAGGTGGATCTAGTGTTATTGGACCAGATGTTAATGGATCGCCTCATTCTTATAACTTACCAAGCGATATTTCCGCTTCTGCAAAAATCATTAGCGGGGACAATCCTCCCGGATCATCATCCAGTTCTTCACCGGAAATAGGGGAGAAATGCTCAGAATTAGAACAAATTATTTTAGCATCAGAGTCTAGTGATTGTGATAGTGATGAAGAAGATGCAGAATACAGTATTTACGCAGATATTAATAATGATGGAATAGTAAGTCAGTATGATAGTCGTAAGTATAATGAAAACAAATTTGATGAGGTTTGGTGTTTAGGCCAATTAAATGATGAATATGATATATGCGCATCCCGCTCCAGCTCCAGTTCCAGCAGTGATCCTGAATCCAGCAGTTCCTCCAGCTCCTCTTCCTCCAGTTCCTCCTCTTCCTCATCATCTAGTCCTTCCAGCTCCAGCAGTTCAGTTACCGGTTGTAGTTGTGTAAGTAATAAATGTTCAGCTACCTGTATTGATCGAAGCGGAGCCACTCTTGCAGACTACAACTGTTATAACGATAATAACTGTAGCAACACTTATTCCCGAA
>Ga0247841_10004622_pt1 | contig 23342 bp, 26 predicted proteins | sample LaCruzMarch2015__2_FD_192410 | JGI IMG/M metagenome (GOLD analysis project Ga0247841, IMG submission 192410) | Freshwater microbial communities from meromictic Lake La Cruz, Castile-La Mancha, Spain - LaCruzMarch2015_18m | ecosystem: Environmental > Aquatic > Freshwater > Lake | place: Spain... | reverse complement strand
ACAGGCTCAACCTGCAGTTCTGCGACGACATGCTGGCCGTTATCGGCAGGATTGAGAGTGAGACGGATGCGCTCACGCTGGTGGTAAAATCGGGGCACGCCCACATCTGGTCCAATGGTTTTGACGTAGACTGGATCAAGGCGCGGAAGGAAGCGGGCGACCGGGAGTCCGTCACGCGCTTTCTGACCAGGGGCCTGGAGTTGCGCATGCGGCTCCTGACCTGCCCATTCATCACCATCGCCATGCTCAACGGGCACGTCTTCGGTGGTGCGGCGGTGCTCAGTTGCTGCTTCGATTTCCGCTTCATGAGGTCCGACAGGGGGTTTTTCTGCATACCGGCGGTGGACAGGGACTTCCCCATCCTGCCGGGCACAGGCGCCCTGCTGGAGAGCGTCCTGCCCGCCTACATGGTGCGGGAGCTTGTCCTCACGGGCAGGCGCTTTACCGGCCACCAGTGCGCAGAGCACCACATAGTGGCCCTGGCCTGCCACCACGAAGAACTCGAAGGGAACGTTATGAAATTTGCCGCAGGCCTGAACAAGGGGCGGCAGATAGTCGGCAGCATGAAGGGCGTGCTCAACCGCAGGGTGGTAGACCTCATCAAAGCTGACCTGGAGATAGTCAGGCAGGGTCATTTAATGGTATAGGGTATGTACTGGGGGAAGGCCGCAGTGGAGAAAGTAATATTGGAGGGGTGCAATGGTTGAAACAATAGTAATGATCCATGGGATGTGGGGCGGGTCATGGTATTGGGAAGGCTACAGGAAGATTTTTGAGGGCAAAGGCTATCGCTGTATTGTACCCACCCTGCGTTACCACGATATGGATCCGAAAGGAATTCCAAATCCCAAGTTGGGCACCACCAGTTTGTTGGATTACGCAGCAGACCTTGAAGAAGAGATCCGCAGGCTTGATTCAAAGCCTATTTTAATTGGTCATTCGATGGGCGCACTACTGGCACAGATTTTGGGAAGCCGGGGCCTGGCCAGGGCGCTCGTCCTTTTGACACCCGCATCACCGGGCGGGATCAATGCATTGACGCCGTCAGTCATCAGGAGTTTCCAGAGTGTATTAATGGGATATGGCTTCTGGAAGAAGCCGCGGCGGCAGACTTTCAATGAGGCAGTCTATTCAATGTTGCAGCTATTGACTGCGGAGGAGCAGCGGAAGACTTACAGCCGGTTTGTCTACGAGTCCGGCCGGGCGGCCGCCGAGATTGGTTTCTGGTATTTGGACAAGAAGGGGGCCAGCAAAGTCAATGAGAAAAAGGTCAGTTGTCCTGTCCTCGTTATAGCAGGTTCGCAGGATAAGATTACCCCGGCTTCGGTGGTCAGGAAAGTCGCAAATAAATACCGGGCTGTCTCAACTTATAAAGAATTCCCGGACCATGCTCATTGGGTTGTCGGCGAACCGGGCTGGGAGGAAATAGCTGATTATACTTCTGATTGGCTGAGTCAAGTGCTAGCTACAAGCAGCCAATAAAACAAGGTGAATTTCTCTACGTTCAATTGCTTACTCATAATAAAAATATACCCCTCCAATTAACTCGATTAGGAGTGAATGGCGGGGAAGATTAGAATTAAATTAGCATTTACGTGAAACCGTATCTATCTGACAGTGTATTATATAAATATAGCCCGATATGAAGAACGGACGTAAATACTTGTACTTTATAATTGGCCTGGCATTGATCGGGCTGGGCATCTTTTACTTTTTTACCAACCCGCGGGGGTACATAGTCAACGAGCTTATCAGCATCGTCATCGCCGGGTCCGGTTTAACGGTTTTAATCTACGGCGTCTATAGATTCAAGCGGCCGGATAATTGATTATTGATTGCCCAGCATTCTGATGATATGCCTGGCTAAGCTTTCCTCGATTTCGCGGTGCCTTGGTACAGGTTGGGAAACCTTGGTATTCTCATTTTCGTACCAGTCATGCTTTGCACCGTGACGAGTCAAAACACAACCGAGTTTTCTCAGTTGTCTGATTAGATCCGATCTTTTCAACGCACCACCAGTTCACCGCGTTTGCGCACGTTAGGAACATCTCCCGAGCTAAGATCTACATAAATATCTGCAAGGTTTTCTTTCAACTCCTCTAATGTGGTTCCCTGCGTGCGGTAATCAGGGTATTCCTCCAACCACCCAACCCACATGTCATCTTCCTGGTAATAAATAAACTTCTTCGTTTCCAATTATTATCCCCCTTGACGGCTCACGTAGCGTCTATCTTACGGCACCTGGTAATTTATACACAAGGATTACTATCGATATTATAACAAATGAGATGATCCAGGCAAGGAACCTCTCAGTGTATCTTAGAAATATATGACTGAGTAATCTGGCTAAAAAATTGTGACACATAGTTGTCACTGCCCTGTAATAAAGTATTATCACAGTCTTTCCCCAAAAAGGAGGTGCTCAATTTGAAATTGTCCCCAGGCGAGGTGTACGACATGATCGAGTGCGTCGGCGACGAAGACGACGAGGAGGAAGGGGCCCCGGAGGGCAAGGCGCGGGCGAAGGTGGCGGACCCGGTGGAGAGGTTTTTAGGCAGTGGCAAGAAGCTCGAGGTGCCGGTGTTGGCGCAGCACTATTACGAGAACCTGCTGGCGCTGGCCCTCAAGGCCCACCTGAAAAGCGAGAAGTGGAAGGTTGTGCGGGTGCTGGGTTTGAGCAAGGATTCCAAGCCAGATTACGGCGAGATCAACAGCGGCCCGGGCAAGCGCATCAACGTGCTCACCCATGGCCGGCTGCTGCTGCGGCGCGGGGCCAGCCGGCTGTCGGTGCGCATCAAGTTCACCCGCCACGGCGAACGCGCCTGGATAGCCGTGGAGGGCCCGGTCGCCATTAAAGCAGAGGTGAAGCAGTTCGCCGCCGCCATCGACAAGACGGTGAAAAAGCTCCAGCTTTACAGGGCGCAAAAGCTCAAGTACACCGGCGACCTCCAGTTCCTCCAGCACGGAACAAAGAACTGGGACGACCTGTCGCTGCTGCCCGAGCTCAAGGAGGAGGTGATGGCCAACACCGTGGATTTCCTCAAGCGGAGCAAGGAACTGGCAAAATATGGCATACCGCGCAAGCGCGGGTTGATACTGGCCGGCAAGCCGGGCACCGGCAAGACGCTCATATCGAAGGTGCTTATGAGCAACAGTCCCGGCATAACCTGCCTGTCGGCCGACCCGGCGCTGCTGGTACACGCCAGGTACATCAAGGAGCTGTATGCCATAGCCGGCGACCTCAGGCCCAGCATCGTATTCCTGGAGGACATCGACCTTATCGGGGAGTGCAGGGCCGGGCCGGGCGCCCGCGGTGACGCCCTCAACGAACTGCTGGATATCCTGGACGGGGTCAAGGAGTGCAGCGAGGTGGTGACCATTGCCACCACTAATTACGCCGAGGCATTGGACGATGCGCTCAGCCAGCGGCCATCGCGTTTCGACCGCATCATCACCATGCGCCCGCCCGGACGGGAACTGCGCCGCGAGATCGTGCGCAACCTGTGCAGGAGGATACCGCTGGAGCCGGCGGTGCAGGAGCACGTGGTCTGCATGACGGAGGGCTACACGCCGGCGCAGGTGCAGGAGGTGGTCTTCGGGCTGGTCATACAGCACAAGAGCCTGTACGAGGTCAGGAAGGGTTACAGGTTCACCCGGGAAGAGGTGGACAGCGTCCTGAGCAGGATCAGCCGCAGGGACAACGGACCCATCGGCTTCAAGAAAACGGATATCTACACGGGGCGTCCGGGGGTTAAAGCGGTTTACCCGCGCTGAACGCCACATGACATAAAGTGATTAAGGAGGAAAACATGAAAGAACAGAGCAAGGTAGTCAACTGCAGGGGTTGCGGCGGCACGGGAGAGCAGGGCCATTATGGGGCTTTTTGCAAGCCCCACGACTGCGGGGTATGTGGGGGCACCGGCAAAAAGAGGATGGAGCCGGGTGAAAGCTGGTGCGGGAAGTGCGGTGGCAAGGGCCAGGAGGACGCCGGGTCACCGGGCTTCGAGTCCCAGAAGCGCTGCCACATCTGCGGCGGTAGCGGCATCGTAGAGATCTAACCACTTTTTCCGTAATATTTTGCGATCCGCCGCCTATCCTCGGTTTCCTTGTCCCCTTTAAAATATATTTCCACCAGCTCGATTTTGTCCTGTTTCTCGAAGTAGGCGTATATAACCCTTATCCCGGATTGAACGCCTTTGCCGGGCAAAGACCTGCAGGCAAATTTCCTGGCTTTGAATAACCTGGGATCGTCTATCGACAGGCCCGTGATCTGGAAGATCCCCCGGTTATCTATCTTCAGCTTGTGGTAAAGGTACAGTTGCTTGTCGATGAAAATTTCCAGGTCGGCCCCGATGCTCCGGAACCTTTTACCCAGCTTCCCCATCTCTTCCTCGAACTCAGGAAGGCGGGAAATAGTTTTGAAAACGCCCATCAGGAATATTCCCTCACGGAATACAGGGGTGTCCTGTAAAAGACAGACTCGTATTCAATAATTTCACCGCTCCCGGTAGTCAGCCAGGGGACGTCATTGTGGGAATACTCGCTTATTTGATTGGCATTCATGTCGGACAGCCTGTTCAACACACCGTCGATCAATTCAACCTCGTGTGCTTTCAACCCGGAGAGGACAGCCTTCCTCAAAGGCAGGTGTTTAGTCTGAGGGTAATCGAAGTAATTGTCCCGGACTTTCACGATATCCTTTTCCGAGATCATCTTCGCGACCACCTTTTTAAATTCTAAAGGCGTTGGCCCGTAATGATTCTTGACATAAGTGGCGCCGATCAACTGTTCCTCGTACTTTTCGTAAAAATCGAAGTCGATGAAATACAAAAGCTTGTAGATCACCGTTTCTCCGATATTGGGCTTGGAGCCGATTTTATTCAGGATATAGATCAGGATTTCCTTAAACTTGTCCAGGTTCTTTTGAGGCACGTTGATGCGCATACCGGGCCCGGTTTTCTTCCCCGGAGTATTGCTGTGCAGGATTACCTCGGGCTCATCCTGCAGGCAAATCAGCTGGTCGACGGAAATATTGAAAATCTCCGACAGCTTTATTAAATCATCGGAGGACACTTTCCTGTCCCCTGCTTCGATCTGCGTAACAGTTGGGCGTGAAACCCCCATCATGTCGGCGAGCTTTTGCTGGCTTATGCCGATATTTGCTCTTAATGCCTTTATCCGCTGGTTTATTTCAGTCATGTTATTCCCCGTGTCTTTATTTCAAACACGTATACTATACCGCGTTGTATGATTACCTGTCAATTAATTGTTACATATTCCAACAGTAAGACTGAATATGGCTAAAATGCGGCTGGTTTGTACGGCCCGAACCGCAGTGACACATAGTTGTCACTGCCATGTAATAAAGTATTATGGCGGTCTTTGATTAAAGCTTAAGGAGGACCAAAACCAATATATGAAAAAGGACATGAAAACCGGCGAAAAAGTCATCAATTACCTGGCAAGCTGTGGCAAGGAAGAGGTGGAAATGCTGGACCTGGTGGAGGCGGTGGTCCCCGGCTGCCACGAAGGCGAGGAGATGGACAAGGCCTTCGGCAGCATACTGCCGGTGCTGACCAACCTGGAATCTGGCGGCCTTGTCAGGCTGTCCGCCGAGGTGGTCCCGGAGACGGGCTTTGTACCGAAAGTGATACGCATCCTGCCCAGGATGAAAAATGCGGCCGACAGGCTGATGCAGGGTCAAATAGGCACCGGGCCAAAGAGCCAAACGGCAAAGGCCGGGAAACCAGCTGCGGAAAGCGGCAAAGAGCGCAAGGCGGACGCCATCAGTGCCAGGTTTCACGCTTTCGTTGAGCTGTTCGAGAAGAAGAGGAAGCAGGTGCGCATCAGGGGCGAGTGGAACCGCCTGGTGTCATCCATGATCTACTACGACATCGAGGAGGAGACCGGCTTCCAGGCCTGCGTGAAGGCGTTCGTAAACGGGCTGGTCTGGCAGAGGCGGCTGGAACAGGTCAGGCCGGGCAGCGGCCCCGCGGAAGATAAGGAGAAGGCGGAAACCGGGCTTCAGCCGGGGCTCCTCAGCAAGATAGACGAGATAGTCAGGGCCGACGAGGAGAAGAACGGGCCGTTGAAGTCCGGCAGGAAGGGCCGTCGGACCGCGGGCGAAGCCGATGCCCCGCTGGTGCGCCTGGACCGCGGCGAGATCAAGGATTACATGAGCTGCATCCACAACATGCGGGAAGAGATACAGCCGGGACGGCTGTGGCGGGACGCCATGAGCAGGTTCATAGCCGAGCAGCTCGAGCACAGGCCGGTCTACGAGGCCTGCATGGAATCATTCAGGGCGGGCATCATCTGGCAGATGAACCGCAAAAAACTGGAAGGCTGAGCATCTGAGGTAGTTACGTCGTCCTGCGGTGCTGCTTATTCTGATAGGTAGAGGTTAATCAAGCTGGTTTGAGATTTTCTAGTAAAACCCTGGGGTTGAGACGTTCAAGGGCGAGATGGTCGGAGGCACCGAGAATCTCTATACCCACAATTTCGTCGTGAGGACCCAAATCTATAGCCACGTCTTCACTGAAATGCAGAGTAGTTACCTGGGTTGGCCCTTTCTTAAAAGAGATATACAGGGCATCGACCTGGGGGTCGTATTTAATTTTCATCCTGTGCCTCCGAAATAGAACACGTAAACCGTTACCACTATTATTCTATCAGATTCTTCGATAACAATTGGCATGACCTGTTTTATAGCGTATTTCCTGCCCTTCCATTCTTTGTTAAACGGGAAATTCTTACGATACGATAACCGTTTACCCTTTGCTTGCGCTGACTCACCTGCCCTTATAGCGGCCTCAATTTCATCCCTTGTGGCGCCACGGTCCGGCATCTGGTCGAGCGCATGTTGAGAAAAAAGTATGGATTTCATAACCTTCTCGAGAAACTATACGTTTATTTGCGTGTGCATGTCAAAGTAAAATTGAGCGGACTGTTTGACACACAGTTGTCACTTAAAAACGGTACAATTTACTCATCCCCTTTCACCGCTTCGGTGCACCCATTTCTCAACAGGGAAACCCGCTTTGACACATAGTTGCGCCTGGCCGCCTGTAGAATTGGGTTGAAAGGAGGTCGAAATATGACAGACAGGTATTCAAAAGACGAACTTAGTACTGCGGGCGGGCCGGGTATACCCTTTCAGCCGTCGAAATCCGGCGGCATCGAGATAAAGCACACCGGCAACCCCGTTCACTTCAAGCGGGAAATTGTGCAGGCGGAGATCGTTTTCGTGGTGGACACCACTGGCAGCATGAGCGACAAGATATCCGGCCTGATGCAAACCTGCAGCAAATTCGCCGCCGAGACGGTGCGCAGGCAGATTGCCTGCAGGATGGGCATACTGTGCTTCGGCGACCTCACCATCCAGCCGCCCGACAAGATGGTGGCCTTCCCGCTCACACCCGGCGCAGAACGTATTACAAACGCTTTCAACGTGGTGCTCAGGAAACATGGCTGCTGCGGCGGCGCCAACCGTGGCGAGTCGTCCATCGACGCGCTATTCAAGGCAATGGATCTCTTCGGGGAAAACCGTCAGGCGGTGCGGGTCTTCCTCTTTTTCACCGACGAGCCGCCGCTGGAGCCCGACACGCTCGGGCGCAGCATGCGCCAGGCCATCGGTTCCTGCCATGAGCGCGGCATCACCTGCTTCGCCGTCACCGTGCCCGACGCGCGCTTCAAGGCGCTGGCAGCGGACACGGGAGGTGAGTGGTTCCACATCTCGCCCGGCGTGGACTTCACGGTCATACTCGACAGGCTCTTCCCCAGGGTGGCCGAGCGCATCGAGGAGATAGCGCTGCAGTTGCCGCAGGGAGGCAACCGCAACGGGCTGCCCGGAGCCCGGGGGAAGTGAGTATGGATGACTGGACCGACCATTACTGGGTGCTGCAGGTGCACCACGAGGCGGAGAAGGACGTCATCGAGGCTGCCCACCGCAAGCTGGCCGCCAGATACCACCCCGATGTGAATAAAGATCCCGGCGCCACTGAGAAGATGCGCCAGATCAACGTCGCGCGCGACGTGCTCACCGACCCGCTTCAAAGGGCCGATTACGACGTGCTGTGGCGCGCGCACCAGCCGGCGGGCGGCACTTCCGGCGCCCGTTCCTCAGCCGGCGGCAGCCACGCTGGCAGCGGCAGTGCCCGTGTCCCTCCCAGGCCCGTCGCCGATCCGGCTGTCCTGACCGTCGATTCTACCAACGGAAGTCCCGGCCGGGTTTCCTTCAAGCTCAGCAACGCGGGCGGCCCCTACGGGAGCATCGGGTTAAAGGTGCGGGATGCGGACTCGTCCTGGCTGCAGGTCCTCTCCTATGAATCACTGACGGCCAGCGACGAATTGCCCATGAAGGTGACCGTTGAGGCGCAGCCGGTTGACGGCCGCAGGGAGCGCATCAGCCACGTGCTGGCCTTCCTGGACGGCGAGACCGCCGAGGTCAGCGTGGTCCACATGCCTCAATACGCGTCAGCAGGCAGGTCGGGCGCAAGCAGGAGCTACACCGGCCCCTCCGATGGGCCGATCCGGCTGAGGGAGGTGCTGCGCTTCGGCATGGCGGCCGCCGGCATACTGCTGCTCGGCCCGGGCATGCTCTTCGATATCTTATTATTGTTCGCCGCCCTCACAGCCCTGGGCCAGGCCGGTCCTCAGAGGACTGCCTTCTGCATGTCGGTGATGGCGTGTGCCGCCCTCAGCCTGTTGATCGTTGCTCCCGGGGCTGCCCTCCTCCGAAGGGGGCTGATGGAAGGGGCATCTGCACAGAAGTGGTGGCGGCTTTCCCTCTCCGAGGTTAAAGCGGACGGGCGGTGGCTGCTGCCGCTGGGGCTGGGCGCTGTGGGCGGCCTGATGGCCTGGAGGAAGGTGCGGGACGACGACCGCGGCCGTGCCCTCAAGATGCTCACATGGGGCATCGCCGTCAGCGTGGTCCAGCCGGTTTTACTGGCACTGCTGATAGTTACTAAACCGGCCTGAGAACCGTGTGCAAAGCAGCATGTTCCCGAAACAGATTTCGTGAACATACTGACTGCTATTGCAAGGACACTTCCCAATTGTTCGATTTTGTTATTATCAATAGGATATAATGTTTGTGTGCCGACCGTTACGAGGATAAAGGGATTCAGGTTCTTTTTCTTCAGTAATGAGTCTAAGGAGCCTGTGCATATACATGTTGAGTCAGACGACAAATATGCGAAATTCTGGATAGATCCGGTTCACCTTGCAAAATCTGTTGGCTATAGCGCAAAAGAATTGAGAGAATTGAGAAACCTGGTAGTAGAAAATGCCGATATATTCAAAAGGAGCTGGAATGAGTACTTCAGTCACTAGAGCTGGCGAGGCAATGGCTGCTGAGGTGTGGTTCGACGCTGATATGATGCACGTCCGGCTCCTTGACGGCAGGGAAATAAGTGTCCCGGTTGAATGGTTCCCCAGGTTGCGTAATGCCAGTGATGAACAGCGAAAAAAGTGGCGGCTTATAGGCAAAGGCATCGGCATACACTGGGAAGACATCGACGAGGATATAGCCGTAGCTACTTTACTCCGGGGCTAAAGCATTTACCGTTACTTTCCAATAGGTACGCTTGCTGCGGTGGCTGACGCGTTTTTATAAGAACATGAGAAACCTTTCAAAGTCCAAATACCTCAACGGCCTTCAGTGCCACAAGCTGCTGTGGGTGGCCGTCAACGATGCGAAACGTATCCCTCCGACGGATGCCGCAACACAGTACGTCTTCGACCAGGGTCACCTGGTCGGGGAGCTGGCCCACCGGCTTTACTCGGACGGCATAAACCTGGACACCTCCAGCATCGCCGGCAACCTCAGGCAAACGCAGGCCTCCCTACAGCTGCGCAAGCCCCTGTTTGAAGCCGGGTTTTCCGCAAACAGGATGTACTGCCGCGTGGATGTCCTCAAACCGGCAGGTGAGGATGAGTGGGACATCGTCGAGGTCAAGAGCACCAATTCGGCCAAAGACGAACATGTACAGGATGTTGAGTTCCAGCGTCATTGCTGCCTCAACGCCGGGCTGAAAATCCGGGGTTGCCACGTCATGCACCTGGACAAGAATTACATCAGGCAGGGCGAGATCGACCCGGGCCGGCTCTTTACCGCACAGGAAGTCACGTCCAGGCTCGACCAGGCCGCCGGCGTATTTGAAAACCGGCTGGCGGCCATGCTGGCCGTGATCGACTCCGGCAAGTGCCCCGAAGCAGCCATCGGCCGCCACTGCAATTCCCCCCATTCCTGCCCGCTGCAGGGTGAGTGCTGGGCAAACATGCCGGAACAAAACGTGATGACGCTGTACGGGGGTAAGAAGCTGGGCGAGGACCTTATCGCCCGGGGCATCCTCGATATCGGCTCAATCCCCGCGGACGTGGCCCTGGACTCCAGGCAGCACATACAGAAGCAATGCGCGGACAGCAATATCTCACACATAAGCACCGGGGAGGTCCGCAGCTTCCTTGCCGGCCTGGTATACCCGCTTTACTTCATGGACTTTGAGACGTTCTCCGCTGCCATCCCCATTTATGACGGAAGCCGGCCTCACCAGAAGATACCTTTCCAGTTTTCGGTCCATTCACTTGCGGCCCCGGGAGCCGGGCCGGAGCATTATTCCTACCTGGCTGAAGGCCGGGATGACCCGCGCCCGGCGTTTACCGCCGAACTGTGTAAAGCCGTCGGCCCCGGGGGAACCGTCCTGGTCTACAGCGCACCCTTTGAAAAAAGTGTGCTGAAAGAACTTGCAGAAAGCTTGCCCGCATACAGTGAGCGGGTAGAAAGCATCATGGCGCGTATAGTCGATCTCAACCTTCCCTTCAGGAAATTCAGCTGTTACCATCCCGACCAGGCCGGCAGCACCTCGTTGAAGCAGGTTTTGCCTGCCATGACTGATTTGAAATACGGTGAAATGGAAATTTCAGAAGGGCAAACAGCCAGTCTCAAATTTATGGAGTCCGTCTTTGGCGATATCACCCCTGAAGAGATACAAAAGATACGCGCAGATTTAATAGCCTACTGCGGCCTAGACACGTACGGGATGGTGGAGATAGTGCGCAGGCTGGAACAAGCAGTGGAAGGCGCGCCATAAATAATCGGGCCGGCACCTATATAGGCTTGACCCTGATCAAAGTGAAGTGAGCACTTCGCTAACCGTGTGGCAGGCGGTGTCCTTATTAAGAATGAGCGTCTTCTGGAACCGCAGTATCTCAAGGAATGTTGACCCTGTCTTAGTGTTGCTCAGGCCCTCATCGCAGATTTTAAGGGCCTTTACAAACAGTTCTGACCGTCTCAGTAAGTCGGTCAGCAGTGCCTCCGATCCGCCGGCAGCCGCGGCAAAGCTCTGACCCTTTTCCTTCGCCTTTTCCAAGAGGATAACCGCTTTCTTGCGGCATTCACGAGTGCCCAGGGCGGAACCACTGTCGTCGCACACCCAGGCAGCATGAATGGTGTCCCACCCGGCCCTTGCATATTGACCGGCGTGTCCTTCAATTATTGAAGAACACAGGAATGCGTTAGCAGTTTCAGGTAATCGGGGGTTTTTAAGCTGCCGCTGGTAGGCGCGGCTGCGGACCACCTCCGCAGATTTTTCAGTGCATTTAGATATATCCATGGAACAATACCCGCATGATGGGCAGACCATGATCCACATGCTGATAGTTGACCGCATCATTTCAGGAGGCCTTGAATCCAGGTCCATCGGCCCAAACGAATTTGTTGAACCGATGGTGTAATGCTCACTCCGCTCACCGCACACGGCACACTGGATTATTTCCTTGAATACCGTTGTCATAATACCGGCACGTCCTGGAGCATTACGCACAGGTAGGAGGCGTCCGGGCCGCAATCAAACCAGAAGGACAGCTCGTCCTCGGAGTAGTCAAAGCGCAGGTCGGCGGCAACTGCATCCTCGAGTTGCTCAAGTTCTGAGTTCGTCAAACGGGACCAATCGGGGTGGGATATCCAGAGACACCGGTACCCGACCACCTTGTAGTCATACCATGGGTGGTTATACAGGTCGGCCAGGTCCGGCGGAGACAGTTTGCTATCGGCCGAGACACGGGCGAAGGCTTTCCCATGGAGGTCGAACGTTAGGATGTAGCGGGCACCGGGTGCCCCGCAAGGGTTGTACTGCTGCATATCCATGAACGGGACCAACGATATGCCATCTATGGATGCATAGGCAGAAATGGCCTGTATTACACGGATTGTACCGTCCAGCATCAACCCTGGTTTCCCCGGCAGGCCCAGCCTCCGCATGTGGTCGATATAGAGTGCATAGCGGTCAGAACGGGCCTCAGCCCGCAGGCGCTTTTCCCACGACCAGTATGTTGCGCGTGCCAACTCTGATCTATCTTTAGCCAATTTTCTCCTATCAATCACGGGTTTACCCTTCTTCATACTACGCTGAGACTGTGACAGCTATATGTCAAAGCTAAAAGAAGCTGAAACATAACGTTCGGAACAGAATGACATATAGCTGTCAAACCCAGGTTATAAAATATACTTAATAATCATCAGGCAAACCTTATGCGTGGACATGCTGTTCGAGGAAGAGGGTTGCCTGGTAATTGCGGACTACAAGACGGACGCACTGGAAGATGAAGCGGACGCTATCAGGAGGCAGGAGCAGTACTGCCTGCAGGTCGGCGCCCATGCCTTTATTGTTTTTAGTGTCACGCATAAACCGGTGAAAGAAGTGGTGCTTGTATTCCTCAGGTCCGGCCGGCAAATAACAGTTACAGATATTGAGCAAGTAGCGGATACTGCAGGGAAGAAAGCAGTGGTTTTTCTAAGATAGTGCGGTAAAGTAAATTATTGCCACGTAACGGGAAAGAAGACAGCTTAGAAATAATGGAGCAACCCAAACGTCCTAGTGGTTTGGCTTTTTTCATACCACCTTGGATGGTAATTAAATTTCATCAATACTACGATTTAGGGCACTACTACGTAAACAACAACCTAAAATGATGTGATTAGTACACAGTGTTATAATAGGTTTGAGTGATCGTCTTCGATACCAAGAGATAATATTTAATTGAAGCTCTGATGAATTAGAGAAGTTGATATAATGGTACCAATATAGGAGATACTGATATGGTTATTTCACGAGATATGGTTTCGGATTCAATTAACATATCAAAGCTAATAGTTAAAGAAAATCTTGCCCAGCGAACGATGCCCACTGAAGCAGATACTGCCAAATACAACAGCCTAATAAAGCCCGAAATTGAAACTTACACAACCAAGCATGGTAATAACCCCCGTATGATCCTACAGCAGTTACTAAAGAAATATGTTACGAGTCATAACCTTGCTGAAGATTTTGAAGCTAAAGGTATACACTATTGGGGTCGAAGGATAAGTCCGTATGTTTGGGCTGCAATTACTAAAAAGGATAAAGAGGGGAAATATAATCAAAATAAAATCTCTAATTATCCTCAATTATATGTATCAATTAACTCTAAGTGTATCCACTTCGGACTAAGTTATGGAGAATATGTCCCCGATAACAGTCAGATGGTCAAGATTGTTAAGGATAATAAAACACTTCAACAGGACATAAAGGAAGTTTTAAATCAAGAGCCGGGCTTGAAAGTTTACGATGGATCAATCGGAACTGGTATTCCGAGTCCTGAAAACGTGGTATCCGCCACAGCACCTTCTAAAATAGCGGATAAATGGTCAAGAAACGCACATTTAGTTATGTATTATGAGCAAAACAATATCCCAACAGATATCGAATCAGAAATAACAACAACTTTCGACAAATTACTGAAGATATTTCTTGAAATATCAGAAGCAGAAATACAATCAGCTGGAGAAGAAAAGATATCCCCATCTAAAACTTATTGGTTTGTTGGAGCTCACTGGGGTGCTAATGGCGATCAAACTAGAAGGTTTTTAGATGACGGAATTTGGGAGAACGGTTACATAGATAGGTATGCCGATCAGGTAAAATCAATCCGGCCTGGTGATCGTATCGCAATTAAAGCAGCATACACCCGAAAAAAGAAACTACCTTTTGACAATAAGGGGCACGTCGTTGCGGCAATGAAAATCAAAGCTGTTGGGACAGTCATTAATAACACGGGAGACGGCCGAAGATTAGAGGTCGAGTGGACGGAGTATACGCCTCCTCGTGAGTGGTACTTCTTTACGGATTTACACACCGTCTGGAAGGTAGAACGAGATAATTGGTACAAGGAAGCATTGATTGATTTTACATTTGATAACAAACCGCAGGATTATCCTCGATTTCAAAACGATCCATTTTGGGAGGGTCGTTTTGGGACCGGGGGTTCACCGATACCTCCAGAGGATACCGGAAAACCCTCAATTTCTTGGGTAGATATTGAAGACTCACTAAATGCAGATTTTTCCAAAACTGATTTTGATATCACCTCTCTATATTTTGACCCTGAAACTAAGATCAGGCTGACGCAACAAATAATCTCCAATCTCAAGATTGGAAAACATATAATCTTGATTGGTCCGCCGGGTACGGGGAAATCCAAGCTTGCAAAAGAAATATGTGATCACTTCCGTGGGGCTAATAACTATACTATGGCTACGGCTACTTCTGATTGGTCTACTTTCGATACTATTGGAGGTTACAGGCCTAAACCAGGTAGCGAGTTAGCATTCTTTCCTGGTTATTTCCTGAAATGCTTTCAAGACTTAGAGGGGAATCCAGATAACAACTGGCTAATTATCGATGAATTAAATCGAGCAGACATTGATAAGGCTTTTGGTGCATTATTTTCCGCTTTAACTGGGGATAATGTGACCTTACATTTCGAGCTTGGAGATAATAAGCGGATAGAGATAATAGGTAAACCATGGCCCGACATGGATATTCAAAGTCATCGTTTTGTAATACATCCGGATTGGCGGTTGATAGCCACCATGAATACCTTAGATAAGAGCTCATTATATGACATGAGCTACGCTTTTATGCGGAGATTTGCTTTTATTCCAGTTGAAGTTCCCAAAGAAAGTGAAATAAATACAGGATTAATTAAATCATACGTACGTAAATGGGGTTTGGACATAGATGAGAGATTATGTGAGCATCTCGCAGAATTGTGGAAACTAACTAATAGGTATAGAAAGATAGGCCCGGCGATAGTGGAAGATATATATAAATATGCGAAGGAAACGACTGATTATTGTAGTGCGGTTATTATGTATATATTACCCCAATTCGAAGGCATTTTAGAGGATCAAGCTAAAGAATTCATTAAAAAAACTGTAGAGTTGGATTTTATAACTGGGGCAGATAGTCTACTACGCTTCGCGGCTGATTATTTAAATATCGATGAGAAGAAATTCAGACAATGAAAGCATCTGCTGAACAATTAATTAGCGATATTGCACCTGAACTTAATACGTTCTTAAGGTCAGGTAATTTGATTAACCTGACCTCCTTCACCAAGAAAATCGACCCAAGCTTAAATATAAACGACCTCAGGAAATTATTAAGGATCCACTTTGTTTTAACAAGCAGCAAGGGGAATGTAGAGAATAGCGAGGAGAATAGTAGTATCGGTGTTATTGATTTTATTGAGCTATTGAGCGAAAGAGTACGCCGTATAAAAACCATAATGAAACGTGAAACCGAGGAATTGACCGGAGAAGTAAAGGGTAGAATTAGATGGGAAGATACAGTAACTCGGCGTTTTAACTGTAATCCTAAAGATAATACCCTATTTGTATGTGATAGAGGGGAACGTGATTACGATATATCCGAAAACCTTGTGTTGAAAAGATTACTTCAAATCATACATTCTATCTTATATGATGACCTCTTACCGGCTTTCGAAAAGGAATACATTTGGTTAAAACAATGGTCAAGTGGTCCAGAGTTAAAAACCACTCTCAATAATGTTTTTCATAAAAATGTTTATTTAAGAAAAATCGATTTAACCGATGTTCGAGTTACAGAAAGGATGATTTATAAAGCATCATGTTCCCGGCTGGCTATCTATAAGGAGGCTGCTTTCCTTCTCTCGAAATATAACCGACTTATGAATTATGACCTGGATGATACTGTAGCTAAAGATTTGCTTAAAAATACCTTTATTCAACCGGATGCAACATCAGTACTTTTTGAATTATATTGGGTTATAAAGATTATCAGACAATTTAACCCACAAAATGTCACCCTTGAGTTGCTCGAGCCGGGAAGCAAAATAGCTGCAAAATGGAAAGATGGCCAATATAAATACGTTATCTATCATGATTCTATTGGAATTTTTCAATTCCGAGAGAATACCCAGAGTCTAAGTGAATTGTTTTCTTCTGGTGACAACTATTTTAGAAGAGAAATAAAGGTTCTTCACAAATTAGAAAGTATGGTGGGAAACCTGCAGGATCTCTGGGGAGGGCGTCCTGATATCATAGTTGAGCGATACGACGAGACTAATCGGCTAGTTTCGGTGCTGATAGGGGAGGTCAAATATACTGACGATGATTCATATGCAATACAAGGTTTAAAAGAACTCTTGGAATATATAGCCTTGATAAGACTGGAAGGAGCATATTTTGAGAATTATGATAATTTATTTACTGGCCTTAAAAATGTAAGGGGGTGCCTTTTCGTAAATGGTCTTTCAGATGCAGTCAAAGGCGATGACAAAATCCAGATTTTACGATATGGTGATAATGTCGTTATCTCTGTTTAAGTGACCAAGCGATGCTGCCCTTGGTGGTCGTATTGAAGATATGGGTTTAATAAATCAAGAACAACAGGTCGTCTCAAAAAAGAGAGTCACCGACCATGGTGAAGTTTTAACCGCCAAGCGGGAAGTCAATGCCATGCTTGATCTGGTAAAACAGGAAACGGAAAGGATCGAATCACGATTCCTTGAGCCTGCTTGTGGCACAGGTAATTTTCTGACGGAAATACTGGAGCGTAAACTGTGCATCGTTGAATCCCGTTACGGCAGGAGTCAATTAGACTATGAGCGAAATGCCGTTCTATCCATGTCTTCTATCTATGGAATTGATATCCAGGAAGACAACATCGTGGAATGTCGCAGGCGGCTCTTTGCTATTTTTGACCAGCATTACAGCGGCCTTTTCAAAGAAGTTGCGAAAGACGAATGCCGGAATGCGGTCAAATACATCATTGAGCGCAATATTATCCAGGGTGATGCCCTCACCCTGAAGACATTGGGCGACAATTCTCAGCCGATTGTTTTTTCCGAGTGGTCGCCAGTCAACGGAAGCATGATAAAGCGAAGAGATTTCTCGTTCAATGAATTGCTCTCCCACGCCAAAATGAGAGAACTACCTATGTTTTCTGATCTCGGGGAGGATGTTTTTATTCCTACTCCTGTTAAAGAGTATCCATTAATTCATTATTTGAGGGTTGACGATGCGGAAAAGTAGTAATTACAACCCCGATGTGCTGACCTGTCTTGCCAATCTGAGCAGCGATGAGGTCTTCACGCCGCCGCAATTGGCAAATCAGATACTGGATTTATTGCCCAAGGAGATCTGGAGCGATAAAAATGCGAGATTTCTTGATCCGGTTAGCAAGTCCGGAGTGTTCCTGCGGGAGATTGCCAAGCGATTAGATGTAGGCCTGGAAAAGATAATCCCCGACAGACAGCAAAGGATCAACCACATTTTCAAAAACCAACTTTTCGGAATTGCTATAACGGAATTGACATCGCTATTTTCTCGCAGAAGCGTGTACTGCTCAAAAATAGCGAATGGAAAATACTCTGTCTGTGAATCCTTCGACAACGCACAGGGCAACATCAGACTTGATCTCACTGTGCATCATTGGGGAAATGGCCGTTGCGTTTTCTGTGGAGCAAGTCAGGAAGTCTATGACCGCAGCGATGAGTTGGAAACGTATGCCTATCAGTTTATCCATACCGTGAAACCGGAGGAGATATTCAATATGAAATTTGATGTAATCGTGGGAAATCCACCGTATCAGTTGAGTGATGGAGGTTTCGGGCGAAGTGCCACTCCGCTATACCAGAAGTTCGTCCAACAGGCGAAAAAACTTAGTCCTCGGTTTCTGACAATGATCATACCCTCTCGCTGGTTTGCAGGAGGAAAGGGGCTGAACGAATTCCGCAAAGAGATGCTGAATGATGACCGGATACGAAAAATCGTTGATTATGAGGATGCCAATGAATGCTTCCCGGGCGTAGATATAGCTGGTGGCATCTGCTACTTTCTATGGGAAAGAGATTCTTCTGGCCCGTGCGAGGTTGTGAGTACACACGGTGGAATCGAATCATTATCAACAAGGTCATTGAACGAGTTTAAGACATTTATACGGCATAGTCAGGCAGTGCCAATTATTCGTAAGGTGCTGGCCAAAAATGAGAAGAGCATGAGTGAACAAGTTTCTTCTGCAAAGCCTTTTGGTTTAAGGACCTTTGCTAGACCTTTAAAGAAGGGAAATTTGTTGCTGCGTTGGAATGGCGGGGAAGGTCCCTATGAAAGAAAGAAGATCACCATTGGAAATGAAATGATTGATAAATGGAAGGTAATAACTTCAAAAGTATCGTATGATCATGCTGGTTTACCTGACAAGAATGGAATACGCAGAGTCTTTTCAATAATTGACGTTCTTCCTCCTGGTACAATTTGCACGGAGACGTACCTTGTTGTTGGTTGCTTTACAAACAAAGCATTTGCATTGAGTCTCGCCGATTATTTAAGAACGCGGTTTGTTCGTTTTTTAGTTGCACAGCTTTCATTTTCACAAGATATTTTTAAAGAGAAGTTTCTGTTTGTTCCTGTATTGGACACGTCCACCAACTGGACGGATGAAATGTTGTATAAACGCTATGGGTTCACCACGGAAGAAATATCCTTCATTGAATCCAAAATCAGCCCGATGGAGCTGAATCGTGGGTAAGGAGTTCTTTCCGCAGCGGCCCGATTCCCGACCGACAATCTATGCCTATGAGGATACTAATCCTCAATACCGAGGTTTGATCAAAGTCGGCTATACCACGGTAGATGTTCAGACGCGCTTAGCACAGCAGTACCCGACACTACGGCCGGGCAAACTGCCCTATCGTGTCATTCTTGAAGAGTCCGCCATGCGCAATGACGGCAGCGCCTTCAGCGATCACGACGTCCACCGCTATTTAAGAACCAGAGGAATTAGGAACCCTGATGGCGAGTGGTTCAAGTGTTCAATTGCAGCGATCAAGGCAGCCGTGATTGCCATCCGAACCGGAGAGATGAATGAAGAAAACCGTTCGCTTGATTTTAGGATGCGGCCCGAGCAGGTAGCTGCAGTGGAAAAAACCGTTGACTATTTTAAGAGTTTTAGCAAGGAAAGTCCGGAAAAGCCACCCCACTTCCTTTGGAACGCAAAAATGCGGTTCGGCAAGACCTTTGCCGCCTATCAGCTTGCAAAAAGATTGGAGTGGCGCAAAGTGCTGGTGCTGACCTTTAAGCCTGCCGTACAGAGTGCCTGGGAGGAAGATTTAAAATGTCATATTGATTTCAGGGGCTGGCAGTTTATTTCTCCCGACGGCCTGTCCTATGAGCAGGCGGATAAAAAGCGACCTATCGTCTGCTTCGGCTCCTTTCAGGATTACTTGGGGAAAAATAAAAGCACTGGTGGGATTAAGACAAAAAATGAGTGGGTTCATGCAACTAACTGGGATTGTGTCATTTTAGATGAGTATCACTATGGAGCCTGGCGCGAAAATGCCAAGGAGCTTTTTGAAGCGGAAGACAAATATGAAATCGAATTCGGAGCGGGCGTAGGCATTGAGGACTTTGATGAAGAGATCATGCCGATCACAACAAACGCCTATCTCTATCTTTCCGGCACTCCTTTCCGTGCCATTGCATCGGGCGAGTTTATTGAGGAGCAAATTTTCAACTGGACATATTCCGACGAACAGCGCTCCAAGCAAGAATGGAAAGGTGGCGATAACCCTTATGCCCCACTGCCCAGAATGGTGCTGCTCACGTATCAACTGCCGGATTCGCTCCGTGAAATCGCTATGCAGGGTGAGTTCAATGAGTTTGATTTAAATGTCTTTTTTTCAGCCGAGGGAAACGGCAATAAGGCAAAGTTTACCTATGAGAATGAAGTGCAGAAATGGCTGAATTTAATCAGGGGCGCATTTCAAGAAACTACAATTGACAATCTAAAACTAGGTGTCAGAAAGCCACCTATGCCTTTTTCGGACACCCGCCTACTGAACGTATTGTCTCACACCTTCTGGTTCCTGCCGAGCGTGGCTTCCTGCTATGCCATGCGAAACATTCTTGCGCAGAAGCAGAACAAGTTTTATCACGATTACCATGTCATTGTTGCCGCCGGTAGCGCCGCCGGTATCGGTGCGGCGGCATTACCGCCAGTCCAGGAGGCAATGGACGATCCCCTGAATACTAAGACAATCACCCTTTCCTGCGGGAAATTGACTACCGGAGTTACAGTAAGACCATGGACAGGCATTCTCATACTGCGCAATTCATCCAGCCCAGAGACATATTTTCAGGCCGCGTTCCGAGTACAGTCCCCCTGGACCATCAGAAACCCGGACAGTACCACTCCGAACAAGGAAGAGATTATCAAAGAGGAGTGCTATATTTTTGATTACGCGCCGGATAGAGCTTTGCGGCAGATTGCCGATTACAGCTGCCGCCTCAATGTCGATGAGTCAAATCCCGAAAAAAAGGTTGCGGAGTTCATCAGCTTCCTGCCCGTACTTGCCTATGACGGCAGTTCCATGAAGCAGATAGATGCCGCAGGCATTCTGGATATAGCGATGAGCGGAACGACCGCCACGCTGCTGGCAAGGCGCTGGGAAAGCGCATTGCTTGTGAATGTGGATAACAACACCCTGCAACGTCTTATGAACAACAAAGATGCGATGGATGCGCTCATGAGCATCGAAGGCTTTCGCAACCTGAACCAGGACATCGAAACCATTATCAACAAGTCGGAGGCCGTGAAAAAGACAAAGAAAGAAGCCAACGACAGAGACCTATCCGCCAAGGAGAAGAAGGAACTATCCGAAGAAGAAAAGAAATATAAGAGCCTACGAAAACAAATTCAGGAAAAACTTATCAAATTTGCCACCCGAGTGCCGGTCTTTATGTATTTAACCGATTACAGGGAACGCAGTCTTAAGGACGTCATCACTCAGCTTGAACCGGGACTTTTCAAAAAAGTCACGGGTTTGTCCGTGAAAGATTTCGAGCTGCTCGTCAGCCTCGGGGTATTCAACAGTGCTTTGATGAATGATGCCGTCTATAAATTCAAGCGATACGAGGATGCCAGCCTGGTATATATTGGTGTTGACAAGCATAGAGGCGAAGATGTCGGCCTGTATGATACCGTACTAAGCTCGAATGATTATCATGCAACTATTGAGAACGTTGCATAAAAAAATATAGGAATATATTCGGCGTAGTTCTCTGTATATCAATGCCGTTTGTTATAAGGAATTTTGCTAACTAACCATTATTAACCTGCCGCCATCACAAAGACAATTGATCGTAATACATCATTTTGATATAGATCATTAATATTGGTTTCGTGAATCACCATTTTCTATGGTTGATTCGTAATTCGTGACCAGCCGGTATCCAGCTAGAATTCTTATTCCACGGCCATTAATAAATCAATTAGGAATATTTGACCACTGAGCAAACAATAGGGAAGGGGCGATTACCTTGATGTTTGAATAAACCAGTCGGTATCGATTCTATACAAAAGGCCTCTATTGAGTCGATCTAACTGTGAATCAAGGAAAAGCCGTACACTCTCGTTTCCAATCACATCGCGCAAATTTTCCCATAATATCACTATGGAACCGCATTCAGATCCATCTCGAAAACGTTTATAATTGCTGTCTTTATCGGATTCCTTTTTCTTTACTTGATTCCACCTATAACGCGAGATAAGTAATACCGAGTAGAATTGAGTTTGAGGTAGGACTGATTTCAGCAAATTATGTCTATCTTGGTTCTGCAAAATGTCTTTATCATATGACCAATCCGAATGTAGTTTCGCTTCAATACAAACAATAGTTCTATTACTCTTATCGTGGATAAGAATATCTGCAAATTCACCTCTATCGGTTTTAAGCTCGGAGAATAGATACAGATGATTATCGAAGCTTACATGCGTATGGGCTGGGTGCAAAATCAATTTTGAAGTCGGAGCGGATTTTCCTCTCTCTTCGGGATTATTAATAACTTTGCAGAGGTTGTTTAACCGGTTGGGATATCCAGGAATCAACTCGTTTAATATGTAGCCAGCAAAGATTTTATAGTAAAGATTACGCTCCTTTTCAGACTCAAAGGTATCAGGGCGATTATCGAAAATCATTAATGTCTACCTCCTCTGACTAATTCCATTTGGGCGACCACAATGGGCTGATTGCCAATAATAGTAACACTTGTAAACTTGTTATGTTTTAGTATGGTTAGCTTACAATTGAACTAATACGTTAGACTCAAATACCAACAGCAACCTTGATCCTATGGTTTTCATTATGTCTGAACGGTAAGGTGCTCAAAGGGTTCCACGTGCTGGCATTTGCCGATGAGGCGGGGCTGGGTGCGGAGTTTCACTTCGTGCGGGACAGCCCGGCTGTGGCCAGGCAGATGGCGGGGAAGACAGGTGTGGAGACTTCGCTCTACATGGCCAGGGTGATGCGCCGCACCGCGTGTTCGGCAACGGCCTGGTCTGCCTGATGACCATCCCGGCGGAGAAACCCCCGCAGCAAGGCCACAGGTGGTGCAACAGGATAAACCTGCTGGAGGTGCGGGAATGGACGGGCTTCCACATGCTGGGCACATGGCTGTCCACGCCCAACGAGGACGGCAGCCTGATCTTCGCCCACCGCTGCTTCCTGCCGGCCTTCCCCCTGCAGCCGGAACTGGTGCTCAACCTGGCCCTCTGCGACGGACTGCGCTCGAAGTGGGCCAGCGGGAGGCTGGGGGAGGGGGATTAGATGCCGGGCCGGCGGACCGTTTTGAGGTAATATAATTTACAACCGCTAATTAAGGCTCATCCTGTATTGGAAACGGCCGGGCATTGACAGCCTCGTAGCTATGGAGTATTATACCGCCCAAATCGGTTTTGGCTTCATATTTTTAGGATAACCAAGTTTAATTGGTTGAGGAGGTTGGCTTTGAGGGATTATGGAAAAGTATATGCCAGCGCAGATGAAGCGCTGGCCGGAATTCCCGACGGTGTAGTTATGGCGGCGCATACGTGGGGATTCTGCGGCACACCGCATCACCTATTTGCCGCTATTATGCGCTCAAATATCAAAGACATAACATTGCTTTGCCCCAATTTCATGCCTTTCGGCGCGCTTGAGAA
>Ga0247841_10004620_pt1 | contig 23358 bp, 23 predicted proteins | sample LaCruzMarch2015__2_FD_192410 | JGI IMG/M metagenome (GOLD analysis project Ga0247841, IMG submission 192410) | Freshwater microbial communities from meromictic Lake La Cruz, Castile-La Mancha, Spain - LaCruzMarch2015_18m | ecosystem: Environmental > Aquatic > Freshwater > Lake | place: Spain... | reverse complement strand
CCCTGCCCAACGAAGATTATTTGTACGGCAGCGTCCTCTACGCCATCCGCGGCGTCCTGGATAACGAAATCGAGAGGACCGCATGAGTTTACTCCTTTCACTCCAAACCGATTGCCAGGCGCGGTTGGCGGCGCAGTCTTTCTTTTCCGCGCAGCCGGCGATTCCTGTCTATTACCAGATGCAAAAGGATATCCAAAGCTCAATTAATACTACGCTCGTCAAACTCGGTATCGGGGTAATCATTCTTTCCGCCCGGCTCTCGAATAAAAACCCGGCCGCCGGCATGTACCCGAAATGGGACCGCGCCATCCTGGTCGCCCGCGTCTATGAAAACGTCATCATCAATCGCGCTGCCAGCGGAACGGGCCAGCCGGCCGATCTGGTCGCCGAAGCCGCCGCCTATTATCTCCATTCCTGGGCGCCGGCCTGCACCGGCTATAAACTGCTCTGCGACGATGTTTCCATCGTGGATGATCCGCAATGCCTGGTCTATGACGTTCGCGTTTTTTCGGGAGGATTAACCAATACTGCGCCGGTCCGGATCTGAAACGTAAGGGAGTATTGGAGTATGGGAGTATCGGAGCAATAAAACAGAGGAGTAAAATCATGGAGCCAAAAATAGACAACCTTAAAAACATCATGCTTATCAACCCGAAGATGCCCGGCAAAACTCGTCGCGCCCGCAAATCCGAATTAGCCTGGTATGCCGAACGCGGGTGGAAACCCGTGGCCGAACCAACGAACGTAATGAAGCAAAAATAACTCCCATACTCCCACACGCCCTTACCCCCATACTTTCTTTAAAAACGTCAGCAACTAAAAAAAAGGAGATCTAAAAATGGCCGACAAAGTAATAACCTACGGAGCCAGTGAAGGATTCGGCGCCATCGTTGGCTGGAATGCCAGGAAAACAGCGAGCCCCCTTGCTTACGAACGCAAAGCCGCGCACGATGACAAGGGCGACGAGGTTGCCTCGAAACTCGTCGGGGGAAAAACCGAGGTCTCAGCCGATTACGAATGCGAGCTGGATGCCAACACCATCCCGGCCAATATCGGCGCCTTGGTCAATGCGCTCATCCTTACGGAAATATCCATCCATACGAGCGATGGTCCCGCCACGATGTCCTTGCGCGGCCATAATCATTCGGCTAATGCGCATGCCTCCTCGCCGGCGCTACGGACCGCCGCGCATAGCATATCCGTCACCGCCGCCTTCGGTGCGCAGGATTTCCTGGGCGGCACCGCCGGCGATGCCGCCGCGGTTATCACCGGCGACGTCGCGATCAAATGCGATCATTCTGACCAGGACGACGGCAACGGTGATCACCTCGTCGGAGAAAACGGAAAGTTTATGATCGAGGCCAAGACCGTCTGGTCCGGCGTCCCGTCCGTCAGCGCCGAAGCCGGCTGGGATGTCACCGTGGTTTCCGATGAAGACGAGGCCACCGGCTTCGTTAAAACCACTGTCACCGGCGTCAAAAAACTGGCGGCAGCCTGATCCGTGTGATTTGCCATGATCTGTCGGATCCGTCCGATCCGTCCGATAAAAAGAGGGGCGCATGCTCATCGAAAAACCCATATTCCACAAACGCACGGAATCGGCGATTGCGCAACTCCGGCGCGAGGGCATTGAGCCGACACCGGAGGATATCCTCTGGCTTAACCAGGCCGCCGGCAAATGTATCCGGCCGGCGGCATGCGATGAGCTGCAGTTCATCGAGCTGCCTTGCCCGTGCGGTAATACCCTACTTTGGCCGCTTTCGATTGGGGCTCGAATATGGTTAGAACGCGTTGGAAAACCCTGGCTAACGGGCACGGGGGACCTTGAAAAACTGGGGATTGCCTTTGCCATGGCGCATAGTCGCGAGCCGGCCTTCCTGAATCGTCTCACGACCGCCTGGCTAACCCGGATCGCCGTCGCCCGCTGGGCCGCCGGTCTCAATGCCACCCGGGCCGAGATCTTCGATGCCGTTGCCCGCGCCTTCTCGCCCGAGGACGTGGACTTGGTCAATATCGAGTTCAAGGGGGAACGTCCGGCCAAGGCCGGATCCGCTTCCGATTATGGCGACGTCCTCGCGCTCCTCTGCCATTTTATCAAGCCGGATCCCGAGTTCTGGCTGTGGCAAGCCTCCGAAGATTATGCCACCGCCATGCTCCGGAAAATCTCCAGCGCCTTGCCTGGCGACAAGAGCATCTCCGATGACCACGCAAAATTTATCGCCGTTAGCCAGTTCAACTTGGTTGTGGCCGAAATCCGCAAGGCCCATAAGCCTGATCCGTCCAATCCGCCCGATTTATCCAGGGAGGTTTAGCTTTCAAATCTTTAGATTATAAAATTTCGCTTTCCTCCGATACCTCCGGTGCCCGCGCCGCCGCCGCCGCACTCGGGAATCTATCCGGGCGCGCCGGCATGTCCGCCGATGCGCTTGGCGAGTTGGCCATGCGCGGCAATGCTGCCCAGGCGACTTTCATGGGCGTCAAGCAAGCGGCAGAGGGCAACGTGATGGCGCTATTTAACCTTTCCCGCGCCGTCAAGATTTTATGGGCATCATTCACTCCGTTCACGGCGATCGTCGGCGTATTGATGGGCACATGGGCGGCGCTCAATGCCGGCACAAAGTATTATGAAAAACAATCTGAGGAATCTAAAAACGCCGCCGACGGCGCCAAAGCGCTTTCCGACTCAATCAACGAATTGCGCGCCAAGCAAAGCGCAGTCACGTATTCCATAGATGCCCAAGTCAAGGCGCTCGCAAACCTGCAATCAGGGTACGAATCCACTGCGGATGCTGCAAATAAATACGCGGACGCACAGACAAAACTTTTTTCTGCCACGTCGGCCATCAGCGGAGCCGGGGTGGATCTGCGCGAGGCTGAGGGTTTGCTGCGGGCTGGCGGCGACCAGGGCGCGGTTGACAGAGTTAGGGCAGATGCCAACGCCGAGCGCAAACTCCTGGATTACGGGACAACGCGGCAGGGATTGGAACAGACGGGCGAGGCATTAACCACGCGTTGGCGGGAAGCCATGAACGCGCAAAGCCGGGTGCAAGGGCAACTCGCGCCGGCGCCCGACATCACCGCCGCCGAAGGACATCTTGACGCATTAAAACAGGAGCGGGCCGGCAAGAGCGGCGTGGCAGAACGGGCGGAATATAACGTCCCTATACAAAATGAGGAAAACAAACTCCAGGCGCTGAAGGCCCTGGATGCTGACAGAATTGAAAAGGTGCAAAAAGAGATCGCCGAAAAGCAAAAGCTGATGGACGGACTGCTTGGCGAAATTGATGTCAACAACAAGATAATCAAAGCTACCGACGAAAAATGGAAAGCCACGCAGAAGCAACTGCAAGTCGAAGACGAGATACTGGCGCGAAAAGAAAAACAAGCCAAACTCCGCGCCCAGGCCGAAGCCAAAACCGAAGCGGTCAAAAAATCCGGCGCAATCCGCGAGGATGATATCTCCGCCGAAATCGAGGTAACTAAAACAGAGTATGAGGAAGCCGCCGCCAAGGCCTCCAGGTTGCAAGAGCGCGTATCATCCCCCGCCGCGCGCCACGCCCAGGATAAAGCCGATCGCGAAGAAAAGTATGCCAAGGATAAACTCGAAAAACAAATAGCGCAGGCCGAGGCGGCAAAGGCGCGCGGCGCGCGCGGGAAAAGCATCGATGACCTGCTCGGCCTCAAAACCGCCCGCGCGGAAGCCGCCGCTAAAAAAGTCGAACTCGATCAACTGGAACGTGATGCCGCCATCGCTGCCACGCAATCGCGCGATGCGCTGATAGTGATCCGGAATAACATGCAGAATCTCGCAACGTCGTAGGTAAAAACAATGGCCTGGCTAAACCAACCCAAGGCAATTATCGAGAGCGATCGCAGCCTGAAAGAGGAGCAGACCTATATCCAGGCGCTCGGCATATTGATTACGGCATCCAAGCGCACCAGGTATACAACCTGGGTGCGCACCCGGTATGTTGGCTGCAGCTACGACGGCGCGAAGGCCAAGCAAACGGAATTACAAGGTGTAACCGGCGTAGAGGATCTGGAAGTGTCTGCGGTCGGCGGCGGACAGTACCACGTTGTTGCCACAGTTAAAACCGAGGGTACCTGGTCGGCATGGAGCAATTGATGGGATATCCTCTTAAAACCGAATACCAGAAGGGCAAAGGCCTGTCGCAGATCCCCGCCGGCGACCTGCGCACGATTGCCAATATGCTCAATGGCCTCCAGGTCGTCGTTTGCGGCAATGCGCCCTACGCCACGGTGACTCCGCCCGATCAGGAGGGCAAAGGCTGGAAGCTTAATATCCCGGCGGGCGGGGGCGGCAGCGGCCTGCCATCCAACGCCGGTAAATCTAAATGGATGATCCCAACTCTTTCTGCCGATAACGCAACCGAAACCGATGATCCCACTTTGTGGACCGTGGATTGGATCAGGGCACACGCATAATGTCAACGGCATTTACATCTCCGGCAAACGCGATCTGGCAGACGTTGCTCGATGAAATCACGATTGCTTACAGCGAACGGCGACAGGCGCTTGGTCAATCGGCATACTCGGCGGCAGATGGAAAGGATATTCAAGCCGCGTCATACTGGACAACCTTGCAAAACTGGCTGGAAACATATTGCACGTCATTTATTGACCATGACAATGGCCCTCTGACCGATGAGATGGATGCCTTCTTATATTTCACTTTGGATAACTGGCGGGCGGCGGCGGGATTGAACGCAAGCGGATTCCGGCGCTCGGTTGACGGGACAACAATGCTCTATGGTCAGATGCAGGCCGGGGACGCCATCGGCCCGTGGATATTCGAGGACTTGCAGAAGGGATTCGGAGCGCTGCAGCAAACCGTAAAAGCCGGTTCGTTTTCTGGCACAAGGAAAATTGGCGCAGCCAACGGCGGCGATCAGCCGGTCTACGACCCCGAAAACCCCGGCGCTAATTCAAGAGGATATTTGCCGTACATGGAAGCCCTTTCGGAGTATGCCTATGCAGGTAGTTCTCAGACGGCACAGTCGGTGTTTGACAACCATTCACGCATATTTCGTTATGAAGAATTTTGGTATGACACCGCACTGTATCGCTCACAGGGAAATATAACCGTGTCGGGCGTTGCGCCTCTGTCTCATAGCTGGAAATTATATTTAATTGCTTACAGTCGCTATGATATTCCCCCTTTCGGCACCGGGGCTACATGGTTCTTCGATACTTATAATGATTTTTTATACGCGCCAACGGATGGGATTTTATGCAGGGTGGAGGAGAATGTCGCCCCGTCCACGGATACCTCCCATTCGATTGCAGTGGGATCGTTGGTTCAGCCGTCATGGCCTTATCCTCCCGGAACCGGGACGGATGCCGGCAGGGGGTATTACACGAAAGATTTGAACTTTTTATTAATCTGGGACTTCACCAACGCATGATACAGTTTTAGGAGCTAAACCATGTCATCATCACGCCAGATAATTCCGGTCGCGTTCGACCAGTCCACCTCGCGCCGGGTTGTGGTTGTCGGCTCCACGCTGGCAGATCCCGATTCGACGCAGCAGATGACTCTTTATTACGGAACCAAGGCGTTGTTCCAGGGAACAATATATACCTCCGTTGCGACCGCGCAATATGGCCCTGTTTCCGGCGCAACCTGGCTGTTCGGTATTGATGATGTCCCATTTTCGGATACATCCGATTATGTCCTGAGCCAAGACGATCAGTTCAACAAACTCGCCGATTGGGCCGAGGTGAACGTCGCGGCCGGCAAGATCTGTTTCCGTGTGGATCTCGATACCCCCGAACTCAAAGCCGCCCTGAAAATAATAACCGCGGCGACGGCCAAGATGTACGGCAACCTCTGGATGCTGTCCTCCGAGGGCAACGTGCTCATCGCCAGCTGGATCATTACTATTGCGAAGACCTATATTGACCCCACCACCGCGAAGCCGGTTACAGGCGTTACCCATCTGACCACCCAAGCCGCCGCCGCCTCCTATGTCCCCATCTGGGGCGACCAGGCCCGCTGGCGCTGGAAAGACGGCGGCTGGCAATACAAGTTCGAAGAGGATTCTAAGTGGTGTTCGATGGCCCCTAAAATCGTGGATGGCCAACGCGTTGTTGCCTGGGGCAATCCCGAGGACTGAAATTTTTATTGCTGTCATTCCCGCCCGGCCTTGGCCGGGCGGGAATCCAGCTTGGAGTATAATAAAATGAGAAAAATATCTCTCGCCATCTTTGCGATCTTTGCGATCTTTGCGGTTAAATCCTTTGCCGCCCTTGAGATTGCCAATGGCAGCGCGACGAACATCACCGCCACCAACGCCTGGCTCGTGGGCAACCTGGTTAGCACCAATGCCACCAATGCCACATTGACCTGCTATTACGGCGCCGGCAATGGCGGAACGAACATCGACCTGTGGCAATATTCAAACGCCTATGGCGTGGCCGCCAGCACTGGCCTGGTTTCGGTTCTGGCGACCAACCTGACGCCCGCCACGTGGTATTATTTTAACTGGAAGGCCACCGAAACCACCAATACCGCCTGGGCCTCCGGCAGCTCTTCTAACTGCACTACGCTGGCCACGGCCCCGACAAATTATCCGATCACCTCCACCAACCCGTCTACCGTCATGGCATTCTCTAATGGTGCGTTTGCATCCCCCACCAGGGATAAAATCGTCGCCGCCAACGGCCTTCTCACTACAGGCGATGTCGCCAATATCACTATCCTCAGCCAGCGCGTGAATGCCGCCGAGGGCAACATCTCCTCAAATACCACTGCCATTAACAATGTCAGTAACCGCGTTACCGGAATCGAATCTAATTACCTGGTCAAAGCCACGAATGCACCCATATCCGGTTATGCCCTCTTTGCTGAGGTCGCCGGCGGTACGACCAACTTTTACTGGGGACCGGCCGAGACAAATAGCGTCGGCGTAACCAATCAAATTATGGACGCTGCCGGGTTCGTCTGGACGATCACCAACGCGCCGCCGGCGGCCGGGAAATATACCTTGGAGTTTAACCCGGCAAATTCTACGGCATGGTTCGCGGCCGAAACAATCACTAACTGGCCCACGCCTGCAGAGATTGGGGCGGTGCCGACAAATGACCTCTCCGTAACCAACGCTCGGCCATGGGACAGCCCGAACTACAACACGCTTACCAATCCTCCAACCCTCGGCGCAACGAACGTAACGCCCGGTGCAGGCTACAGTTGGAACCCATCCACGCGCACGATTACCGTCAACAGCAACGATTTCGGCGGCGGTGGTGGAGTCGGTACGACCAACGCCGGCGGAATTAATGTCGCATTTGTGCCGACCAACTACACACCCGCAACGCCTGACGTGGAGGCGCATCTGGTGGGGATCGACGGCAAAATTGAAACTAATCGCATTGCGATCACCGACGGCACGAACATCGTTTGGACGGTGGACGCGGGCGGCACGAACCATGCGAACTGCACGTACACCTATGACGACACAGCGGTCAAGGCAAACAACGTAGCAACCAGCAACGCCATCCCGACTACGGCGTCGCAGGTGGGGGCGTATCCCAACGCGAGTGGCCTGAACGTCAGTAACCGCGTCACGATTCTGGAAACCAATACCCCGCCGTTGCAATCATATCTATCCACCTCCAATAACGTTAAAATCCTGCTGACAAATACAGCGACAGCGGTACAAGGCGCTACGGCGGATGCGGCATTGTCAAAAACCTTCACCAATTCAGCAGTATTCAAAGAAATACAGATAACTGGCGGCACAATTAATAATTCTATTGTTTGCACTACCAATTCCGGCGGCCAGCTGGGTTGCCTCTCTTTACCGTATATTCAGCTCGATAAAACTACTGCTCAAACTTTCCCGGCAAATGATGTAGCAGAAATAACCTGGACGAGTGCTGTCAGCTCTAACGGTGGTATGTGTAATGGAACAAGGTGGATTCCCGGAAATGGAACTGTCGTAATTTCCGTGATGTTTGCTTTTGATGCTATGTCGCACACCGGGGATTATGAAATGGATTTAATGAAGAATGGCGGATCATTTTTGCCTGGTGTTTATGATTATATTCCAGGTAGGTCATATTTTGATGGGGTTTGCACATGGACTTTCCGCAATACAGTCGCTACCAATGCTTTTTCTATCAGGCTTTATACTGTCTTTGGAAACGCATGCACAAATGGGGCGGCACGAGGATCGTGGTTTTTTGGGGCAGTAATATCGCCATGACCAAACTCGTCTCCATCTTAACCTGTCTTCTGCTCCTGTGCGCGGGTGCGGGGTATGCCGCCGATTTCTATGTCGGCACGGTTGCCGCCCTGACCAATGCGGTCAACACAGCGGCCAGCAATGACACGGTATTTATAAGCAACGGCACATACCAAGTTAATAATCTGCCCGTGGGCGCCGGGGTAACGGTTAAAAGCATATCCGGCTTGCCGTCAACCGTGATCCTCAACGGCAACGATGCGGGGCGCGTGGTGGATATGGCCGTATCCGGCTGGTTGATCGGATGCACGGTAACGAACGGAGAACTTGCAAGCGGATCCGGTGCGGGAGTGAATGGCGGATCATGTTCGAATTGCATCATTAAAAACAACCACACAGAAGGCGGCGGCGGCGGGGCAAGCGGTTGTACTCTCTATAACTGCCTGCTTGTCGGCAACGTGGCGCCGATGGGGGCAAATGCCAACTCCTGCTTTTTATATAACTGCACACTCACGGGAGGCGATGCCGCCTCTGGCGGTGGCTCAGCTAACAGCACACTTGCAAATTGCATATCAAGCGGCAATTCCCCTGACGACAATTATGGTGTCGTTGCAGATTCATATTCCTGCGGTGGAGGTTTGACGGGAACGGGTTCCACGAATGCTGATCCATTATTTATCGGCGGCGGCAATTACCGTTTGCAAAATGGTTCGCCCTGCAGGAACACAGGCAATAATGATGCTTGGGTTGGCTTGTCAAGTTCCTTGGACTTGGATGGTTCTAATCGCATCGTTCACGTTGTTGTGGACATGGGCTGTTACGAAAATCAGTACGTCCCCCCCGTTCCAACAAACGCAATCAATCCACATCCAGCAAATGGTGCGATAGGTCAGCCGACTAACGCAATCATCAGCTGGCAGGATGGTGGATGCGCGGAAGGCTACAACGTGTATTTCGGGTTGACCGGAAACATGACGAATTGCGGCTCTACGCAAACCACAAATTATAATCCAGGCGCGTTGGCAAAATATTCCGGTTATCAATGGCGCATTGACGCAACGAATATAACCGGGGTGACTACGGGGCCCGTCTGGACGTTCAGGACTGGCCCCATCGTCATGTCTTGGAGTGCCAGTTCCATTTCGGGTGTAGTCGCTTTGAGCATGGGGCAGATCAGCGGAAGGGCGGAGTGAACCCAGTACCACTTTTATGAACCAAAACCGATGATCTAACCCTATTTTATCCCCGTTCTAATCCCGCCGAATCTCCGGGTTGAAGTGCTCCAATTTTGACCCCGCCCTTTTTCTACCCGCCTTTTTCCAGTTTAATTTGTCACTGTTTTCGATTATTTTTGTATTTTGCCAGCCCTCCGTAGCGGCTTCGCGTAGGAGGGCGGAGAGGGGGGGATTCGAACCCCCGGTACCAGTTTACCCGGTACGGCGGTTTAGCAAACCGCTGCTATCGGCCACTCAGCCACCTCTCCGTTTCACTGCGATGTGTCTTCGTGGCAAGCCACTTCCGTCTTCGTCCCGATACGCGGAGCGCGATCGGGACTACGCCGGACAGGCACCCACCTCTCCCCAAACAAAGGCAGAATGTAGAATGCAGAATGCAGAAACTCAATCACTAAATCACGCGATTTAATTTTAAAGATGCGTTATGTCCATTCGCTTGCCCAAATACGATGAGGCATGACTTGCTGTGGTTGATGGTCAATTGCCGGGAAATTACCTACAATTGCACGGCGGCGAAATTCCTGATGATGCGATAATAAATTTTAAAAACAATAGACATTCGCATTGGTAATTTGCGCTTGTCTTGACTCGGCCCCGTTTGTATGCTTGCGGCACACTGGATAAAGTGTTATTCGTTGGCCGAAAGGAGCGTTAAATATGAATGCTTTACTGAATAGAATTTCCGTTGATCCGAACGTGTGCTTTGGGAAACCATGCATCAAGGGCACGCGCATTTGGGTGTCATTATTGCTGGATTGGCTGGCCCAGGGCACAACGCCAGAGGAGATGTTGCGCGAGTATCCACAATTGACGATGGCGGACATCCGCGCGGCGCTGGCGTATGGCGCTGAAATGAGCCGGGATCGCTTCGTGGATATGCCGATGGAGGCCATATCTTGAAATTCAAATTGGACGAGAATTTCGGACGGCGAACCCTTGAGTTATTCCATGCGGCGGGGCACGACGCGCAGACTGTATTCGATGAAAATTTGAGTGGCGCGTCGGATTACAAGCTATTTGAGGTTGCCTGTGCGGAGTCACGTTGTCTGATTACACTGGACATGGATTTCAGCGACCCGTTGCGTTTCCATCCGGCCGCGAGTGCGGGCATTGTCGTCATACGCTTGCCGATCAATCCCAGCCTTGCGCTCTTAACCGGGATGATGCGGCAGTTTCTCCGCGCCTTGGAAGCGCAATCACCTGACCACACTCTTTGGGTTGTCGAACCGGGGCGGATTAGAGTGCATCAACAAGAAGCGGATTTGACGTGACCCTTCTGCCATTTGAACCAGCCATGCTCAAGGAATAACTTCAGTTGGCCTCTTTATTTATGGTCAAATCAGCTAAAAAGACTATCGCTCTCATACAGAACAGCGTGATAAAAACATATCCCATTCAGTCAAATTAATGTGCGAGGTGACACAATGGTTGAGCACAATGGCCTGACCTGGACCTTATCCCGTTATCTACTCCATCGCCTGCAGGAAGTTGGAATTTCTCATCTCTTCGGGGTGCCCGGCGATTATAACCTGGATTTTCTCGACGAGGTGATTACCAGTCCGATCCAGTGGGTTGGGACCTGCAACGAATTGAATGCCGGCTACGCCGCCGACGGGTACGCCCGCCTGAATGGCGCCGGCGCAGCCGTGGTAACGTACTGTGTTGGCGGCTTTAGCATCTTGAACGCTGTCGCCGGGGCCTATGCCGAACGGGTACCTCTCATCGTCATCAGCGGCGCCCCACCTGCCCGGCGTAGAGAGGCAGGCGCGCTGGTTCATCACCTGGTTTCCGACTACTACCTGCAGCTGGATGTATTCAAAAAGGTGACAATCGATGCCGCGATTCTTACCAATCCTAAGACCGCCCCCGATGAGATCGATCGGGTCATCAGCAACGGGATTCTCAATAAATTGCCGGTCTACCTGGAGCTTCCCGCAGATATGGCCCATACACCCTGCCGGCAGCCTTCCCCGCTTGCCCATACTGGAACACTGCCTACAGAAGAGGAGAGCCTGAAGCGTTGTCTCCAGGAGGCGGTGGAGTTGCTTAACAGGGCCGCCAATCCCATTGTGCTGGCGGGCGTTGAGGTACTGCGCTTTGGTTTGGGAAGCAGGCTCCTCCAACTGGTGGAAGGCCTCGAGCTTCCCTTCGCCACCATGCTCAGCAGTAAATCCGTACTCCCGGAACTGCATCCCCAGTTCATTGGCATTTACCAGGGTGGATGGAGTCGTGAAAAAGTTAGCCAGCAGGTTGAGTCCTCCGACTGTCTGCTGTCGCTGGGGGTCTGGATGACGGATTTGGATACCGGCATGTTCAGCGTCAATCTGGATAATCGGCGCATGATCGTTGCCGGTAACGGCCAGGTCCGTATTGGCGACCACTATTATCGGAACGTGCAATTGGGCGACTGCATCCATGGGCTGATGACCGGGGTCCGGCCTCGTTCGTACCTAGCCTCGCATCCGGTTGGAGCCTGCCATGCCAAGGCGCCGTTCATTCCTGAAGAGTCGAAGAAGCTGACCGCCATTCGTTTGTACGAACGGCTGAACACGTTTCTCGATGACCGGATGATCTTGCTTGCCGAAGCGGGGGATGCCTTTTGCGCGGCCCCTGAGTTCGATATTGAAGAAGCCGAGAACTTCATTGTGCAGGTCTTTTACGCATCTATCGGCTACTGTACCCCGGCTGCGCTGGGGGTGGCGCTTGCCCGTCCGGGCAAGCGCCCGGTGGTGCTGACCGGCGACGGCGCCTTCCAGATGACTGCCCAGGAGTTATCCACCTTGATCAGGCAGAAGTGTCCCGCCGTCATCCTGCTGATCAATAATGACGGCTACCTGGTTGAACGGCTACTGCATGAGGATGGGCCGTACAATGACATCCAGATGTGGAACTATGCGGACCTGCCTGCGGCGTTAGGCGGTGGCACTCAGGCCGTCGGCATCCGGGTGACCACCGAGGGAGAGCTGGAACGCGCCCTGACATCTGCGGCCACCGAGCAGAACAGGCTCTTTTTGATAGAACTCTGCCTGCCCGGCCGTGATTGTTCCGTAGGATTGAAACGGCTGGGTGATTCATTCAGGAAAAAGGCTTAAATCGTTCTATGCGCCTGGCGTGGCAGATGCGCCACGCATTTCTTTCGAAAAAGGCCGGTGATTTTGCCGCATCTGTCGGCTTCCGGCGCTTGCGCGGATACATATCCAGCGCTGCGCGTCGCGCGTCGGCATCTGCGGCAAACTTGCCGACCCTTTTCGAATCCCGGGGCGGGAACCGAAATGCGTGTCGCGGACGCCATCGCGCCTGGAAACCAAGCGCGATATTATTCCCGGATGATTGCTGTCCCGGTCTTGAATATGTCAAGAAGATGCCTCTTGTATTGGTTTTAATACAACAAATCATCGAAATATCGCCTGTTTTTGAATTATGGCGTTCCAATCAACGTTTTTATCTTACACCCTGGGAATTCCATTTTGCCTTTTTGTCTTGATAACACGCGCCGTTGACGTAGTCTTTCCCCATGAACCAACGATATTCCTGGCTCATTATGGCGGCCCTCGCAGGCCTGTGCAGTTGCGGTAAAAAAGCGCCGGCACCGCCGCCGCCTGTCCCGGTCGCGACAGCCCCGGCTGTCACCAAAACCATGCCTTTGGCTGTGGAAGCCATGGGATCGGTCGAGGCCTATAACTCCCTGGAGATTATCCCGCGCGTGTCGGGGCAGATTCTGAAGCTTCATTTCAGGGACGGGGACGAAGTCCAGAAGGACGCGCTTCTGGTGAGCATCGATCCGGCCCCCTTCACGGAGGCACTGCGCGAGGCGGAGGCGCGCCTGGCCAGCGACGAGGCAACACTGGTTTTCAAGACCAGCGAGGCTGAACGGAAAAGCCGGCTTATTAAAGAGGACGGCATCTCGCGGTCGGAATTCGAAAAGGTCCGTGCTGAAGCTAACGCCCAGAAAGAAATTGTGCAGGCTGATCGTGCTGTTGTCGAGCAAGCCCGCCTGAACGTCGGGTATTGTTCGATTCGCAGCCCGATTCCAGGCCGTGCCGGGGCGTATGTGGTCAACCAGGGCGCCGTGGTTGAGGCCAGCAAGACGACCTTGCTGGTGGTCAACCAGGTCAAACCGGTTTACGTTACTTTTTCGATCCCCGAAAAATTCCTGTCTGAAATCCAGGCTGCCCAGGCAAAGGCCGTTTTAACCGTGGAAGCGCGCGCATCAGGCGTCGATGCCAAACCCCGGCAAGGCCAACTGACTTTTATCGATAACACCGTGGACCCGGCCTCGGGGATGATTCGATTGAAAGGGACGTTTACCAACACAGACGCCTTTCTCTGGCCTGGCCTGTATGTCCAGGTCTCGCTCATTATCAGGGAAGAACCGGGAGCCGTTGTGATTCCGGCCAGTGCGGTTACAAAGGGGCCAAAAGGCGACTTGGTATTCGTGGTCAAGGCCGGCGGGACCGCGGAGTTGCGCACCGTGCAGGTGCGCCGCATGGCCGGGAATGAAGTGATTCTGGACGGCGGCGTGTCGCCCGGAGAAACCGTAGTTACCGACGGACTGAACAAGCTGAAAGACGGAGCGGCAATTGTTATCGCTAATACACCGGCTTCCGCCGCGACGAACGCGGCATCCGGGGCCCAATAAGATGTCATGAACCTTTCGGAACGATGGATCCGGCGCCCGGTTATGACCGTTCTGGTCATGTTCGGCCTTTTTTTCTTTGGGCTCCTCAGCTACCGCAATCTGTCGATCAATAACCTGCCCGACGTCGATTTTCCGACCATCAGCGTCACCGTGTTCCTTCCGGGGGCGAGTCCGGAGACCATGGCCGCGACGGTGGCCACACCGCTTGAGAAGCAATTTTCGTCAATCGCCGGCATTGACTCGATGTCCTCCTCGAGCGAGCTGGGGGCCACGACCATTAACATCCAATTTTCCCTGGATCGACAGATTGATGCTGCGGCCGTTGATGTAAACTCGGCGATTACGGCCGCCATGGGCGTGCTCCCCCAGAACATGCCCAATCCACCCACGTTCAAGAAGGTAAATCCATCCGACATGCCCATCATGCTCATCGCCCTGACCTCCGACTCCCTGCCGATATCGACGTTGCACGATGCTGGAGATACGATTCTGATCCCGAACCTGGCGACCATCAACGGCATCGCCGAGATCGACATCCTGCCGCTCCAGAAATACGCCGTGCGAGTTCAGGTCAATCCCTATTCCCTGGCCAATAAAAAGATCGGCATCAACGAAGTCTCCGACGCCATTGCGGCAGGAAACGTCAATCTGCCGGGAGGCAAGATTGACAATGAGGTGATCGCCTACACAATCGAATCCAACGGCCAGTTGCCCGATGCCAAGTCCTTCGAATCGCTGGTGGTGACGTACCAGAACGGCTATCCGCTGCGGATTCGGGATATCGGCCGGGCTGTGGATGGCATCGAGAATGACCACAGCACGGCTTGGTTCCTCGACCGCGGCCAGACCAAGGGAACGATCATTCTGCGGGTGCGCAAGCAGCCGGGCGCCAACACCGTGGACCTGGCCACCGCCATCAAAGAGCGTCTTCCACGCCTAAGCGAGATGCTACCCGGAGCGATAACCGTCCATCTGTTCTACGACCAATCGGAGTTCATTCGGGAATCGATTGACGACGTGCAGATCACAACGGTCCTGACGATCTTTCTGGTCATCGTTGTCATTTTCCTTTTCCTTCGCTCAATAAAGACCACGATCATCCCCGGCCTGGTGATCCCCCTCTCGTTGATTGCTACCTTCTCGGTGATGCATCTCTTTGGATTCACCCTGAACACGCTGTCCCTGATGGCCATCACCCTCTCAATCGGCTTTGTGGTCGATGACGCCATTGTAGTTCTGGAAAACATTATCCGCCGGATCGAAGGCGGTGAAAGCGCCTTGGAAGCATCGATCAAAGGATCCCGTGAGATCGGCTTCACCGTGCTTTCGATGACCATCTCGCTGGCGGTGGTGTTCATTCCGATCATGTTCATGGGCGGACTGCTGGGCCGGTTGTTCCGGGAATTTGCAGTTTGCATCACCGCGGCGATCCTGTTTTCGGGAATGATCTCCCTGACCTTGACGCCCATGCTGAGCAGCCGTTTCCTGGGGCGCCTCTCCAAAAGCAACCCGGGGCGGTTCTATGCCTTGTCCGAACGCGTGTTCAACGCCTGGCAGGCGGCTTACGGCCGCAGCCTGAGCTGGGTGCTGCGCCATCGGCCTCTGGCCCTGGGCGTGACTCTGCTTATCACCCTGGCCATGGTGCATCTCTTTATGTCTGTGCCCAAAGGATTCATTCCCACCCAGGACCAGAATTTTTTCCGGATTTTTGCGCTCTTGCATGACCGGGCATCATTTGCCGATCTGGCGCGGCATCAGGAAACCATGAACGAGGAGTTGTTGAAAAATCCCGATTGCCGGGAGGCGCAGGTGGCCTCGATCGCCGGGTTTTCGGGTGACAACAACGGCTTGATATTTGTGAGCCTGAAACCGCGCGCCGACCGGACAAAATCGGTTGATGAAATCATCAACGACCTCCGTCCAAAACTCAACCGGATTCCGGGGCTGATTGTGTCCCTGGTCAATCCTCCCTTGATTGCCATTGGTTCGCGGCTTGCAAGCGCCCAGTGGCAGTTCACGCTGCAGAGCAGCGACCTGGATAGTCTTTATCGTTATGGGGCTATCATGGAGGAGAAGATACGCACCATCCCAGCCCTGGTGGACGTTAAATCCGATCTGCAGCCCCGCAAGCCGAAACTCGAGATCACGGTGGACCGTGACAAGGCCTCCGCCCTGGGGTTGACTTTGAAGCAGATCCAGGAGGCGTTTTACTCCGCCTATGGTTCGCGCCAGGTCTCCACCATTTATACCGCCGCCACGTTCTATTATGTGATCTTGGAGTTGCTGCCCGAATTCCGCCAGAACCCTTCGTCATTAAAGGCGCTGTATATCAAATCTGATCGCGGGCAATTGGTTCCCTTGACCACAGTCGCCTCGATTCAAGAGACGGTGTCGCCCCTTACCATCAATCACTCGGGGCAAGTCCCCTCAGCCACGATTTCGTTCAATCTTAAGCCGGGCTACTCGATTGGCACGGCCATTGATGAGATCAACCGGTTCGGCCGCGCCACCCTGCCGGCATCAGTGCATACCGTTTTCCAAGGATCGGCGCAGGCCTTCCAGTCATCATTAGCCAGCATGGGTTTTCTGCTTCTGGTGACTGTCCTGGTGATTTACATGGTTCTGGGGATTCTTTATGAAAGTTTCATCCATCCCCTGACCATTCTATCCTCATTGCCCCTGGCCGGGTTCGGCGCCCTGGCGGCTCTGGCCATTTTCCACATGGAACTCGACATGTATGCCTACGTCGGCATCATCATGCTGGTCGGGATTGTCAAAAAGAACGGCATTATGATGGTCGATTTCGCCTTGGAGGCCGAGAAGACCCAGGGGCTCGATTCGGTGGCGGCCATTTACCATGCTTCTTTGATCCGGTTCCGCCCGATTATGATGACTACCATGGCCGCCCTGTTCGGCTGTCTTCCAATCGCCCTGGGGTTGGGGGCGGGTGGCGAAGCACGGCAACCCCTCGGGGTCGCCGTGGTGGGCGGGCTCTTCTTTTCCCAGGTTTTAACCCTCTACGTAACCCCGGTCTTTTATGTGTACCTGGACCGGCTCAACCGGCGGTTCCAGCACGGCCCGGAACGGACAACAGGGAGCGCATGAACATGAACCTCTTTAACAACGCATTTCCGTTCTTCAGGCTGTTCCAAAAACAGGCTGGCACCCTGGGTGACGTGGTCAAAAAACTGGACGGCCTTTTCCACGATTTCAAGGCCGTCCCCGATCAATGCAAGCAAATCGACGCCCTGGTAGCGGCGGGCGACATGACCTGCCGTGAGATCGAGCGCGAGCTTTCCCTGACTTTCATTGAGTCCCTCGACCGTGAGGATATCCGCGATCTGAACCGCGCCTTCGAACAGACATTCCAGGCGGTTCGTGCCGTGTCCCGCCGTATTGGTCTCTACGGATTCCACAGCATTGAGAAAGGGGCGGGCGAACTGGCCTTTTGTCTGGCCGAGATGGCTGCCGAGATCGGGCCCTTGCTCGAAATCGTGGTGCGGCAAGGGAACGGCGCCGCCAACCGCGAACGGATACGAAAGCTCAAGGAAGAAGCCGGCATGTTTCTCCTGGTTGGGCTCGGGGAGGTTTACGAATCGGCCGGCGGCAGTGTAGACCACCTGCTCGAAACTATAAAATGGAGCCAGATTTACGACCGCCTCGAAGATGCCGTGTCATGCCTGGAGCACACCGTTAACGTGATCGAAAGGATGATCCTGAAAAAGGTGTGATCCGCCGAGTGGCTATTCCATGAAGCTGCCTTTTCCTTTCGCTTTCATTCCCGTTCCCTGTCATTTTCGACTCGCCGTGCTCTGCACGCGGCGAGATCGGGAATCCCGTCTTCCTCCATTCGTTTGTCATTCCCGCGAAAGCGGGAATCCAGGTTCAGATTAAATCCTCATAGAGATTTTTCCACTGCGGATTATTCTTTTCTATCAATTCAAGCTTCCATTTCCTATTCCATTTTTTGAGCCGTTTTTCATATCCAATCGCGGATTTTACATCATCAAACCGTTCATAATAAACCAACTGATGAATATTGTTCTTGTTCGTGAAACCGTCAATTATGCCCGCTTTATGCTCATAGACCCTTCTGGCCAGACTGTTGGTCACGCCGATATAGAGCGTACCATTTCGTTTGCTGGCTAAAATGTAAACATAATAGGACTTCATTTTAAGATCTGGATTCCCGCTTTCGCGGGAATGACAGAAATAATGACAGGGATGAAATAAAAGATGATGGCAATGAAGGAAAAGAAAACGGGGATCCAGTCTTCCTCCTTCTTCTTTACTGGACTCCAATGTTCCGTCGTCGTTTCATCCGCCGCCCAGGACCTTGTAGAGCGTTACCAGGTTGGCAAGCCGGGCGAGGCGGATGGCGATCAGTCCCTGTTGCGCGCCATAGAGCGAGCGTTGTGAGTCCAAAACGACCAGGTAACCGTCATTCCCGTTGAAGTAGCGCGAATCGGAGAGCCGATAGCTCTCGGCGCTGGCATCCACAAGCGATTCCTGCGCCTCCATCTGGTCCAGCAGGGTTCCCCGCTGGGCGAGGGCATCGGCCACCTCCCTGAAGGCCGTCTGGATGGCCTTTTCATATTGCGCCACGTATATATCACGATCAGCCTTGGCCGCATCCAGCCGGGCCATGTTCCTTCCGGTATCGAAGATCGGTAATGTAATTTGCGGCGTAAAACTCCATCCTTGTGACGAGCCGCTTTTAAAGAGCCCGGACAACTGGTCATCCATTGTGCCGTAAAAGGTGGTCAGCGTAATGGACGGGAAAAACGCCGCCCGCGCCGCGCCGATGTTGGCGTTGGCGGCCTTGAGCTGGCTTTCGGCCTGCAGAATATCAGGACGACGTTGCAGTACCGCGGACGGTATTCCGGCGCTGATATCCTTGAGCATGGCAATCGTCCCCAGCTCGCGGGGCAGGAGTTCTTCCGGGACCGGCGTTCCGGCAAGAAGGTTAAGCGCGTTCTCATCCAGCGCCGTCAGTCCGGTGTACTTTGCGATATCCACACGCGCCGCATCCACGCGAGTCTGTGCCTGGCGCAGGTCCAGTTTAGATGCATCGCCATTTTCAAAACGTTGCAGGATCAGCTCATACGTTGACTCCTGACTGTCAAGGGTATCCTGGGCAAGCCGCAAGCGTTCGCGGTCGGCGGCCAGGTTCAGGTAAGCGCCGGCAATTTCTGCCGTCAGCGATATCTGCATGCTGCGCCGCGCCTGTTCGGTGGCAAGGTATTGCTCCAACGCGCGCTCCTTGAGACTGCGGATTCGCCCGAAAAAGTCCAGCTCATAGGAACTGAAGCCGACCTTCAGTGTGTAATACTTAACCTTCACTGATTGATCAATGTCCGCGATAGTGGCATATACCAGTTGCTTGTTGCCCAAGCCCACGACGTCCACAGTCGGCAGGAGATCGGCGCGTTGAATGCTATATACCGCCCTTGTTTTTTCAATGGTCGAGGCTGCCACACGCAGGTCGCGGTTGTTGGCCAGCGCCAACTCAATCACTTTTTGAAGCTTGGTATTGGTGAAAAATTTACGCCAGGGTATGTCGGCGGCGGCCGGGCCGTTTGTGTCGGCGGTCACGGCTGTATAGGCCGCACCGGTCGGCCAGGCAGCCGGTACCGGCGCTTGCGGCCGCACGTATTTTGGGGCCAAGGTGCAGCCGCCCATGACGGCGACAATGCCACCCAGTAAAAGAAACAGATATTTATTCATTTTATATTACAAGGGCTAGCCCTATGTATCATTATTTTGTTTTTTTCCCTTTGACTTCATCGAACACCCTGACGTAATCGACGATGAAATAATCAGGCAGAACGGATTTTTTGAGATCCTTGTGCGGTTTATTTCCGGAGCGGTATCCCAGACACTCGGTTGATACGAGGATAAACTGTTCGGTGTCGGACACGGGGCCGTCCAGGTGCCACGATTTTTTACCATCGATATAAAACGTATACCCGTCCCGGCTCCAGTCCATTCCGAAAACATGGAAATCTTTCGGTGAGACTTTGCGCGGTCCCGATCCGGCGCCTTGGTGATTGGCCGAATAGCCGCCCCAGTGCACGTTGTGCGAGCAGACTCCATCCCGTGAAAAATTTTCCATAATATCAAGTTCGACGCCTGCCCTGGCAGGGTCCAAGCTTGAGCCGATGGTAGGAGACTGGAGCCAGAAAGCCGACCACCAACCCGGCTGGGTCTGCAATTTGCAGCGTATCTCATAATAGCCGTATGTATGGGCGAATTTAGGCTTTTCAAGCTTTGCAATCGGCCAGGTGAATTTACCAAATTTTAAGCCGGGGCGATCCATAAAATTCATGCCCGTCTGGAGATGCGGAGAATAAAAATGTCTGTTCTTTTTATACAATTTGAGCAGCAGGTTCCCTTTACCGTCCAGTTCCGCGCCGTCTTTGGAAAAAGTCCGGTGCCGCTGCTGGCTAAGGTAAAGGCGGTAATCCCATTTTGTCCGGTCCAGGGTATCCCCGTCAAATTCGTCGTGCCAGATCATTTTCCATTTCTTGCCCGCTGGAAGCAGGCTTTTCACATGTTTCAGCGCCGGCTTCTTTTTCATTTTTGCCCTTTCTTCATATATTATCTCAACCGCATCGTGTCAGTATATCCTTTTCATGACATTATCCCAAAGATAAAGTTGGAAATTATACGGATCGATATTCCGGATAGCCTCCGCATCGTTTTCCATTGACGATTAAGGAAGCACGGCCACCATGCCATCATCCAGATCATAACGTGCACCGACGACGGTCAAGTCGCCTTTCTTGACCCATTCTCCCAAGATCGGTGCCGAGGACTTCAACTGCTGAACAACCATGGCGACATTAGCTTTGACGGCATTGTCCAGCAGATCGCCGGGTTGCTTCTTGGCCTTGTCCACGGCGGGTTGGATGGCTTTGACCAAACTGCGGATGTGTCCAGGAGTCTCGCCACCCTTAATCGTGGCTTCCACAGCGCCGCATCGTTCATGACCAAGGACCATAATGTATGTGACGCCTAAATGTTCCACAGCATATTCAAGACTGCCCAAGACCGCATCGTCCAGGATGGGACCAGCCAGGCGTATGACGAACAGATCACCCAATCCTTGATCGAACAGGATCTCCGGAGGCACTCTAGAGTCAGCACAACTCACGATGGCTGCAAAGGGATGCTGCCCTTTAGCAACTTCCGTGCGACGCCGGGGTGTCTGGTTCGGGTGCGACAGTCTTGCATCAACGTATCGCTTGTTCCCATCGATCAATTTCTGCTGAGCAACGTCACCGCTGCCAGTTGAACCCTCCGTGGCGGCGATGGCGCCGGGGCAGCAAAATATCAGAACCATCAGGCTGATCAACGCCGCTATTGCTCTTTGCATAATTATCCTCCTACCATAATGCTACGCTGCTTGTGATGTTAAAACAGCCTCTATGTGTATGCTGGCGCCTCTATATGTCCTCATGACTGAAATCACCCAACATTGCATGGCATGCCGGTCTTTATTGATTGCCATTGATATTACGGGGTGAAAGATAGCTGCGGAAAAAGTGGCTTAGATGGGGTTAGCAAGCGTTAACAACCGGTTATTTTCCTCAGCCCTGGTGCAGAGGCTTGGCGTAAAAGGGATAGGCGGCTGCCGGCCAGTCGGGGTCAATATATTTCCAGCGCTTATACATCCAGAGCCACTGCTCAGGATGTGACCGGATTTCCTGCTCGAACAGCGTGGCAATTGTCTGCGTGATGGTATGGATGATATTGGGCCCCGCCTGCACCAGGTCCGCACGTTTCAATGGCGGCAGGCTATAGATGGTGTAGGAGCCGTTAATATTCGCCCGGCAGAATATCGGGATTACCGGCGCCTCCGTCCGTTCGGACAGCACGGCGGCCGCCGTAGACATCGGGATGGAAAGGCCGAAAAAGCCGACAAAAAGCCCGCCTTCATCCGGTTTGGTATTCTGGTCGAGTAGGAGCGCCACGTGCTTCTTCTGCCGCAGGGCGCGCAGGAGGCCCCTGATGGCGCCTTGCCGGGTAACGATTTCCACACCGGGGATGGAGCGCCCCATGCCGATGATGGCATCCACCGTCGGATTAGCCAGCGGCGTAGCCACCGCCACGTGCGCAAAGCCATACACGCTGAGCGCTTTGGACAGGAGCTCCCAGTTGCCGAAGTGCGCGGTTACGCCGATCATGGGTTGGGTATACACGTGCGTCCGAATAGCGGGATCGAGCGTGACATAGCGGCGAATCCGTTGCTCAATATGCCGCGAAAACCAGAAGAGGTCGAGCATAACCAGGGCCATCGTATAGAAAGCTCCCCGCGCGATACGTTGCTTGGCTTGGGGCGCAAGACTGTCGCCAAAGGCCACATCGAGATTCGAGAGCGTGATGCGTCGCTGTTGGGGCGCAGTCCAATAGGCGATAGTGCCGGCGGCGCGTGCGCAAGCCAACACGGCCCAGCGAGGCAAGGCGGGCAGGACCACCAGTCCTAAGCGCGTCAGCAGGGTTTCAACCGCAAACAGAACTTTTTTTGACGAATGCATGCCGGGAGACAATCGCATGGTGAGCCGGGCGGGATTCGAACCCGCGACCCCAGCATTAAAAGTGCCGTGCTCTACCACCTGAGCTACCGGCCCCCATGAATTTAGCGAATGGTAGAACGTATGCTAACGCGCCGGCTTTGTCAAAGAAATTCAGGGGCCAAAATTGAGAATGGTAACATGACCTGCAAAAAGTGCTTGCATCGCGGGCTACGCAAGCGCATAGTGCCACGCTTTTCAGGCTTACAATAAGGAGTGTTTCCCGTGAGTCGTCGCATTGAGTTATCTCACATTCGCAACGTCGGCATTATGGCGCATATTGACGCCGGCAAGACGACGATCAGTGAACGGTTGTTGTTTTATTCCGGCAAGACCCATAAGGTCGGCGAAGTTCATGATGGCGCGGCCACCATGGACTGGATGGTCCAGGAACGCGAGCGCGGCATCACCATCACCTCCGCCGCCACGACGCTTCCCTGGAAGGAACACGAGATCACCCTGATAGACACCCCCGGGCACGTGGACTTCACGGCCGAGGTCGAGCGCAGTCTGCGCGTGCTGGACGGCGCCGTGGCGCTTTTCTGCGCCGTGGGCGGTGTCCAGCCCCAGTCGGAAAAGGTCTGGAAGCAGAGCGAGAAATACGGCGTGCCCAAAATTGCCTTCATCAACAAGATGGACCGCACCGGGGCCGACTTTTTCGGCGTCGTCAAAAAAATCCAGGATATCCTGGGCGCCAATGC
>Ga0247841_10004618_pt1 | contig 23377 bp, 15 predicted proteins | sample LaCruzMarch2015__2_FD_192410 | JGI IMG/M metagenome (GOLD analysis project Ga0247841, IMG submission 192410) | Freshwater microbial communities from meromictic Lake La Cruz, Castile-La Mancha, Spain - LaCruzMarch2015_18m | ecosystem: Environmental > Aquatic > Freshwater > Lake | place: Spain... | reverse complement strand
GCGCTTGACGTTCTGGATCATTGTGGCGATTCCGCCCAGTTCCGTATGCGTGCCGGTGTCAGTGATCACGGCCAGCCCGCGGCCATAGGTGACAATCGTCCCCATATAGGCCATGTTGCAACGGTCCCCCAACGAGACTGCCTCGCCCGTGAGAGGGTCGGTATTTTTCTCCACCGGCTCGGACTCGCCGGTAAGCGCCGCTTCCTGCACGCGCAGGTTGGTCGTCTCCAGCAAGCGGCAGTCAGCCGGGACAAGGTTGCCTGCTTCCAGAATCAGGATGTCGCCCGGTACCAGGTTGCGCGAAGAAATCTCCTGCACGCCACCATTGCGCCGCACTTTGACAATCGGCACGGACATTTTCTTGAGCGCCGCCATGGCCTTCTCCGCCCGGTATTCCTGGATAAGGCCAAGCAGTGCGTTCAGCACGACAATGATGAAAATAACCGCGGCATCCGCATATTCCCCCATGGCTGCGGAAACAACGGCAGCGATGATCAGGATGATGATCAGAATGCCCTTGAATTGCTCCCACAGAATTATCCAAGGGCTCTTGATTCCCCGTTCCACCAGCGCGTTGGGGCCGAAATCAGCCAGGCGCCGGCTGGCTTCCTGGTCGCTCAAGCCGCGGGAGGCATCGGTGTCGAGTTTAGTCAGCGATTCGGCGATCGAAAGTTTCCACCAAGTGCTCATGTCGTACGGTTCCTGAGTTGGATAATGGATTCGGTTGAGTATCATAAAGATTTCCACCGATTCAGGCAACATTAACCGGAAAGGACATTAACCGGAAAGGATTTGCGATTGCAGAGGGTATATCGGTTCTGGTACAAGACCTGATCGCGCCGGCTGGAACACGGTCCTTCTTTCGGTGGGGCGCCCTGGTGTAATTGGCTCGTTAAACGAAGGGGGACGATATGCTGGCGGCATTCGGGATTTCGGTGTTCGCTGTGGTTCTGGCCGAAATGGGCGACAAGACCCAACTGCTGGCTATGGCCTTTGCCACGCGCTATCGCTGGCAAACGGTGCTGGGCGCGGTGGCGCTGGCCACGCTCTTGAACCACTTCCTGGCGGTTGTTGCCGGCAACGTCATTACGAACATAGTGCCCATCGAATGGGTGAAACTGCTGGCGGCCATGTCGTTTTTATTGTTCGGCCTGTGGACCCTGCACGACGATACTACTCCCGGATCCGTGCAGCGCGCCGCAAAGAGCCCGTTCGTGACTGTGGCGATCGCCTTTTTTATCGCGGAGATGGGCGATAAAACCCAGTTAATGACGATGACCCTGGCTGCGGACCAGGTTGCCAAGGTCGGCGGCGTCGGGCTTGCGGTGAAGGTCCAGCAGATTGTCCCCGTCTGGATGGGCACCACCTGCGGGATGCTCATCGCGGATGCCATCGGTATTCTGGTCGGGATCGTCCTGAATAAGCGCATTCCGACGCACATTGTCAAGTGGGTGGCCGCGATTACGTTCGCGGCGTTTGGGATGCTGGGGATGCACGAAAGCCTTGATCTTCTGATGCCGAAGGGGGTTACGGTGCACCATGGTTACCTCCTTGGATTAGTGCCGATTATGGCCTTGCTCATGATCATGATCGCCAGGCGGAGCGCGCGGCGGATGCGAGTAGCGGTGCCTTAAGGTGTTGCGGCGCGACAGGATTGCCAGGCATACGCGCAGGTGCTATAGTAAGTGATATGAATTTCGTATCCGTCGGATGATAGGCGGCTGTTTTGAAAGCATTTTGCATGAATGACTCATCTGCAGACCACGGGCTGCTGGCTGAGCTTGCCCATCGGCGCCGCATTATTCTCGCGCTAACATGGCAGGATCTGCGTAACCGCTATGTCGGCGCGACCTTCGGATTGCTCTGGTCATTCATCCAGCCGTTGGTCATGGCCCTGATCCTGTGGTTTGTGTTCGTGGCCATGGGGGTCGGACCCAGGCACGGGATCCCCTTCATTGCCTGGTTCCTGGTGAGTGTTGCCGCCTATAACTTTTTTTCCGAGTCGCTGGGCTCGGCCACGCAGGTTTTCCGGGAATACGCCTTCCTGGTCAAAAAGGTCAGGTTTCAGGTTGAAATCCTGCCGCTGGTCAAAATCATCGCCGCAGCCGGCGTGCATCTCTTGTTCCTGGCGGTTGTCATCGGTGTCCTGTGTTTCCACGGGTTGCCGGTATCCTGGTTCTGGCTGCAAACCTTGTATTACATGGTCGCGCTGATCCTGCTGGTGCAGGGCCTGAGCTGGATGACGGCGTCGCTCAACGTTTTCAGCCGTGATGTGGCCTACGCTGTCCAGGTGCTGCTGCAGTTGGGTTTTTGGATATCACCCGTGTTCTGGGAGTTTGATATGATCCCGGCGCGGTTGCAGGCGCTGGCCACTCTGCTGAAATTGAATCCACTGGTCTATATCATCCAGGGTTACCGCCATAGTCTGCTCGAACAAACCCCGTTTTGGGCGGATTGGCGGCTGATGCTTTATTTCTGGTGCTTTACGCTCTGCGTGTGGCTGGTGGGCTATGGTCTCTTTAAGAAGCTCAAGCCCCAGTTCGCCGACGTGCTGTAGGCGCGCGCTCTGTCAGCGCCCGGATGCGCGCAATCACGGCTTGGGTGGTCGTTTCCGGCGTCGAGGCCCCCGCCGTAATGCCCAGTGCACGCACCCCCCTGAACCAGAGCGGATTGAGCTCATCTGGCGCTTGAATCCAATGTGTGCGCGGGTTCAAGGCCTTTGAAATCTCATAGAGCCGTTTGGTATTGGCGCTCGTGCGCGAACCGATGATCAGCATGGCATCGTTTTTGAGGGGGAGGATCTTGATTTCCTCCTGCTTCATGCGTGTCGGCTTGCAGATCGTATTGAAAAAGCGCGCATCGGGAATCCGTTTCTTCAGCCGTTCCACGATGGGCTGGACCTGGTCCAGGTTCTGGGTGGATTGAACCACGATGGCCGCCTTGCGCACACGTGGCAGGGTTGTCCAGGGAATCGGCGCCAGGGGGTCAATAATCACGGCCCGGTGAGCGATCTGGCCGATAATACCCAGAACCTCGTCATGGTGGCGGTCGCCAATAACGATTATGCGGCGTCCCTGCCGGTCCATGGAGCGGACGATCCGGTGGATTTCGCGGACCATCGGGCATGTGGCGTCCACGAGGGCGTATCCGTGACGGCGGGCTTTTGCCAGGATCCGGCGGGAAGCGCCGTGCGCCCGGATGAGCAGCCGTCCGTTGCCACGCCGCTTATGAAGCGTAAGCGTAGTGACGCGGCGTTGCGGTCCCAAGCGCTTGATTTTACGAATACCGGCCGCCTCAAGTTCCCGGATTACCGTTTCATTATGGACGAGGTCGCCGAGCATGTAGACGGTCATGTGCGTGGCGGCCAGACCCCGTGCGATCTTGATCGCGCGCCGCACGCCGAAACAAAAACCAGCTGACCGGGCTAGATTAATTTGCATACCGTTATTCCTTATGCTACACTACATGCCATTTATAGCAGAACGGATTATTAACGCAAAGGCGCAACATAGATTGTCATTCCGGGCTTGACCCGGAATCCAGTCTTTCACATCTGGATTCCCGCTTGCGCGGGAATGACAGCTTCGGAATTAATGTAAAGAAGCGTTATGGACAATACCCTAAGTTTCTTTGTGACTGAACCGATGCCATCATGAAAAAATCATTTGTCGGTTTTGGTTTTGGAGCCATTCAGGCGGGACTTTTCCTCTATGAGGCGCATGCATCGGGCCAGTTTGACCGGTTCGTGGTGGCCGAGGTTATGCCGGAGGTGGTGGCCGCCATTCGGAAGGCCGGCGGCGGTTACCGCGTGAATATTGCCACGGCGCAGGGGATTGAGAAAAAAGAGATTGGCGGGATCGAAATCCTTAATCCGAGCGATGCTGCTGACCGTGCGGCGCTCGTGGCCGCCGTAGCCGATGCCGACGAGTTGGCCACGGCGTTGCCCAGTGTCCGGTTTTATGAGTCGGGCGGCGCGTCTTCCGTGGTCAGCGTGCTTGCGGATGGATTCGCCCGGCGACGCTCCCGGGGTGTGGCCCGTCGCAGTATCATCTATGCCGCCGAAAATCATAACCACGCGGCCGAAATCCTGGAGGCGTATTTGATTGCGCGCCTGGCGGTCCCGGCAACGGAACTCAGGACTTCCGTGCAATGTCTTAACACGGTTATCGGTAAAATGAGTGGCATCGTGAACGATGAGGCGCAAATCGCGGAGCAGGACTTGGCCCGCCTGGCGGGCGCCACCGGGCGCTGTGTGCTCGTTGAGGCTTTTAACCATATCCTCATTACGCGGATAGCCTGGCATGATTTTCCGCGCGGGATTCCTATTTTCATTGAAAAAGATGATCTGCTGCCGTTTGAAGAGGCCAAGCTTTACGGCCACAATGCAACGCACGCGCTCATCGGGTACCTTGCGCGCGCACGGGGATACAGCACGATAGCCGATGTCCGCCGGGATGCGCCGATTATGGACTTGGCCCGTGCCGCCTTCCTGCAGGAATCCGGCGCAGCCCTGATCCGGAAGCACCATGGATTTGACCCGCTCTTTACCGAGGCTGGTTACTGCGATTATGCCGAGGATCTTTTGACCCGGATGATGAATCCGCACCTGCGCGACCTTGTGGAGCGCGTTGTGCGGGATCCGCGCCGCAAGCTGGGCTGGGACGATCGCCTGGTTGGGACCATGCGTCTGGCGCTGGGGCAGGGGATCACACCCTGTAATTATGCCCTGGGTGCGCGCGCGGCGTTGGCCATGCTGCGCGAAAGCGAGCATGGGAAAGACGAAGCGCAACTCCTCGATACGCTCTGGGCCGAGGCCAAAGCCGATGCCCGTGAGAAGCAACTGGTCAAGGAGTTGATTCTGCAAGGTAAATTATAGGAATTTCGAAGTTGGACAGGATTCCCGCTTGCGCGGGAATGACAGAGGGGCGGCGCGTAATTGTCATTCCCGATCTAATCGGGAATCCAGAACAGTCACGGCGTCAAGTGCCTGATGCAAGAACCAGGAGGATTTCAATGGAATATGTTATTACCAAAGCCACCCAGCGTCCGAGTTTGAAAGGCAAGTGGGATGCGGCCGCCTGGCGTTCGGCCAATGTCATGGCGCTTACCAATTTCCTGGCAGCGAGCAAGTCCCGCCACCCGCGGGTGGAGGCCAAGGCGGTTTATCAGGATGATGGCCTATTTGTTTTTTTTCGTGTTTTCGACAAGTATGTCCGGTGTGTGCAGACCGAGTATCAGTCAAGCGTCTGCACGGACAGTTGCGTGGAGTTTTTTGTCGAACCCAAGGCGGGATTCGGCTATTTCAATTTTGAGATCAACTGCGGCGGCACGCTGCTGCTGTATTATTGTGAAACCAAGGGCGCCCCGGTCGGTAAGCCGAAATACAATCCCGTCCCGCTGGAACTTGGCCGCCAGGTCGCGATTTACCATTCGCTGCCGAAGGTCGTGGATCCGGAAATCGAGGCGGACACGGAATGGCGGATCGAATATTTTATTCCCTTTACGATCTTTGAACATTATCTCGGTCCGCTGGGGCCGGTTCCCGGCCAGGTATGGCGCGCCAATTTTTACAAATGCGCCGACAAAACATCGCATCCGCATTGGCTAACTTGGGCGCCGATGGGGGCGGAATTAAACTTCCATTTGCCGCAATACTTCGCTTCGATTAAATTCAGTGCGTAATTCAAACAAGGAGGGTTCGAATGCATGTTGTTTCCAAAACCGTATCCGGTCGCCAAGGATGGGAATTGAGCAATGACAAGCTGGCGCTGTTCCTGATGGCCGGCGGCGGAAATATAGCCGGCCTGCGGGTAAAAGGTCGTCCAACGATCAATCCGTACTGGATCCCGATCTGGAAGTCCATTGAACCCGGCGCCTATCGGTCGCAGGACGCCAAGCGGTATGATTGCCGGTTATTGGCCTGTATTGCCGGCCATAACCTGTGCCTGAGCGCATTTGGCGACCCATCGCCGGAGGAAGCCAAGTGTGGCTTAAGTTGCCACGGCGAAGCGCCCGTGGTGCGTTGGCGTGTCCTGAAGCGCAAGGTTACGTCGCGTCGTTTGGTCTTTCAGTATGGCTGTGTCCTGCCAATCGCACAGATGCGATTTGTGCGGACCGTGACGCTCGAGGCGGGTTCGTCCATCGTGCGCATTCGCGAGGTGGTTGTGAATCTGGCGCGGCGTGATGTCCCGTTCACGATGTGTCAGCATGTGACTTTCGGTCCGCCGTTCGTGGAACCCTCCGAGACAATCTTTGATATGTCGGCCACCAAGGGACACACTTTCCCGGGTCCGTTTGCCCGGCGGCAACGCCTGAAACAAGACGCGTCCTTTGCCTGGCCTTTCGGCCCGGGCGTAAAAAAGAAAGTGGATTTGCGGTTCGTCGGCCGGGAAAAATACGGCGACTTTACGGCCAATTTGATGAACCCGAAGCAGGCGCACGCCTGGTTCAGCGCTTTGAATCCGCGGCTCGGACTGATGGTGGCCTATGTCTGGCGCCGCGCGGATTTCCCATGGCTCGGTATCTGGGAGGAAAACCGCGACCGCAAGCAAATGCCTTGGAATGGGAAGTCGCTCGCCCGAGGCATGGAATTCAGCAATAGTCCCTTCCCGGAGGGTCTGCGCAAGGCCGTGGACCGGGGCCGCTTTCAAGGCCAGCCGACGTATCGGTGGCTGACGGCGCGGGGGCGGCTCACGTATGACTATGCGATTCTGGCGTGCCCGGTGGAAGCGTCCTGCAATGGCGTTGCGGCCATCACGCCGACAGGCAAGACGTTTGGCGTGGACTTGGTCGTGTAAGATAGTTGAAGGCTGTCGACTGAGCGCTATAGACAACAGTGTCGGCTTCGTCATTTCACCATGGCGCCGGACGGCAGAGAGCCGTCCACCGTGATCAGCCGCAACTGGTTGTCGTTTGACGCAGCCAGTAGCATGCCTTGGGATTCAACGCCCCGGATTTTGGCCGGTTTCAAGTTGGCTACGATTATGACCGTTTTACCGAGCAGCTCTTCCGGTTTGTAATGGAGCGCGATGCCGGCCACGATCTGGCGCTTGTCTTCGCCGCATTGAACCTGAAGGCGCAGAAGTTTGTCGGTGCCTTCAACTTTTGCTGCTTCCAGAATGGTGGCGGTGCGCAGGCTGATCTTGGCAAAGTCCGTGTATTCCAGCAGGGTCACGCCTGCCGGCGGTGTTGCCTGCGGCTGTGCCGTTGCTTGGATAGGTGCCGTCGAAGATTGAGGTGGGACGCCGCTCTGAATACGCGGGAATAATGAGATTGCGGCGCCTACCGGAGTGCCCGGAGCAGTTTTGCCCCAAGTCTTCAGCATGGCTAAAGATGGTTCCTCGGCGCTTAACCCCAAAACCTGGCGCAGTTCCCGCATTTTGGCGGGCATGACCGGATACAGCAGGCCGCTCACGATCCGCAATGTTTCCACCGCGTGGTACAGCACGGTATTTAGCGCGCCATGATCCGCCTGCTTGGCCAGTGTCCAGGGCTGGCGTTTTTCCAGATAACGATTGGCTTCCCGCACGGCGCCGGCCACCGCCGTCAATCCAAGATCCAACCGCATCTGATCCAGGCATTCTTCCATGCGCTTGGCGGCGCTCAGGACGGCCTGGCACAACTGCTGTTCATCGGCGCCGGCGATTTCCACCTCGGCGGCCGGGATCCTGCCGCCGCAATGACTGGTCACCAGTTTCATGACGCGGCTCAGCAGGTTGCCCAAATCATTGGCCAAGTCGGCGTTGTAACGCCGGATGAAAGCTTCCTCCGAAAAATTGCAGTCCTGGCCTAACGTCATTTCGGCCATCAAAAAATAACGGAAGGCATCCACCCCGTATCGCTCCAGCATTTCCATGGGATCAACCACGTTTCCGGCCGATTTACTCATTTTATCCCCCCCGCTTAACCACCAGCCGTGGATGAAAATTGTTTCCGGTAACTGCAAATCCAGGGCCTTGAGCATTGTGGGCCAGTATACAGTATGCTGGGTGAGTATGTCCTTGCCGATCAGGTGGTAAGATGCCGGCCACCATTTCCGAAAACGAGGTGCATTGGTCAAATAGCCTGCCGCGCTGACGTAATTCATCAGGGCATCGAACCAGACAAAAGTCACAAAATTATTGTCGAAAGGAAGTTCAATGCCCCAGTTTAACCGGCTTTTAGGACGGGAGATGCAAAGATCGTTCAAGGGCTTTTGCAGAAAACCCAATGTTTCGTTGCGCCGGAAGTCGGGTTGGATAAATTTTGGGTGGTCATGAATATATTGGATCAGCCATTCCTGATAGGAGCCCATTTTGAAGAAATAATTGGCCTCGGTAATCTTATCCAGCTCCCGCCCGCAATCTGCACATTTACCGTCCTGCATATTTAATTCAGTGCAGAAGCTCTCGCAAGTCACGCAGTACCAGCCGTCGTATTCGGCACGATAGATTTCGCCGCGCTCATAGAGGCTTTGCAGGCTACGTTGGACCACGCTGATGTGGCGCAATTCGGTGGTGCGAATGAAGTCGTCATTGGTAATACTGAGCCGCCGCCAGAGTTCATGGAAGCGCGCCGCCATCAGATTTGCCTGTTCTATTGGAGTGACCCCGGCCTTTTCCGCCGCACGCTGGACTTTCTGGCCGTGTTCGTCGGTGCCGGTCAGGAAGAAAGTGGGAATCCCGCGCAGACGATGATAGCGCGCCAGGACGTCGGCCAGAATGGTGGTGTAGGCGTGCCCGATATGGGGCGCAGCATTGGCGTAATAGATCGGCGTCGTAACATAAAATTTATTGTTTTCCATCAGTGGTGTCCAAAATAATATTTCGCGACAAAATTAGTGCGCTTGGCCATCTCCCCGCTTTTACGAGCCAGGGACAGTTGGTCTGAATCTGTTGTCAATCATAGATCATGCGTCCGTTTTTGTCCATCCTCATCACCGGGCGTGGATGTCGCCTTCATGATGGCGCCCCAACGCTGGGTCCTGCCTTGATCGTATCTTCTCAAGGTGTATAGGCTGGAGGCCAAAATATTTTCCTGTGACGGATGCGTTCCTTTATAACATCTGTTTTGACGGCCGCACGAATGGATATTAGGACTAATGCGCGGGAAATGCGGGGACTAGAAACGTCAAGCAGAACCGGTGGCAAACGGAAGTCAGGATCTCGTTTTGCGTCATCACTTTGTTTGCAATGCGTCTTTCATTTTGCCCAGTACCCGTTTGGCCAGCAAATTGATTTCCCATTTCAGGCCCAGCTGGTTTTCTGATTCCGTGGCAAGTGACCAGACCAATTTTCCGCTTTTGGCATCGAATAGCCTGGATTCCACGGTCATGACCGCGTTCGTCAGCAGGTCCGGCGGATCATAATTATCCTTCCAGGAGTATCGTAAAAATTCTGACAGGTTCATTTGAGCGGGGGCTGAATTGTCTGCCGCAGTTTGCGCAGGTTGCGTGCTGTTGACCATGCGGATCACCAGGATGCCATCGGCGCCCACGGCTTTCGCAATGGTGGCGATTCGGTCGGTGGTGTTTTCATTCAAGCTGGGCACCAGGTTGTAACTGCGGGTAACCATCGGGCCCATGTTGCTTATCTGCCAGGCGAATTCGTCTTCGAACGGGCGGCGCGTCTGATCCTGCTTAAAGAGCGCCACCACCACCAGATGCCCGAAGCGGGTATCGGCATTGTCCGTATTCCGCCATTCATTGAGCGTTTTCGTGGTGGTGCAGGCGGCGAGCAGGAGCAGGCCTATGGCCAAACAGGATGATTTGGTGATTATTTGTGTTTTCATAAATCAAGCTTGATGTACGTCAGCGTTCCTTGGTCCCGTATATGAGTATGTCGACGCCTAATATCAGGCTGTAGTTTGCCTCCCAATCATTTTCCTCCTGCCAACTCACGCTCGGCTTGATCAAGTAGTAGAGCCATTCTTTGTAAAGATGACCGCGGTAAAGAAACGTCAGGTTGTAAGACTCAACGATGTGCAGGCCGCCGAGCACCGAGAATCGAAAGCCTCCGCCCCGGGCAACGTCACTGCCGTCGGCCAGCCGACCGTAAACGGTTTCATCAAACAGTTCGTTCGCATATCCGCTGAGCAAAGTCAACTCCCAATCCCAGCCTTTCAGGTAATCGTCATTAGGCGGCGGTAGTCCGGCCGCTTTGTTGGCCTGTCTTTCCTGGTTCAGTTGGTCCATATCGGCATTGTACCGGGCACGGCTCAACTTCAGCGAGGCGATGGGGCGTATCAACCAGCGATTGACCCAGCGATTCAGCATCAAACTGGTGATTTCATAGACGCCGTCATCGCTTTCCCAGCCGACTTTCTGTTCCGGATACACATTCCATGTGTACAGCTTATAGCGAGGGTCCCAGGCGATGTTGGCGTAAACGGACGGCAACCATTTCAGGCGCACACCGGCGGACGTATCAATATCCTTGAAAACCCACTTTTTGAGCCCGACGCGGAAGCCGCTCATGCCCTCGTTGGAGTCCTGGCCGGGCAGCGCCATGGGGTCGAGCGTCGAGATTGTCAGCCGGAGCCGTTTTTCGGCGTTCGGCAGGTGTACTTCACTCTCGACATCAGCCAACGGCCTGAGTGCAAAATCGTTGGTATGCGCAAAATAATCCGCTTCGACCTGCAGGCCGAGCCTGAACTTGGCCGGCTTGAAGGGCGCGCGATTCGTTGGATCATTAATGAACCAGTTATCCGCGTACTGGATATTTTGCTCGGTTGTAGCATTGGCCGAGTCGTGGAACCAGTCCAATCTTTGAGCCCAGTTAGTGGCCGCGAACCAGAAGTTGGTACTGGTCACAACCAGGGGAACAGGGGAGTTGGATTTAACGGCCGTAACTTGGGTAGCTACTGCAGTGCTCCCTGTCTGGGAAGTTAAAGCAGGCGATGGCACAGCCGGATGCCTGGTCGGCGCATTAGTACCGTGAACATTGGGGATTGCTATAAAAAACAAGAAGATGTAGAGCAAGAGGGGATTCACCACGGAGACGCGGAGGCACGGAGTATCCGTCTCCTTGATCTCTTCCCTCTCTATACAGGAGTGTTGCGTGAATTTGGCGTCCGGCGACTGCCGGACGCCAAATTCACGCAACGATTGGTCGGAAGAGAACACGTGAGGAGAAGTCACTCTGTGGTAACTCCATGGTGAGACTTGTTTTATTTGGGTTGTGGGCATAGCCCGCATTAGATTTGACATTAAAATCTGTTCCCGATGGATAACCAGTATTGATTGCTGCTGTGCTCGCCCCGGGCATAAGCGAGATAAATCGGCCCGATAATCGAGTCGATGCCCAACATCACCGCGGCGCCGGGATGAACATCGCTTAAATCAATGTCGCTGGAGTCTTGCCATGTATTGCCGGCATTTGCCATGCCGCCCAGATAAACGCCCTCGCCGAAGCTGGGCGACATTTTGAAAAGGCGGTAGAAATACCCGATCCGACCAACGGCCGCATATGGACCGCGAAACCGGTACTGTGAATAACCAGCCAAACTGGTAAAACCGCCGAGCGTGAACTGATCATAAAGCGGAACATCTGAGCTGAAACTTGTGCCGCCCATGGCGCCCAGGAATAAGGTGTGATTGCCGAACGACTGGAAGAGGTTGCCCCGAATTGACGCTTGGTCGTAATTATTGCTCGACCCGTTACCAAGATAGTCCCGCGCGAGAAACGCAAGCGCTTCAAGATAATACCCGTTCCGCGGGAAGGTAGAGCTATCTAACTGGTCGAGTACCAGGCTGGCCTTCCATTTGCCTTCATCCTGATTAATGTCGGTAAATTCGCTCGAACCGACATCGTTCTTGGCCAAGATCCTGCCACGGTAGATTCCGACGCGGGCTTCGCCGTAATTGTCAAATTGCATGCCGCCATCGAATTGTCCGCCATAGCGCGTGACATCGTAACGCGCCACACGGGTATTACCCTCATAATAATTCTGGTCACCTTCATTATAGAGGACCCGCGGCGCGACAAAAAACCGGTTTTTATAATCAAGGGGTTGAAAAAATTCGCTCATGACCCCTTGCTCATTCCCGAGTACGAGGTCATTGCGCCACTCGGCGCCGAGGGCATTAATGGCCAACCGGTTATAATTGAGCAGGAGCGCAAACGGGGTGTTGTTGTCCATATCCGTTTCCAGGCGAAACCCGAAGTGGAAATAGTTGGGCCCCCACGGTTTTTCCATGATGCGATACTCGATGTTGCCGTGCCTGCCGTCGTTTTCGGGATGAATCAAATAATCCACCCATTCGAAATCACCCAGGCAGAAGATGCGGTCAATATCTTTTTGCAAAGCCTTGGGATCAAGCCACGCGTTGGTCCGGGTATGGATGTGATTGCGGATATATTCCGTGCTTGTGCGGCGGTTGCCGCTGACGGTGATCGACGTCACCTGCATGGGGATTGCCGGTTTGCGTCGTTGACGTTGCAGGTATTGCTGGAATTTGTCTTCGCTGACGCTGAACATTTTGAGCTTGTCGGCCATGGCCCGGGCCGCGGCTTCGCCGCGCCCGATAAATTCACTGACCCGATAAAATTCGCTGGAGCCCAAGTCCGCTTCCTGGGGGCTAACGACGATATTGGCGTCGGCCAGCTGTCTTTCCTCTTGCGGCCGTTTAAGGAGTGTATAGGAGCGCGACAGTATTTCGCTCATGGTTTCGAACGGAAGTTTTTTTTGCGCTTCGACATCGGAGGCGCCAACGTCCACGGCGATGATCGTGTCGGCGCCCATGGCGCGGACAACGTCTACCGGGATATTATTCACAAGCCCGCCATCAACCAGGATGTCTTCTTCGATGGTGATGGGTGTAAAAAGACCGGGAACCGCCATGCTGGCGCGCATGGCCTCGGCCAATGAGCCGTGGTTGAGAATAACGGCCTTGCCCCCCTGGATATCTGTGGCCACGCACCGGAACGGCAGGGGGAGTCGATCGAAGTTCGTGATGGCCGCCATGGGGAGGGTGTGGGTCTCCAGCACGTAGTTCAACTTTTGCCCGGCCACGGCTGAGCGCGGCAGCATGATGGACCAGTTCTTAAATCCCATCTCAAAATTAAGGAAGTAACGCTGGCTTTCAATCTTGCGGCGATAAATCTGGTCGCGCCGCGGCGGCTGATCCTTCATGGTGTTCCACCAGTCTAAAGATTCCATGATAACGGCAATTTCATCGGGCGACAGGCCCGAGGCATAAAAACCGCCGACAATTGATCCCATGCTGGTGCCGCCGACATAATCGATGGGGATGCGCATTTCCTCGAGGACGCGGAGTACGCCGATGTGGGCGAGCCCTTTGGCTCCGCCGCCGCCCAGTACCAGTCCAATACGCGGTTGGCGGGTCGTTGCGGAGTCCGGATTAATCGCCGGTGGCGCGTTCGTGGCCATGACTGCCGGGAGTATGGCGGCGCCGAACAGGATGGCGAGTGCGATATAATAACGTATAATGCCGTTTATCATCGGCAAATTGCCATGTTCCGGTTGCTGTTGATTAAATCAGAAATCAAAAATCAGCAATCATAAATATGCTTTATGCTTGCCTGACAAGTACAAAATCTGATAAATAACACATGGTATCAGACGCGTCGATAGTAAAAAACTACGTCAAAGGAATGGAATCCATGGCCGATAAACAAAGCAATGCCATCTCGCCGACGCGGGCGGAAGACTATCCGGAATGGTACCAGCAGGTTATTCGCGCCGCCGACCTGGCGGAACTCTCGCCCGTGCGCGGGTGCATGGTGATCAAGCCCTGGGGTTACAGTATTTGGGAAAATATCCAGCGTGTGCTGGACGGCTGGTTCAAGGCCACCGGACATCGCAACGCGTATTTCCCGCTCTTCATTCCGTTGAGTTTCCTGGAAAAGGAAGCCAAGCACGTAGAGGGCTTTGCCAAGGAATGCGCCGTGGTTACGCATCACCGCCTGGAGCTTTCGCCGGCAGGCAAGCTTGTGCCCGTGGGTGCACTCGACGAACCTTTGGTGGTGCGGCCGACCTCGGAAACCATCATTGGCGCCATGTTTGCCAAGTGGGTGCAGTCTTATCGCGATCTGCCGCTCCTGATCAACCAGTGGGCCAATATCGTGCGCTGGGAGATGCGCACGCGCATGTTCCTGCGCACCACCGAATTCCTGTGGCAGGAAGGACACACCGCCCACGCCAGCGAGGCGGAAGCCCGCGAAGAAACTGCGCGGATGCTGAAAGTCTATGCCGAGTTCGCCGAGGGCACCATGGCCATGCCGGTCATCATGGGTGAAAAAACCGAATCCGAACGCTTTCCCGGCGCGGTGGCCACTTACAGCATCGAGGCCATGATGCAGGATCGCAAAGCCCTGCAGGCGGGGACCTCTCATTTTCTGGGCCAGAATTTTGCGCGCGCTTGCGAAATTAAATTCCTGGACGCCAGCGGCCAGGAAAGCCTGGCTTGGACCACATCCTGGGGGGTCTCTACGCGTCTAATTGGCGGACTTATCATGACCCATAGCGACGACGATGGACTCATCCTGCCGCCGCGCCTGGCGCCGGCCCACGTTGTGATCCTGCCGGTCATTCACAAGGATGCCGACCGCACCAGTGTCTTGGAATATTGCGGCCGTGTGGCTGCGGAACTGCGTGCTGTTTCCTATGATGGCCGCCCGCTGGTGGTGGAAGTGGATGCGCGCGAAGGGCGGGGTGGGGACAAGGTGTGGGGCTGGATCAAGAAGGGCGTTCCCCTGCGCCTGGAAGTTGGTCCGCGCGATATGGCCGCTGACGCCGTTTTTATGGGACGGCGCGACAAGTCGCACAAAGAACGCCGCAGCGTGCCGCGCTCCGAGCTGGTGCAAACCGTCGGTGCATTGCTGGATGAAATGCAGGATGCGATTCTGGCACGGGCCCGCGCCTTGCGCGAGGCGCATACCCGCCGGATTGACAGCCGCCAGGAGTTTTACGAATTTTTCACGCCACGTAATGTTGCGAAGCCGGAAATCCACGGCGGTTTTGTCATGGCCCATTGGGGCGGTGATGCGGCGGCGGAAGAAACACTGAAGAACGATTTGAGCGTCACCATCCGATGCATTCCGCTGGATTCTCCGGAAGAACCGGGGACCTGTCCCTTCACCGGCAAACCCAGCCCCCGCCGGGTACTGTTTGCGAAGGCGTACTGATTAGAGGTCAGACGCCAGGGGATGGCAATCTGCAATACATTCGCATTTCACGCGCCCATCTGCCGTCCGTCATCTTCAGTCTGCAGCCTACTGGTCTGCAGCCTGTCTTTGTTGCTCAGACCTCGATTACGGCGGTCAGGTTGTCGGCGGCGAAATGCGGGTTAAGCTTGCCAGTGTCCTCGTCCACGAGCTTGTGGAGATATGCCTCCAGTTCGCGTTCGTATTCGCATTCGCGCTCGCTGTCGCTGAACCATTGGCGGGCTGACATCAGGCTGTGCTCTCCGGATTCGGCTTCCCGGGCATTGCTATACCGGTTGACCATGTCAGGTTCGAGGAAATGTTTTAGCACGTGAATAAATTCGATGTTGCCCAGAACCGCGTCCGGCAGGTATTGCTCGATCCGGCTGGCCAGTGTGGTTTTGAAATCCAGCAGATTATTTTCGTTGGAATCAGCCATGCCGGCAATCTGGCGCCCCTTCAGCATTTCCAGGCCAACCAGGCCGGCGCTGAAGATGTCCGACTGAATAAACCCCGGTTCCCGGCGATGGCTTTCCGGCGCCATGTAGAGCGGGCTGCCCAGGAGGATGTTAACCTGTTCTCCGATCCGCGCCGCGCGGCCGAAGTCAACCAGTTTTATCGTGCCCTGGATATTTACCATGATGTTGGTCGGTTTAATGTCGCCGTGAATGAATCCGTTGGCGTGCAACACGGCGATGCCGCGCAAAACATTGCGCAGGATATATAGCGCCAGGCCGGCGTGCAGACTAACCCGGCCATTTTCCATTCTGAACAGCACGTTGAGGAAGTGGTCCCATTCCGCGGGAGTACTGCGGGCTCGGGCGATCTCCATGTGTTTGCCGTCGATCAGAAACTGCAGGTCCACGCCATCAATAATCTGCATGTGCATGTAGCCGATGCCGTTGCATTCCTCGTAGAAATCGCTTGATACCATGTTGACGTTGTTGATCGGCTGTAACAGTGATATCTGTTTGGCGATCCGGCCCATGTCCGTCCAGTACCTGGCCGCGCTGGAATAAATGCCCGGGTCGAACAACTTAATCGCATGATGGGTCAGACAGGCGCGCGCGCCATGGCGTGTCGCCAGGAAGACCACCCCCTGCCGCCCGTGGCCAAGTTCCTTGACAAATTGATAGGTCACGGGATAGGGGATGGCGCGCGCGCGGATGAGCGCACGATAATGTTCCAGCAGATCCGCAAATTCGCTATCGGCCGGTGTCGGCACGGGGAGCGTGTTGAGTCCGTCAGCCGATAGATGGCGCGTCGGCGGCTGATCCATGACCATTGTCGATTGCATGGATATTAGGTTATTCATGGCAGCCCATTATAGACACAGGCCGCCGCTTGGCAAGTCTTTGCTCGCACCGCGGCAGTCTTTGTGACGCATTGTTATGCGAAGCATTTTTTGACAAAGCATGCCAATCCTGTTAAGTTTCCATGCATGCAATGGCTAATCAATAAAATTGTCGGCACCAAGCACCAGCGCGATCTGCGCAAACTGCGGCCGCTGGTGGAGCGCATTAACGCGCTGGAACAGGAATACCAGGCCCTTTCCGAATCCCAGGTGCAGGCCAAGACCGCCGACTTCAGAGATCGTCTGGCCCGTGGCGCGCCGCTGGACAGCCTGTTATGCGAGGCCTTTGCCGTGGTCAAGAACGCCTGCCGGCGGCTGGTTGGCACAACCATCACCGTGTGTGAGCACGAAATGGTCTGGGATATGGTGCCCTTCAACGTTCAGCTCATGGGTGGTATGGTCCTGCACCAGGGTAAGATCGCCGAGATGGCCACGGGTGAAGGCAAGACCCTTGTGGCCACCATGCCGCTCTACCTCAACGCACTTACGGGCAAGAGCGTTCACCTGGTGACGGTCAACGATTACCTGGCGCGCCGCGATTCGCAGTGGATGGGCGCGGTCTTCAAGTACCTGGGGCTCACGGTTGGTTGTATCCAGAACCAGATGAACCAGGCCGAGCGCCGGGCACAGTATGCCTGTGACATTACCTATGGCACGAACAGCGAATTCGGCTTTGATTACCTCAGGGACAACGGGATGGCCTTTACCCGGGCGGAGGTCGTCCAGCGCGAGCATTTTTATGCGATTGTGGACGAAATTGACAGCATCCTGATTGACGAAGCCCGCACGCCCCTCATTATTTCCGGTCCCGCGCCGGTTTCAACACACCAGTTTGCCGCCATGACGCCGCTTGTGGATCGCCTGGTTCGTAAACAGCGTGAACTCTGCAACGCGCTGATGCAGGAAGCCAAGGACAGCCTGGATAAAGGCGACAAGGAAAAAGCCCGCCAGCGTCTCTATCAGGTCCGTCACGGCATGCCCAAGCACAAACAGCTGCTGCACCTGCTGGAGGACACGGCGACCCGCAAACTCCTGGAGCAAGCCGAAAACTCGTTTCTTACGCAAATGTATAAGGAGCAGGCGCGCGCCCTCAGCGAAGAGCTGTTCTTCACCATTGACGAGCGCGGACACGACGCCACGCTGACCGAAAAAGGTTGTGAAGCCATGAATCCGGCCGATCCCGACGCCTATGTTTTGCCGGACCTGATTATGCACATGTCTGCCATTGACGGCCAGACCGACCTGTCGCCGCAGGATAAATTGGAGCGCAAACAGCAGATTCAGAACACGTTTGCCGAGAAGAGCGAGCGTATCCACAACGTGGACCAGTTGATCCGTGCCTACTGTCTCTATGAAAAAGACGTTGAATATGTGGTCCAGAACAACCAGGTGCTGATTGTGGACGAGTTCACCGGCCGCATCCTGCCAGGCCGTCGCTGGAGCGACGGTCTGCACCAGGCCGTCGAGGCCAAGGAGGGCGTCACGATCGAGCGCGAAACGCAAACGCTGGCCACGATCACCATTCAAAATTATTTCCGCCTCTACAAGAAACTGGCCGGCATGACCGGGACCGCGGAAACGGAGGCCAACGAGTTCCGCGACATTTACCATCTGGATGTGATTGTGATTCCAACTAATCGGCCGGTGCGGCGGGTAGACACCAACGACGTGGTGTATCGCACGCGCCGCGAGAAATTCAGTGCTATTCTCGAGGAAATTGCGGACTGTCATAAGCGCGGCCAACCGGTGTTGGTGGGCACCATTTCGGTGGAAACCTCGGAATTGTTGAGCAGGATGCTTAAGCACGAGGCGATTGTGCACAATGTGCTCAATGCCAAGAACCACGAGCGCGAAGCCGAGATTGTCATGCGCGCGGGGCACGCCGGCGCCGTGACCATTGCCACCAACATGGCCGGCCGCGGAACGGATATCAAGCTGGGCGCGGGGGTCGTGTACCTGCCCAAATCGCTGATCGAGTCCAAGCTAACCCTGCATGACAAGGTGGATGGCATGCCACTGCGCGCGCAGTTATTGGCAAAACCCTGCGGCTTGCATGTGATCGGTTCCGAACGGCACGAGTCACGCCGGATTGACCGCCAACTGCGCGGGCGCTGTGCGCGCCAGGGCGATCCCGGCTCCTCCCGGTTCTATGTGTCCCTGGAGGACGACCTGATGCGGCTTTTTGGATCGGACCGTATTTCCGGCATTATGGGCCGCCTGGGTATCGAAGAAGGGCAGCAGTTGGAGCACCCCTGGCTGCATCGTTCCATTGAGACGGCCCAGCGGCGCGTGGAACAACACAACTATTCTATTCGCCGCCGCACGCTCGAATACGACGACGTGATGAATAAGCAGCGGGAAATCATTTATGGGTTCCGTGGCGACATCGTGAAAGGCGAGCAGGTCCGCGAACATCTCTACGACCTCGTGGCGGATGTCATCGAAATCCAGGCACAGGAAGCGTTTAGTGACGGCAAGATTGAGCTCATAGATAATTTTGTTACTTGGGTCAATTCCACGTTCCCCGTTGGTTTCAAACGGGAGGAACTGACCGGCGAGGGCCTGGATGCGGAAACGGCCTCGGCCAAGGTGTTTGAGCGCGTTAAGCGCGCCTACGAACTAAAGGTCCAGATTGAGGATCCCGCCATGTTGCCCGGCATGGAGCGCTTCATCCTCCTGCATGCCATTGACACGCACTGGCAGGATTACCTGCGTGCCATGGATTATCTGCGGCAGAGTGTGGGCTTGAGGGCCTATGGCCAACAGGACCCGCTGGTGGAATACAAGCGCGAGGCCTATGCAATGTTTTCCTCGCTCATGGACACGATCAAGAGCGAGGTAGTCACCCGTATTTTCCGCTCGACAACGTCCCTGAAGGGGTACGAGCGCCTGGTGGCCTCCATGCCGGTGCGCCTGGTTCATAATGAGGTTGCAACCCTCGGCGGCGGCGCCGGGGGCCAGATGACGGACGACAGACGACAGAGGACGGACGGCGGCGCATCGGGCACCCGTCATCGGGAAGGCGCCAAGGTCGGACGCAACGATCCCTGCCCCTGCAAGAGCGGTAAGAAATTCAAAAAATGCTGTGGCCGGACATGAAGCCATTGTTGATTTCTGATTGTTGATTTCGGATTGATAAATCCCGGAAAGCGACGGATGCTTAAAACACGTTTGATGGCGAATTCCGAATATCGCATAAATGGTAAACCATGAAGTTTCGGATTTCGGATTTCGGATTTCTGATTTGGGGAGCATCGGGCAGGCTTATCGCGGCGGTTCTGACGGGTCTTCTCCTGTTTGCATCCTTTCCGCCCCTCGAATGGACGGGGCTGGCCTGGGTCGCCCTGGTCCCTCTGCTGCTGATCAGTGCCTCGGCCGCTCCGCGCATCGCGTTCCGTTGGGGGCTCCTGGCCGGGCTGGTCTTCTGGCTGTTGTCCCTGGTCTGGATGACGCGCGTATCCTGGGTCGGCTGGTTTTTTCTCAGCCTGTACTGTGCGCTTTTTATAGCCTGTTTTACGCTAACCGTTGCATGGTGGGTTGCATGTAAGGGCCTTCAGCCGCGCTTGGGAAATCCTCTGATGATGCTATCTATCCCGGCCGTGTGGGTCGGCTGGGAATACCTACGCTCCGTGCTTTTTTCCGGGTTCCCGTGGAATCCGCTGGGTGTCAGCCAGTATGCGAATCTGCCTTTGATTCAAACCGCACAAATCGGCGGGGTTTATCTTGTTTCTTATCTGGTAGTTCTGGTCAATGCGGCCATGGCGCTGGCCCTGATTCAATACATTCGTTGTCAGCCTGGTAAATCCCTGCGCATGCACCCGGAATTGCTTATTGCTCTGATCGGGATCGGTCTGGCACTGTTGTATGGGCAGTCGGCCCTGCGTCGACTCCCGAAGACGACAGATACTCTCAGGGTCGCCGCCGTACAGGTAAATATCCCCCAGTTTGAAAAATGGTCGGAAGCCTGGACAACGGAAATCAACAACCGCTTACGGCGTACGAGCCTGCATGCGATCGAACATTTCTCGCCCGACTTGATTGTATGGCCGGAAACCGTTGTGCCGGACTTCGTCCGCACTTCTCCGGTCAGCCAAAAAATTGTTACCGACGTGATCCAGCACGGGACGGCGGTACTTATGGGTTCGATGGATTTTGACGATTCAGGCCGGCCCGCCAAATATTTTAACAGCGCCTTTCTGTATCAGCCGGGAGGCACACCTCCGCAAACCTATGCCAAGCGGCACCTGGTGCTATTCGGCGAATATATTCCGCTGGAGCAGTGGATTCCGTTCCTGCGCGTGTTGACGCCCATCGAGGAGAGTTTTACGCCGGGACGAGAGGCTGTCGTGTTTCAGATGGGCCGACGGGCATTTTCGGTGCTGATCTGTTTTGAGGATACGGTGGCGGGGTTGGCCCGGGACTGTGTGCGCGCCGGTGCGCGCCTGCTGATCAATCAAACCAATGACGCCTGGTTCGATCCCTCATGGGCCTCGCGTCAACACATGGCGCAGTGCGTCTTCAGGTGCGTGGAAAATCGAGTTGGCGCCGTACGTGCGACCAATACGGGCATCACGTGCTTTATTGATCGCCAGGGGTGCATTGTCAGTCTTCTGGGGCGTGCCGAGGGGCCTTTGCCGGATCCCGAATACCTGACGCATGCCGTTGCCCTGTCGCCGGCGGATATGCCGCTGACGTTTTATACGCGGCATGGCGATGTCCTGGCACTGGGTTGCGCCGCGTTCAGCCTGACCTTGCTCGCGGGGATGGTGTGGCGGAAGAAATTTAGTGATTCAGCGATTTAGGTAAGGCCTCAGTTACGCGGGTAGGTTGTGAACCTCAACGCTGTCATTCCCGCGAAAGCGGGAATCCAGCATTGATTTTTCTGGATTCCCGATCAGGTCGGGAATGACAATTAACCCGCGTAACTGAGGCCTAACCGATTTAGTGATTTTGAGATTGCTAAATACATGAAAACATGTGCGTTTGATTTCCGCTCGACAATCGCTCAATCACTTAATCGTAAATCGCTAACTTTCTTGCGTCTTGGCTGGACAGGTGGGGTGGCCAAAGGCTATGATACTCGGTAATGGTTGATGGGGCATGGTTCATGGATTGAAACCTTCTGTCATAATGAATGTGTCGCAGGCGTTCTCCATTAACCATTGACCATAAACCATCAATCATTTTTGTGAGATACCGGAAATGCAGGCGCGGGTCCATCTCATGATTTCCGGCCGGGTGCAGGGGGTGGGCTTCCGTCACTATTGCGTGCAGGTGGCACGTCAATACGGTCTGCGTGGCTGGGTCCGGAATAATGACGACGGTTGCGTGGAAGTAGTGGCCGAAGGTGAGGAAGCGAGCTTGGAACCATTTGTGGGCTGGTGCCGGCGCGGGCCGCCCGCGTCCTCCGTTCTGGCTTGCCGAGAGGCGTACGCCAAGCCAACCGGCACATTCGATGCGTTCGAAGTGGTGTTCTGAAGATAGGAACAGAGGCACAGAGCACCAAAGGCACAAAGCAGGAAATACCGATAAAATTTGGCGATAAGACACGGTCTCATTTTCCTATGTGCCTTTGCCACTTTGTGTCTATGTGCCTTGGAATTATCCCATGCGAAAAAACCAACTATTAACCGAAGCGTTTCGTGACCGTGTGATGGGGCTTTTCCAGTCGCCGGAAAGCGAGCCGCTGACGGATGAGCAGATCGCCAAGGCCCTGGCCCTGCATGGGCCTGTGCGTAAGCACATCCGCACGCTCTTGGAATGGATGGTTCGTAATGGCGAGATCGTGCGCATTCGCCAGAACCATTACTCATTGGGAAAACCGGCGGACCTGATCACAGGACAGCTTGATATCCTGCGCTCCGGGAACGGCATCGTTCAGCCCCTGGATGGGTCCGTCGAGATTTTTGTGGCACGTGATAGTGTGGGTACCGCCATGCCGTCTGACCGGGTTGTGGTGCGCTTGGATCCCGGCCAAATGGACCCGGAAACCCGGGTGCGCCGGACAGGCAAAGTTATCAGAATTCTGGAGCGCTCCCGCCGGGCGATTGCCGGCACCCTGAAGGCCACCCCCCGCTTTCACTATGTTGTGCCGATTGATCCGGCTTATACGCAGGATTTTTATGTGGCCGCTACCAAGGGCGCCCATGTCGGTGACCGGGTGGTCATTCAGTTCACGGAATGGCCGAATAAACACGTCAGCCCGGAAGCGGAAATCATCGAGGTGATTGGCCCGGAATCCGATCCCTCGTTAGACACGCTGACCATTATCCGGCATTACGGTCTGCGGGATACCTTTCCAGCGGAAGTCATACGGGAGGCCGCGGCTTCGCCCGATCGCCTGGCCAATCCGGGCGATCGCCGGGATTTCCGCGATCGGTTTATTTTCACCATTGATCCGACGACGTCCCGGGATTATGACGATGCGCTTTCGCTGGAGACCGATACCCGTGGGCGGCGCGTGCTTGGGGTGCATATTGCCGATGTTTCCCATTTTGTCCGTCTGGGAAGCCCCATGGATCATGAAGCGCGGCTGCGCGGCAACAGTGTGTATCTTCCGGATAAAGTGCTGCCGATGCTTCCGGAGCAACTTTCCAACGGCTTGTGCAGTCTGCGCCCAGACGAAGACCGGCTGGCTTTTTCGGTCCTGATCACGTTTGGCGAAGACGGTGTGCCGGTGCATTCCGAGTTTTGTAAGAGCTTGATCCGCTCGCGGTTAAGATTAACCTATGAGCAGGCCCTCGCGCTCCTGCAGGCGGAACACCCCGGCGTACTACCCGATACCAAGATCAGTGCGGTTCAGCGCACCGTGCTGAGCCAGGTGCATCGGCTGGCCCAGCAGATGCGTCAGCGGCGTTTTGCCCAGTATGCGCTGGATCTG